>OGPP01002291.1_pt1 | contig 11716 bp, 10 predicted proteins | sample 1553021 | NCBI WGS metagenome assembly OGPP01 (sample SAMEA2580217, study PRJEB22360) | human gut metagenome | biome: human gut; feature: human-associated habitat; material: faeces | place: Denmark | collected 2008/2010
GCAGCTACTCGGTTATGAGCAAGTAGCGAAGCGGATTGCGAATATCCGCTTTGACTCCAGTTATTTATGAAGCGATGTACTAACGGATCTATTAACGGATATACTACTAACGGATATACTGTACGGTGTAGTTGGAGCTGTCACCTATGTATTCATCAATCGCTTCATTATCCTCATTTCCGGCGGCGGCCGCGAAGGTGGGATCGATCATTTTCCATTCATTTCCGTTGAATTCGACGGCGCGTTTTACCCAGCCGACCGACTCAATGTAGACATCGACCCATGCATGGCGTACGTCGCCGCTGTAACCAATATCGAGCCGTGCCGGAATTGACAGGGAACGAAGCATGGCAGCGGTGAGTGCAGCGTAGTCAAAACAGATGCCCTTGCCGGTACGCAGCGTTTCATCAATGTCGGGAAGATATCCTGTGCCTACGGTTGCTGCTTTATCCGAATCATAGGTGATATGAGTGGTCACATACTGGTAGATGGCATCCAGCGCATCAAGATCCTCAGCGGCATCTTTTGTGAGTGAAGCGGCAAGGGAAATGGCTTTGCTGTCAGATGTGAAATTCACATACTGGTTCGGATATAAAAATGGATAGAATTCGCTGTCCAATGTAACATTCAGTGAATAGCTGAACAAAGAAGCATACTGTCCATCTGAAATTTCCTGATAGGCGAGTACCAGATATGTGCCGTTTCCTGCCGTAATCGGAAATGCGGTCCAACTGTCTGCTTCCGTAAGAAAATATTTGTAGCAAACATTGTCCGGACCGGTGATCTGGATGTTGATTTTTGTATCCGGCTGCGTGAGCTTTCCCATAAAATATCCCTGACCGGCGTTGGAAAAATCAAGGATCAGAGGATCCTCTCCGGTGGTCACAGTGCCAGGGGCTTCCGGGACAAGCACGGTAGTCTTACCGGGCGTATAAGCCTGCGGCGGTTTGAGGCTGTCTTCATTTCCGCCTTTCTTTCCGCAGCCAAAGCCGAGAAAAAGACAGCAGAAGAAGAGGAGCACTGCGCCGAAACGGCGAAAGCCGATAGTTTTCATCGTAATCGTAAGATCCCTTCGTAAACATAATTAATTTTCTTCAGTATAGCAGATTCCTGCTCAAAAATACACAAAAATGGAAATGAAAATTTGGTAATTTGTAAAGAAAGGACAGGGTTGACAGAATGGTGTGCAATCTGTATAATGCAAATATGAAGTACACGTGTACGCAAAGCAAAGATGCACAAGAAAATGCAGGGGATTGATTTACATATCAGATAAAAGCAGAACTGCATTTTTCTTTTCCTTAAAAATGTACACGTGTACGCACGGAAATAAAAAGGAAGAAAAAAAGCGGGTCGAAGCTGTCCGCACAACAAAAAAGGAGGATCATCACTATGAAAAAGAAAACCATCAGTCTGCTTATGGCAGCAGCACTTGCATCATCAATGCTCGCAGGTGGAATCGTCGGATGCGCGGAAGAATCCGATCCGATCACACTTTCCGTATGGGCGCCGTTTACCGGTTCTGACGGAGATGTGCTGCGGGAGATCATTGACAATTATAATGAGACAAACACCGACAATATCACAGTACAGATCGATATTATGGATAATGCGACGCTGCAGTCCAAGCTGCCGACTGCCGTTTCGACCGGCACCGGCCCGTCCTTCGTTCTCGTCGGTATCGAGTTTTTGCAGCAGTATGCAAAGAACGGACTGATTGAGGATATCAGCGATTTCTGGGATGAGACAGGCGTTGATAAGAGCAATTTCTATGAGAACGTGCTGGCAAAATCCTACATTGGAGATGTGCAGTACGGTGTGCCGATGCAGTACAATCTGCAGTATCTCTACTATAATAAAGATATTTTTGAGGCGGCAGGCCTTGATCCGGAAACACCGCCGACTACGCTGGAGGAGCTGAAAGCAGACGCGATTGCCTGCACCGATGCTTCCAAAAATCAGTACGGCATCGGCATTCCGTATGATTACGCTTCCTACTGTGAGTACCTGTGGGCGAACGGCGGAGATGTCATCAGTACGGACGGCACAGAGAATCTTCTGAATTCCCAGGAAAACATCGATACACTGACCTGGCTGCAGGATCTGGCACGGAACGAGGGCGTATCACCGGAGGGTCTGACTGCGGCAGATGCAGACACAATGTTCCAGGCAGGACAGCTGGCAATGTATACGAGCGGCCCGTGGAACATCAACGGACTGACACAGCTCGGTGTAAATTATGGTATCACGGCGATTCCGGCCGGAAGCGCAGGCGCATACTCACCGGAAGGCGGATGCGCATACATGCTGACCAAGGGCGCAGACGATGCGACGAGAGCAGCCGTTTATAAATTTATGGCATACTGGCTGTCGGATGCGACCTTAAAAGAGTGGTCAAATCGCAACGGATTCCCGGTATGGTCTTACTCCGTACTGGAAGATCCGGATATCCAGGCAAACGAGATTCTCTCAAGCGTATCAAAAGCATCTGAGATCGGAAGAGACTGGCATCTGAATCTGACGATCGGCAGCCAGATCGACACCGATGTCATGCAGCCGATGATGGAAAAAATCCTTGCAGGTGATGACGTGGCTGAGAGTGTAAAGGCTGCATCTGATGTACTGGATTCTGTGATTGCAGGACAGTAAGCAAGGGTAAAGAGGATGTTTGCAATCTGCGGCATTGCTAAGTCAAAGGAAGCCATTTTTATCGCAGATGCGAATGGAAGAATAAATCAGGAAAAAGGAATTGCAAAAAGAGATACCTCCGGGCAGGCGTGAAAAGGGCAAATATCCGGAGGATTTCTTATGATAGGAGTTTTACATTATGGAAAAGAAAGCTGTGGGAAAAGGAATGAAAAGCCAGAAACAGGCGTATCTGTTTCTGGCACCGTCCCTGATTATCCTGACGATATTCGTTTTTGTGCCGCTTGTCGGTGCGATTGCGATCAGCATCATGAATATCAATATCTACATGAATGATATTTCTTTTGCCGGCCTGAAAAATTATCTGCGGATGTTTTCGGATGTGCGCGTTGGAAATGCGACGCTGAACACGTTTTACTTTGCACTTCTGGAAGTGCCGCTGCAGATTCTGCTGGCACTGCTGCTCGTAATGTTTATGACAAAAAATACGAGATGGCACAAGTTGATGCGTACCACCTTTTACTTGCCGTATGTCTGCTCGATGACAGCAGTCAGCATCATGTGGTCGATGCTGCTCAATAAAAACTATGGAATGCTTCCGTATCTGCTTGGAAAAATCGGTATTCAGATGCCGAGCCTTCTGACCAGTACGACCTGGGCGATGCCGACGGTTATCTTTGTGACTGTATGGAAGGGCTTCGGCTACACGCTGACGGTACTGTCTGCCGCTGCGCTTGGCGTTTCCAATTCTCTGTATGAAGCAGCGGAGCTGGACGGCGCAGGAGGACTGCAGAAGTTTCGGTACGTAACAATTCCCGGAATCCGCGATACGATCGGATTTTGTGCAGTCACGACGCTGATTACGGCGCTTCAGGTCTTTGACCAGATCTATGTCATGACAGAGGGCGGGCCGCAGTACAAAACGGAAACGCTGGTTGGCTACATTTATAATAAAGGGTTTCAGACGGCTCCGTTTGATCTTGGTTATGCCTCGTCGGTGGCGGTCTATCTGTTTCTGATCATTGCGATTTTAACATTTGTGCTCAGAAAATATGCATTTCCGCAGGGAGGTGAGGAGGAGTGAAAAAGAGTAAAACGTCTTGGTTTGAGCGGGTCGGTGATGTGATCCTGCTTCTGATTATGCTGATCGTAATATTGCCGCTTCTGTGGCTGCTGGTTTCTTCCTTTAAATCGGATGCGGATGTCATCAAATGGCCGCCGCATTTCTTCCCTGCGGATTGGGTCGCGGATCAGTACCGCTATGTAGTAAAAGCGATTCCGGTGCTTCGGATGTTGCGCAATACCGTGATTTTTGCCGGGAGTGTAACGGTCATCAGCTTATTTTTTGATTCGATGGCAGCCTATGCATTTTCCAGAATGCATTTTCGCGGGAAAAAAGTAATTTTCAATCTGATCTTGCTTACCATGATGGTGCCGTTTCAGGTCATTATGATTCCATTATATCTGGAGGAGTTTAATCTTGGCATCCTGAATACGTATGCCGGACTGATCCTGCCGCGTGCGGCGAGCGCCTATGGTATTTACATGCTTACCTCATTTTTTGGAAATATTCCAAAATCACTGGATGAGGCGGCACGCATCGACGGCATGAAAGAGTTTCAGATTTATTCGCGGATCATCGCTCCGCTCGCAAAGCCGGCATTTGTGACGCTTGGAATTTTTCATTTCATGAACAACTGGAATGATCTGCTGTATCCGATGATGCTGACAAGCTCCGTCGAGATGCGTACCTTATCTGCCGGTCTGGCAGTGCTGGTCGGCAGCAACTCGATCAAATTCGGGCCGACGCTGGCGGCAACCGTGATTTCAATTGCGCCGCTTCTGATTCTGTTCTTGTTCGGGCAGCGGTTCTTTATGGAAGGAATTGCGACATCCGGCATGAAGGAGTAGGTACAGGCGGAAAATAGTGTCCAGCCACAGGCAAAGACACAGGGAAAAATGAAAACTGGCCTGTGCAGAGCAGAAAAACGGAACAGCTGACAATAAGAAAGCCGGATGACAGGAAAACAGGGCATGAGCCCGGAATAGAAAATGAGGGGAAAGCATGGAAAAGACAAATATAATCGTACATAAAAAATTTCAAAAAGGAAGAATCAGCCCGGAGATTTACGGCTCCTTTGTAGAACATATGGGAAGGGTCGTCTATTCGGGCATCTATGAGCCGACGCACCGGGCGGCGGACGCGGACGGATTCCGCGAGGATGTGAGAGCGGCGGTAAAGGAGATGGGTGTCACTGCCGTGCGCTATCCGGGCGGCAATTTTGTCTCAAACTATGACTGGCGCGACGGTGTAGGACCACGGGAAAAACGGCCGCGCAAAGTGGATCTGGCCTGGAAAAGTATCGAGACGAATGAGGTCGGTACCGATGAATTTATGAAATGGGCAAAAAAGACCGGGATCGATCCGATCTTTGCCGTGAATCTTGGCACCGGAGGTGTAAAAGAAGCGGTTTCGCTGCTCGAATACTGCAACTTTCCGGGCGGTACCTGCTACAGCGATATGCGCCGGGCAAACGGGCAGGAGACACCGTACGGCATAAAGACGTGGTGCCTTGGCAATGAGATGGACGGTGACTGGCAGATCGGTCACAAGACGGCAGATGAGTATGGGCGCCTTTCTTACGAGGCAGGCAAAGCGATGAAGCTTCTGGATCCGTCCATTAAGCTGGCGGTGTGCGGCAGCTCGCTGTCGAGCAACGCAACGTTCGGCGAGTGGGAGCGGATCGTGATGCAGCATACGTACGGCTGCGCGGACTATATTTCCCTGCACCAGTATTACGGCGGACAGGAAAAAGGGACAGCGGCGTTTCTGGCGCAGTCGATGGATATGGAGCGCTATATTCGGACGGTGTGCGGCATCTGCGATGCAGTCGGTGTACAGCGGCACAGTTCGAAAAAGATCGATATCTGCTTTGATGAGTGGGGTGTCTGGGAGATTCCGGACAAAGAGGTGCAGGCGGCTGTTGAAAACGCACCGTGGCAGATTGCACCATCATTCAGTGAACAGATTTACACGATGGAGGATGCACTGCTCTTTGCGAGTATGATGATGAATTTCCTGCGCTGCAGTGACCGCGTAAAGATTGCCTGCCAGTCCCTTCTGACCAATATCAGCGCCTGCATCATGACAGAGCGTGGAGGCGATGTGTGGGTACAGCCGATCTATTATCCATTTGCACTGATGGCAAAATACGGCCGGGGCGTCGTGCTGGACGAGCGCAGCGAAGGTCCATCGTACGCAAGCGGAGAGTTTGCACAGGTTCCGGTGATCGATAAGGTGGCCGTATGGAATGAAAATGTAGGGGAAGTGATACTTTTCCTGGTCAACCGCAGTGAGGAAGCAGCGGAGACAGAGATTGATCTGCAGGGCTTTGAGGCAGAAATGATTCTTGAATCCACAGTGCTGCATCATGAAGATAAAAAAGCGGCCAATCAGATTCAGCATGATCGTGTTGTGCCCAAAATATGCGAAAATGTCAGCCTGAAAGATGGAAAGGTGACGTGCGAGCTGCTGCCGCTTTCATTTGAGATGGTGAGGGTGAAAGTGAAGTAAAAAAGGGATACCAATGAAAGGCCAGGATAGAGCAGTAAGACAGGCGCTTCCTGGTTTTTTGCATTTTAGTGTCGGAAAAAAGTTGCGGTGTGTCATTTCCTCCATTATAATGAAACTGTTGTTCAAAGCCAAATAAGATTTAAAAACGCAGGCGTTTTATGCTTGCTTTGTGAAGTTTTGCCTGGCTCTGAATAGTAAACATAATGAGAAAAGAAAATCCGGCAAGAACAGCCGGCAGAACCAGGATCCAGAAACAGAATTCAGACAGCGGGAGGCATTACAGTGGGAATTACAACAAAGGATCTCGCACAGCTGTGCGGGGTGTCGAGAACGACGGTACACAGGGCACTTTACGGGGGTGGACGCATTCATCCGGATACAAAGGAGATGATCCTGCGGGTGGCAAGAGAGCATGATTACCGGCCGGATCTGCTGGCACGCGGTCTCGTAAAGGGACGCACGTATTATATTGGTGTTGTCGTGATGGATGTAAAGAACCGCTACTTTTCCGCAATGCTCAGTGCGATCAGCCGGGAAGCCATGAGCCGCGGCTACAACATTAACATTGCGCTGCATGGCAACGACCGGGAACTGGAGCGCCGGCAGCTGATGAATCTTGCGGCTTACCGCATGGACGGTATTATCCTGTCTTCGGTGAACGAGGGCGAGGAATATCGGGAGTTTTTGGGCAGCCTTGGCATGCCGATCGTATCCGTCGACAACCGGATTGCGGATGGAATTCCATTTGTGACCATCGATCAGCGAGAAGCGATGAAGGCTTCTGTCCGGTATGCGTTGGAGAAGCCGTATGAGCGTGTCGTATTCGTCTGCCCGGCGATGGCATCCGGGGAGAAGGAAAACATGTACGTACACCGCGAACGCTTAAATGGCTTCCGGGAGGGAATCGAGGAGGCGATCCGGGAGCAGAAGCGGGCAATAGAGACAATCTGTCTTCTGGACTGGAGTTATCTGGAGAAAGTGGGAGATTTGATTGCAGACAGCAGCCGCACGGTCTTTGTCTGTGCAGCGGATGAGTTTGCGCTTGATATTATGAAGCGGCTGAAAGAGCTTGGAAAACGCTGCCCGGCTGACTATGGAATCATTGGGTTTGACAATATTGATACGTTAAATTATGTGATCCCGCGCCTGGCTACCGTTTCGAATGCAGTGGATGAGATCGCAAAGGCGGCGGTGAACCGTCTGTTTGAGCGGATCGAGGCGGGGCAGGAGAAAGAGACAACGGAGGAATCGGATGCCAGTGAAAAAATGCTGGCGGAAGAAGAATGTATTTTACCGTATGAGGTCATGGAAGGAGAAACACTGTGACGATTTGCCCGCCACTGCCTCAAAAGAAAAACGCCGCAACCTCGCATTTTTTCTGCATTTTCCGTGCATTTTGCACAAACAGACATCGGCAGAACGACACCATGGAAAGTATGACGGAAAAATGTAACAAAAATGAAAAACATGCCAGAATCGGTTGACATTTGCGGGCGAAAAAACTATGATAATACTGTAAATATTAAGAAAATCTGATATAAAGGCAAATCTGTTGAAAAGCAGAGACGCAAAGCCAAAGGGTCTAAGGGTTCCGTATCCGGAGTCTATGACAGCCGGTTGCCGCATTTTCCATCACAGGCGTGAGCTGTGATACTGATGCATCTTCCCAGCGGTTTCTGTGAATGAAGCCTTTTAAATACGGGAAGAATTTTCATCAGGTAGTGTGTAAGTGGTGACCGCTGATTTCGAAAGAAAATCAAGCGGTTTTTTTACATCCTGGATAAAGTTTATATCAGACGGATTTCAGGGAGGTAGAAGACATGAAAAATCAGAAAATGAAAGAAACGTTACGACAGATATCGAAAAAGGCCGGTGCACTGGTACTGGCAACAGCCATTGTCCTTGGCGGAGGCACTTATGTATACAATCAGCAGAATCCGGTTCCGGAGCTGGTGACTTATGTAGATGAGGACAGCGTTGTACAGATTCAGGAGGATGAGACACCGCTGGCATCACCGCAGGTAACAAAGTCCACAAAAACGACAAAGTCTACAAAGAAGATTTCATTGAAATCAGCATCATCCAGGACGTATACACAGAAAGGAAAGACGACAACAAAGAAGAAAACGACAAAGACAAAGAGCGCAAAAAAAACAGTCACAACCAATACTGTAATAGTAACGAGCATCACAAACAACTATAAAAAGGGTTCCAAAATCAACACACAGGTGACAACCGTAAAGACAACGATTACAAAGACCACCGTAACAAACACGGCAGCACCGACGACTACCAGACCGATTACCCCCGTAACAAACGGCACAGTAGCTGTAACCCAGATCGCACCGGCAGCGGATAAGAGAGTGCTGAATGCATTCCAGAAGCTTGGCTTTCAGGTGGTTATCCAGTCAGGTGTTCCGTATTCGGGACTGTGTGATGCACAGACACGAACGATTACTCTGAAACAGGCCGATGAGACTGTTTACCATGAACTTGGTCATTTCCTTGCATTCGTTGCAGGTAATATAGATACTTCTGCTGCATTCCAGCAGACCTTCCAGAAGGAGAAATCCAGGTATACCGCATACGATAAGGAATATGTCCTTCAGAACAGCGCAGAGTACTTTGCACAGTCGTTCCGGGACTACACCGAAAATCCGGCAGCTCTGAAAGCATCCAGACCGCAGACCTACGCAGCAATCCAGCAGGCACTGTCGAGAGTAACAGATGCGCAGGTTGCAAACCTTCTGAGAGTATACCGAGCAGTCTGGGGCAATTAAGCACAGAAGAACAAAGCATAGAACAAAAAGTACCGGCCGGTCATCTCCACCGAAGATGACCGGCCGGTTTTTTAACCGGGTCAAGCAAGTCCCCTGCTTCAATTGCGTGCAGCAATAAGCAGTAGGTAGGGACTTGTTTGTATCAGGAGTGGTACAAGCCACTCCTGATAAGCTGCGAAGCAGCTACTCGGTTATGAGCAAGTAGCGAAGCGGATTGCGAATATCCGCTTTGACCCGGGTCAAGCGGATTGTGAATATCCGCTGTGCCCATTTATTTTTCGTTCGTACTTTCTGATTCGTCTTTCTTTCCTGCATCCGTTTCCGGGATTGCTTCAGCAGTTTCCTCAGCCGCAGCCTTTGCATCCGGATCATCAAAGATGGATGCCGGCATTTCATCGACGGACCAGCCGTCAGAGGAGGTTTCCTCTTCTTCCTCTTTCGGCATATACTTTGCAAAGATTTTTTTGAGGAAGAACGAATGCGCAAATGCCACGAGGGCAAAGCCTGCAAGAATCCATACGAGGATGCCGTACCAGAAAACGTAGTCGTTAAGAAACATAATTGCAACGGATCCCAGTGTGATCATCAGCATCACGAAAGTGCGCGGGAAATCTGCGATTGCCATGATGAACGAGTTCTTGAAAATGGCCTTTGTGTTGTTGTAGAAGCGGGCCAGCACCGGGAATACGTAGTTCAGCATGATGAGGTACAAAAATCCGGTAGCGGTGATGATGACCCGGAATACGGTCCAGACAGTGCCGGTAGCCTCCTTCATGATCAGAAGATCAAGCACAAGCACGATGCCGAACAGGAGCATGATCAGCCAGATCACGGTTGCCTGCCTGAAGTTCTGGCGGAACGATTTGAAGAAGGAACGGGCGATGTAGCCGTCCTCATTTTCCGCCATTTTCAAAGTCACGTAATACATGGCGGTCAGGGAGGCTCCGATCGTGAAGATCGGGATGCTGCACACGATAAAAAGGATGTTCAGGATCATCAGATCGGCCAGCTTTCCGAGTGCACGGAAAAAGCCATTGTCCATGTTGAAAAAATTACTCATTTGTTAAACACTCACTCTCTTTTCTTTCCGGCAGAAACCTGCCTTTTTGTGTTGTCCCACACGCATCTGCGAGTATCTGAGGAAGATTCGCAGTATTATTTCCAGTATAAGGGAAATGTAGGGAAAATGCAACGAAAAATGCAGGTATTTTCAGCACATCATAAATTGACAAGCTCTTGACTGCTGAGCTATAATAAAAAAATGTGTACATAATAATAATGGATACTGATAAAGGATACTGAACGGAATATAGAGAGCGCTCATAAAGGAGGCAGACGATGTACGATAAAGTACTTACAAACCGGAATGTCGTAGAGCATGAAAAGGCAGTCGAGCAGTTCTGGAAAGACAATGATATCTTCAAAAAAAGTATGGAGAACCGCAAGGAAGGAGAAACCTATACCTTCTATGACGGGCCGCCTACTGCAAATGGAAAGCCGCATATCGGTCATGTGCTGACACGTGTCATTAAGGATATGATTCCTCGTTACCAGACAATGAAAGGAAAGATGGTTCCGAGAAAGGCAGGATGGGATACACATGGTCTGCCGGTAGAGCTGGAAGTAGAGAAGATGCTTGGCCTTGACGGCAAAGAGCAGATCGAGGAGTACGGCGTGGAGCCGTTCATCCAGCACTGCAAGGAGAGCGTCTGGAAATATAAGGGAATGTGGGAGGATTTTTCCGCGACCGTCGGATTCTGGGCGGACATGGATGATCCGTACGTTACGTATCATGACACGTTTATCGAGTCTGAGTGGTGGGCACTGAAGAAGATCTGGGATAAGAAGCTGCTGTATAAGGGCTACAAGATCGTTCCGTACTGCCCGCGCTGCGGTACCCCGCTTTCCAGCCATGAGGTGGCACAGGGATATAAGGATGTCAAGGAGCGTTCTGCAACAGCACGTTTTAAGGTAGTCGGTGAGGATGCATACTTCCTGGCATGGACGACGACACCGTGGACCCTTCCGTCCAACGTAGCGCTCTGCGTAAACCCGGATGAGACGTACGTAAAGGTAAAAATGAAAGAAGAGGATTACGTTTACTATCTGGCGCAGGCTCTGGCTGATACCGTGCTTGGCGAGGGTACGTATGACGTTCTTGAGACTTATAAAGGAAAAGACCTTGAGTATAAAGAGTATGAGGCTCTTTACCCGGCACAGCTGAAGAAAAAAGCGTACTACGTTGTGTGCGATTCATATGTAACAATGACAGACGGTACCGGTATCGTCCATATCGCTCCGGCATTCGGTGAGGACGACAGCAAGGTCGGCAGAAAATATGACCTTCCGTTCCTGCAGCTGGTCGATGAGAACGGTATGATGACGAAGGAAACAAAGTGGGCCGGCCATTCCTGTATCGCAAGAAAAGATCTGGAAGGCGAGAACGGTGTATCTCCGGAAGTCATCAAGGATCTGGATGCGAGAGGACTTCTGTTCAACGCGCCGAAGTTTGAGCACAGCTACCCGCACTGCTGGCGCTGTGATACGCCGCTGATTTATTATGCGCGTGAATCCTGGTTCATCAAGATGACCGAGGTGCGCGATGATCTGGTCCGCAACAACAACACGGTCAACTGGATTCCGGAGAGCATCGGAAAGGGACGTTTCCCCGCTTGCCCTTGCCGATCATAATTTTATTGCCCAGGTCCAGCAGGCG
>OGPP01002297.1_pt1 | contig 11695 bp, 9 predicted proteins | sample 1553021 | NCBI WGS metagenome assembly OGPP01 (sample SAMEA2580217, study PRJEB22360) | human gut metagenome | biome: human gut; feature: human-associated habitat; material: faeces | place: Denmark | collected 2008/2010
CGAACCTGGCGCTCTTTGCGGACGCCCTGAGTGACCGTACGAACTCTTCCGGTCTTTTCACGCTGCCCGGAGCAGGGATCCATTTGCTGCTCTCCGTCCTGATCGTGGCCGCCGTCTGGTATCCGGCGCCCCACGCCGCGAAATGGCTGGTGGACGATATCGAGATAGCGAAGACCTGGTATGTATTCTGGCTGTTTCCCGCAGTATTCTTCCTGTTAAACCGCCTGATCCGCCCGCGGTACTACGAGACGCTCTACACGAACCGGGTCATGAAATTTTACCCGATCTTAAACGTGGCGCTCTTGGCTTTTCTCCTGCTCTTCTATCTGATGCTCTACCTCATGGCATCGGAGATGAACCAGAACACGAGACTCCTGAGGGAAAATGAGCTCTTGCATCTCCAGAGCGCCCAGTACCGTAATCTCCAGCGCTCCATCGATGAGGCGCGGATCGCCCGTCATGACCTCCGCCAGCATCTCACGGTGCTTTCCGGGTACGCGGCGCAAAAAAACCTTACCGCGATCTCAGACTATCTCGCGTCCTTCCAGAAGAACATGATGCCGGACCGGCTGCCTGCCTACTGTGAGAACCAGGCCGTCAACGCGGTCCTGTCCTACTACGCGCAGATCGCGGATAACGCCGGGACCTCCCTGGAGATCCATGTGCGGATGGAAAAGAACACGCCGATCCCGGAGCCGGAATTCTGCGTGCTTTTAGGAAACTTATTGGAAAACGCGGTGGACGCATGCCTGGAAAATAAGGAAACCGGTGCGATCCAGGTCCATATCCGCCAGACAGGAAACTCCCTCATGTCCATCACCGTGGACAATCCATGCCGGAAGCCGCCGGTCACAGAGGAAAAACGATTTCTCTCCACGAAGCACGACGGTCTTGGCATGGGAACCCAGTCCATCCGGATCATCGCAGACCGGCATCATAGCGACGCGCGGTTTGAGTGGAAGGACGGGGTATTCTATGCTTCTGTGATCTTAAATCCGACCGTCGAGTCTTAAGTCCCGAAGCTCCACCCTGTGTGCAGACTGCCTGTCCCGGCATGCAAGATCGTTGTGCTTTTCACCATTTACATGAGCACATTTTTTCCTTTTTCAAGGCCATTCCACATATTTTTTCAGGAAATAACTCCCGCATTCCTCATGTATAAACTGCCTGGTTTCCGTAAATCATTTTTCTATGAAAATAATTTGCGGAGGTTCTTGTCATGGCAGGATATAAGGTTGAGATCTGCGGGGTTAATACTTCTAAACTCCCGCTTCTGACGAATGAGGAAAAAACCGACCTTTTCAGACGGATCCAGAATGGAGATACGGACGCAAGAGAAACATATATTAAGGGGAATCTGAGACTTGTTCTAAGTGTGATCCAGAGGTTTTCAGGGAGCAGTGAGAATCTGGATGACTTGTTTCAGATCGGGTGCATCGGGCTTATCAAGGCCATCGATAATTTTGATCTGTCGCAGAATGTGAAGTTTTCAACTTATGCGGTGCCGATGATCCTGGGGGAGGTGCGGCGGTATCTGAGGGATAATAATTCGATCCGGGTGAGCAGGTCGCTCAGGGACACGGCTTATAAGGCGCTTTCTGCGCGGGAGCTTCTCACGAAGAGGAATCTGCGGGAACCTACGATCATGGAGATCGCGGATGAGGTGGGGATCTCGAAAGAGGAGATCACCTATGCGATGGATGCGATCCAGAGTCCGGTGAGTCTTTATGAGCCGGTTTATACGGATGGTGGGGATCCGCTTTGTGTGATGGACCAGATCAGTGATAAAAAGAACCGGGAGGAGAATTGGGTGGAGCAGCTTTCTCTGAGTGAGGCGATGAAGAGGCTGCCGGTCAGGGAGAGGCGGATTATTGATATGAGGTTTTTTGAGGGGAAGACGCAGACGGAGGTTGCGGGGGAAGTTGGAATTAGTCAGGCGCAGGTGTCCCGTCTGGAAAAAAATGCCTTAAAGGCAATGAAAAGTTATTTAGATTAATAATAATCAGAAAGAGCCAGAGACTTATATCCCTGGCTCTGAGTTTGTTTTGGTCAGCTTAAAAGATTTTCATATAATTATTTCGCAGTCTCCCCATATCTGGTCAGCAGTTCCATATAGAAGTCGATGCTGTCCGCCAGCTCTTCTACTCCTGTGAACTCGTTCGCTGCATGGACATGATGGTCTTCTCGCGCGTAGATCGTTGAGAAGCGGTATACGCGGTCGCTGAGGTCGTAGACAAATCTCGCGTCTGTTCCGCCGAGCATCATCTCCGGACACGGGATCACATCGCCATAGATCTTACCGCTGATCTCAACGAGAAGATCTTTGATGGCTCCGTCGTACAGGGATGTCGGGGACGCGTTGCTGCCTTTGAGAACGCGCACTTCCACCTCATCCGGCACGATGTCTTCCAGGTGTTTCTTTACGCTCTCAACGGTATCTCCCGTGAGGATACGGCTGTTTACAACTGCGGTGACCTTCGCCGGAAGAATGTTCGCCTGGGCAGATCCGGAAAGCATCGTCGGAACGACGGTGGTGTGGAACATCGCGTCGAGGGCCGGATCTTTCTTAAAGTACGGAACAAGCTTTTCCAGGTTCTCATCCGGTTTCTCGAGCAGCTTTGCAAGCTCCGGATTTTCCTTTGCCATGTACGGCGCAAGGACCTCGAAGCGACGTCGGATCGTATCCGTCACGCGATATGGCATCGGATTCTCCTGGATCGCGATCAGTGCCTTTGCAATCATGGTCGTCGCGAAATTCTCGCCCGGGCGGCTGGAATGTCCGCCTTTTGCGGTGTAGGAGAGTTCAAAGTCCACATATCCTTTTTCGCAGAGACCAATGGTGCAGAGTCCCTTATCGTCGATTCCGTAATCACTTCCCGGGCGGACTCCGCCGCCTTCGTCAAGGACGGCGCCGAAGCGGATGCCGGTTCCGCGGAGTGTCTCCGCCGGGATCTTTCCGCCTGCGACCTCTTCCATGTATCCGTAGGAAAGGTAAAGGTCATAGTCCGGCTCGTAGCCTTTTTCCAGAAGTGCCTCAACGGCTTCCAGCTGTCCGATCAGGTTGCTCTTGCAGTCACTGGATCCGCGGCCCCAGATCTTTCCATCGGCGATGGTTCCGGAGTATGGCGGATATGTCCACTTTTCAAGGTCGCCTTCCGGGACAACGTCCTGATGCGCCATTAAGAGAAGCGGCGCGGCACCGGATTTTCCGGTTCCTTTCCAGTGATAGAGAAGTCCTGCCTGTCCGGTATGTTCCAGGGTCAGGTGTTTATGTACTAACGGGTATGTTTCCTTTAAATACTCGTGGAACGCGTCAAATTTTGTGTAGTCAGTCAGTGAATTGTCCGCGTTTGATACGGTTGCGAAGCGGACCGCACCCGCAAGGTGTTCCGCGCTGATCTGCGGATCGATGGTGTGTTTTCCCATGTGTCTCTTCTCCTTTGCTGTCGGATTATTCTGCTTTCTTCTCCGCCTTCTCACTCATCGCCTTGGAGTTTACGATAACGCGCAGGTGGGAACCTTCTCCGCACTTGCCTTTTTCATCGTTCACTTCAATGTCGAACCAGAGCTTTCTTCTCTCGATGCTGCGGAGCTTCGCGGTAGCTGTCACTTTCATTCCCACCGGTGTCGGTGCCAGGTGGCGGCAGTGGATCTCCGCGCCGACGGTCGTCTGTCCCTCTTCGAGGTAGGATTTCGCAAGTTCCAGGGCTGCGTCCTCCATAAGAGCCACCATGTTCGGGGTGGAGAGGATCTTGGAACCGGCGCTGCCGATGCGTTTTGCGGTCATGTCATCGGTAACAGTCCATGTGAGGCTGTATGTCGGTGCGTAGAGGTCTGCTTTGTCAGCTAAGATTGCAGCAACAGCTGTGCATGCCGGACAGTCGCAGAATCTCGCGCCCTCTGCCTTGATCTTCTTCGCGTGAGCCTCGATTCCTGCTGCCTTTTCCTCTCCAAAGATCTTCTTCCCATCCTCAGATCCCGCAAAAGCGATCAGGCCGTCGATCGGGATAATATCTGCCGCGATCTCCTCGATCAGCGCCTTTGCTGCCTCGTCCTGTTTCTCTGTATTGACGGCTTCAAGCCATTTGTTTGCAGCTTCCTTTGCCTCCGCACAGCAGGACGGCGCGTTGATAAGTGCTTTAACTTTCTCGATCATTGCCTCTATTTTGCTCATGATTTATTCCTCCGTTCGTTTCTTTCATGTCACTTTTTCTGCCTCTGATAAGGCTGTTCCGGAAGGAATCTTTTCCGGGTTTCCCCTTGCAGAAACAGTCCTGCTCCCATTCTATCGCATGTATTTCGAAAATTCAATCGGATTTTTCCACAGTTTTCAGACCTTTTGTCGATACTGAGATTTTTTCTCTCAAAATATCCGCGGCAATCCGCAGCAGTTTCCCGCTCACATCTCCACCCTGCTGCAGGCCTGCAGCTGATGTTCATGCTCGTACTTCTCCTTCGTCGCAAGCCCGCCGCGGATATGCCGCTCCGCCTTGTTGATATCCAGAACCACTCTCGCCTGTGCCGCCAGGGACGGATCGATATGGATCAGACGATCCGTCACATCCTTGTGTACCGTGCTCTTTGAGATTCCAAACCGTTTCGCCGTCTGTCTCACCGTCGCATTCTCGTCAATAATATAGTTCGCGATCTGGATCGCCCGTTCTTCAATATATTCCTTCATAGGGTTGCCCCTCGATGATATTTTTACCATCTTATTACAGAATTTGAGAATTTATGCGGGCAAGATTCCTATCCTATATCTCAACGCATTCCCGCGCCGCATCAGTCTGTATTTTCGCGCAGATGCGTATTCCCGATACGTTATCGTCCTCTGGTATAGCAGTGCATTCCTCGAGTTTTCCTATATACAAAAATGTACAGATATAGGTCCCCTCCATAAAAGGATCTCCATATCTGCACATCATTTCACTCTAAATCTTTAATTTTCTTACTTCACCACGATCTGACAGCTTCTCATGGTCTCTAAAGCCGCCTCATGTCTTTCCCTCGTCACGCCTGCCGCACATGCGGAATCCACGAAGACCGGGGTCTCCGGGAGGAACGCTTTGATGAGGAGTGCGTTTGAAACCACACAGATATCCGTACAAAGTCCCACAAGCTCGATGGACTCGATCGGTGTCTTCTTATTTCTCTCAAGAAGGTCTTCCGCTAACTCCGGACATCCGAAGGTGATCTTCTCATACATCGACGCGTCGCGCTCCACGAAAATCTTCTCAAGCTCCGGGATCAGGTTCCAGCCGTCGGTTCCTTTCATACAGTGGGGAACCGGAAGGAAATGTCCCTCCTGGGTGTCCATATAATTCTCGAAATGCGTGTCCTTCGTAAAGATCAGGTCCCCATCAAACTCTTTTGCCTTCTTTACAACAGCCGGAACGATCGCCTCCGCGTCCTTGCTGCCGAGACTTCCGTTCACAAAATCCTTCTGCATATCCACAACGATCAAAATCTTCTCTGCCATAGCTCATTTTCCTTTCTCCGAATCCGGATCTGTCTTAGGTCGAGGATACCCCAGACCACCTGCCCTGTCAAGCGTTTTTCCGGATCAGCAGCAAAATGCCCCTGAGTTTCCACCCAGAAGGCACTTTTCTTTTCCCTGCCCTGCACGGCCCGCATCCCATTGATCGCAGACCTACGGCAGCTTATATTTACGGCTCCGCAACCCGTCTCGCTGCCACCACAAACCGCCCATTTTTCGTATGGTAGCTGCATGTGGACAGCATCAGGATCTGTTCCTCGTACTCCGGGACGATCTCTGTATCGTAGTCGGAATGTCCTCTGAGCCAGGTCACCAGCTCATCGTATTCCTCCTCCGGGATATCCCCATCGTAGCGGTAATACCGGAATCCATCCTCATCTTCATAGAGCACCTGCGTCTCCACCGCCGCAAAGACCTCATATGTCCGCGGTTCTCCGTCGACGTAAAACCGGATGATCGGATGTTCCTTCCAGTAATCAGCCTTTTTGTAGGAATCAAGGGTTCCGAATATGGACCCGTTTTTCATGTTGTGCCCATAGATGATCAGACACTTCGTGTCCACGCCGGATGCCTCGCCGAGAAACGGGGTTCCGCCAAATGACTTGGAACCATCAAAGGCCCTGTGGAGGTAATACTCCGGATCAGACTCCCGGTCCACCACCGGGTAATCGATCCTTGTATCCGGGATCCTGATCCAGCCGACGTAATCGGGGTTCTCATTCTTAAGCGCCGCGTATCCGGCAGCCTCCTTTAAGAGTTCTGCCCACTCCGCCGCTTTCTCCTGATCCGTTGTCTCCCCGGCACTCTCCGTCAGATCTGCCGGAGCTTTTTCCTCCGCGTACTCCGCCGCCAGCTTACTCAGGCTGTCGAACGCGTCCGCCTCCTTTTTTGCCGCCAGGTAATCCCGGCCCACCATAAAGGCGGAGACGCAGAACACCGCGCCGAACACCAGGATTCCTAATTTGTACCACCATGGGCTTTTTTTCTGTTTCTTTTTTCCTTCTGCCATCAGCTCTTTCTCCTTCTGTCAGAGTGCTCCTTTCCGAGTATCAGTGCCAGAAGACCAGTGAGGGAAATTCCCGCAAGTAAAAACCACAGATAGCCATGTGTCACATCACCAGTCTCAGGAACATTTCTGTCCTTCTTTCTCATATTTTTCGCGTCTGCTACTGCCGCGTCCGCGCTGCCGGGTGTTAGACGTCCGCTCTTTACGAACGCGTCCGGCGGAGCGGCTGCGGCTGCATTTCCGTTTGTTTTTCCGTCCGTGTCGGTATTTCCGGCAGCCTCAGATGGATCTGTTCCATTCCTGGATGTCGTGCCGTCGACAGCAGTCCCCTTGTTATCGACAACCCCCGCGTTGGAATTGTTTCCGCTGTTTCCGCTGTCGTGATCGGAATCATCATCGGAATCGCTGCTTCCCGAATTATTTCCGGAATTGTTTCCAGACGCTTTCCGCGTGTTCGTGATCACCCAGTTATTTCCATCATTGGTTACAGAAACATCATATCCATTGATCAATTCTGCCTCCTGAACGGTCCATACGTGATCCTTCCCAAGACCGTTCCACACATATCTCCATCCCTGAGCCTGGCTTACCGTCACGGCATCGCCGTAAGCCTCTCCATCACGGTACAGCTGGAGCTTCACAGTCTGAGGGCGGTTCGCGTATCCGGCATCCTCCCAAACCTTGTTCGCTGTAACAGAAACGGTCTCTACAACCGGCGGCTTCGGCTCCTCATTTACCTGTTTATTTGTGATCGTGCAGATCGTAAGTGACTGATCTTCAGAAATCTCCCTTTCGATCGATTTTTCATATCCTTCAGGAACGTCTGTCTCATCCACCGTCCACTCCGCGGACGCGTCAAGATCAGTCCATGTGAACTCCCAGTTATTATCCGCGGAAAGTGTCACTGCCTCACCGTGAGGAGTCCTATCCTTATACAGCTGGACATTCACGACCGCCGGACGCTTTGTACTGTCTTTATCGTCCCAGACCTTCTTTACTGTCACAGTTTTCGCCGTCGGCACATCGGAAGCTTTCAGGCAGTTTGTGATGTGCCATTCATTATTATCCATAAAAGTAGATCCGATCTCATATCCATCTGGAATGTCTACCTCCTCAACGTCCCAATCTGTATTTTTATCAAGATTTCCCCATGTGTAGGACCAGATACCATTGACATCGGCGCTTACTTCCACAGGTTCTCCCTGGGCCTCCAGACTCGTGCCGTTTTTCTTATAGAGCTGGAATTTGACGGATGACGGGCGTTTTGCGCTCTCTTTGTCATTCCAGTGTTTTACGACTCTCACAGATGTGAGTGCAGCTTCGTTCACCTGATTTTTAAACTCTGGTGTTCCATTTACGATACCTTCGCCAGGGATCTTATAGGTTACAGTGGCCTCAAGCTTATATCCCCCGGATATTTCAACTTCCTTTACCTCTACATCCGCCTCATAGACCAGTTGAGAATACTGAACATCAGCGTTGCCAGCATCCGCCTCCATGAGATAATAGGTGTATGTTCCTGCTTTTGAGTATTCAAGCTCTCTAAAGTTCACTGTAGCCTGATCATTCTGAACAGCCTGGATCTGGCGTCCGCTGTCATCCTTCAGATAGAACGTGTATTTCTGCGCGTCGGACGGCGTAGCGTTATTTACATACTTGATCGCCTTGAGGAACACGGATGCCTTTGACATGTCTTTCTTATTAAGGAAATTCGCTATCTTGGTTTCGTTTGCCGTAATCGTAAAATTATTTCCCTGATCAGTCAATTTTTCTCCATTACAGGTGGAAACGTAGCCATTTTTATTGGCTTTCGTCTCCTTCACTGTAAATTCAGTACCCGCCGGAAAACCGACGCCGATGATGCTCTCCCCATGTTTCAGTTCAAATTTGGCAGTACCATCTTTAAATTCCATCCCTCCAAATGTTCCATTCAGCGGGTTTCCTGCTCCATCAAGGTTCTGCTTTACAGTAAACTCCCAGGCGATCGTCTTGTCTCCCTGAGCGCCGGAAACTGTATTGCTGACCTTTAAGGCTCCTGTCGGTGTCTCAGCGTTTAAGATCGTCCAGATATCTCCCTGCTTCTGGTAGTTTACCAGGAATTCCCGCTTTGGTGTTTCATTTGTTGACCCGTTAAAAGTAATTGTTTTTCCTTCTTCAACAACCTTGCCATCATTACCCAGCTCGGCGACCCGGTATGTATACGGTTTTGTCACATCGTCATCTTCATATAAAGGCAGTTTTCCAGTCTCAGCACTCCACTGCTTTGTGGATGTCAGGGTGATCACTCCACCATATGAGTTTTCCACATTCTCCCAGTCAGATCCGTCTTCTGTCTTTCTCTGGATCTGTACTGTAATCTGCTCCACAGGTGCTGTTGTCTGATCTGTCGAAAAAGCCCACTTTTTCTCTACTTTCCACTGCGTATCCGCCGTTACAAAGTAAACATGAAGCGCGTTGTTATCCTGCTGGAGATTCTGCAGCTCTGTTGTGGATATTGTCTTGTCAATGATATACCGGACATTTCCACGATCCGTATAATCCTTTCCAGCGTTGTTTGTTCTTAATACTCCTAGCATTGCGTTGGAAAGTCCTGTTGTTCCCGACCTCCATGCGTCTACAACGACTTTCGCGCCCTTGTTCGCCGTGTGCGTCTCCGTATAGATCTCCTGTCCATCTACATAGTAGTGGACCGCATAGTTGATCGGGGTATCGACGCTGTCGCTCTTCCATACCGCCTGCAGGGTAAAGACGTTTCTCTGCCTTGCGTCATCCCAGTGGTAGCAGTCCGCCAGATCATTGAACGTATCCGTTGTGAGATGCGCGCTCTGTCCTGTCGCATAGACCGCGCCTTCCTTCGGCGCTCCCAGACTTGTAACAACCTGCCAATGATCAAATTCAAATTTTCCACTCAGATCTCTCGGAATCAATGTGGAGATCGGCACATGCTGATTATTTATCGTATTGTAACCATTTTCTCCGCCGTTATCGAATCCCGGCATATTGACGATATTGCTGGAAGCCGGAGAGATCATATTTCCATTGCTGTCTCTCTGATCCCCGCCTGAAACATAATTAACGCCAACCTTCGTCGGGATTCCTTGGATCTCCAGGAGAACGACACCCTGGGCATCGGATTTCTCCATATACTCCTTTAATTTCTCAGTTGTTCTAAAATAATAATTTCCATCGTAGGATGGCAGCCATGAAGCATAATGCTGGCTCTCAGGATCAGCTCCTTCTTTCGAATAGTAAAGATATTCTATATAATTATCTCTTCCTTTGTCATTCTCCTGCAAAATGGTCAATGCGTCTTTTGGCAGGATACGGATATCCGGTTTTCCGTAACCGATATCTGTCTTAAACCGGAATGTATTATTAACAGAGTTTTCATTCTTACGAATTATAAGTGAATCAGATTCAATCTTTGCCCATGCCATCTTCTTTTCATTAGTAAGCTTATAACACTCTGCCGTTACTCCGATCAGCCGACGCACAGCAATCTCCTTATGCCGATGCCCTACCATGTTTCCTCCAGAAACAGTGATATCTTCATAACAGTTTTCAATCTTTACAGCGTAATCACGCTGAGCATCCTTACCATTTGTGCCATGATTAGACGCCACTGAAATCGTCACAACAGTACCTGTAGACAGTATAGTCGTGCTCGTAATAGCCTCTGTATCTTTCATTGTTACCATTGGAACTTCAATAGCTTCGCCGTTGAGTTCCAACTGGTTCATTTCAAATGTGTTTCCGCCCGCTGTACTTCCTGTAAATTTCCATGTATAGGAATGATCATCATTAAATGTTCCTGTAGGTGTAACATTTGTGATTCTTATCTCTCGGGGATTCTTATTTGCGTACTGTGTCTTTAACCATGCCTCAGCGCTGAATTTAAACGTTGTCACCTTCTTATATTTGACAAGGATCTTCTGATTGCATCCCACGTTATTAACTTCATAGGTTCCATTGAGAAGCATTGTTTTCGGACTGCCATTCTTTAACGTAACTTCATTCTTCGTTGGTGTATTGTTGTACTGGATCATCTCTCCCAACGTCGTTCTTGAACCAGTCAGCAACTCGCGTTTTCCACTTCCATCCTCATCCACAACCGCAACCGTCGCCTTATATCCTCTCGGAATCTGTACCTTAAATGTATAGCTTCCATTCTTCTCCACGACCTCAGTGCGGTCCGCACCAAAGACATCATCCGCCTGCAGGGCAGGACCATCGCTATTGCCGTCATTCTCCAGCTCATAGTCGATCGTATATGCATTCTTGTGGACATACAGCAGATTGATCTTCTCACCGTCTTTTAATACAGAGTACACTGTACGCTCCGTATTTTTCTGGCTCGTCACATAGTACACATATTCAGTTCCGCCCACATTCAGGATACCCGCGTAGTAGACCGGCGTATTTCCTACAACAGCCCGACGATACATATGATTGTGTCCCTTATAATCGATCGTCTTAGGTGCCGCGTTCTCGATAGATCCCGGAGTCAGGCTTTTAATATCCATATCCTTCCTCACATAATCTTTCAGATCCGTATGCCCTTGATCATCCTCATCATCCACGATACAGGTAAACTCAATATGATCCTCTACACTGATCGTCTCCTGCGGTTCAATAGCGCCGAGCCTCGTCAGAACTGCCTTCGTGAGTTTTCCCTCATCTGACTAATTGGTAGAGTTCTTCCTCTGTCATATCACTCGGAATGGCATTCTTGTTATTTTCCTCCGGATCTGACGCGGTCACCTTGCTTACCTTCACAGTGTCAGACGCGGTTGCCGTCTGATCCTCACTCTGTTGTGTCCATCCGTTCTCCGCGTTGTCCGCGTAGACCGTCACACCGCTGAATATTGTCGTCACTACCATCATCACAGAAAGTACCAACGCCATAAATCTAGTTTTTCTCATTCTGTTCTTCATTGCCGTCTCTCTCCTCTGTCGCACCAGACTGTCAATTAAACGTGCCAATTACAATGTCAACGAAACGTTTTTCTAAGTTGTCTTTTCCTTAAGCTCTCTCCCGATCTTTTTTATCACAAAGAGATACGAGACACCCGTAAATACCGCCGCTGCGATCCATGCCGCCGGATCAGCGAAACAGGCGAGCGGATAGCTCAAAAGCTTCATCGCCGCCATGGAGACAATCAGTCTCGCGATGAGCTCCGATACACCTCCCA
>OGPP01002302.1_pt1 | contig 11681 bp, 10 predicted proteins | sample 1553021 | NCBI WGS metagenome assembly OGPP01 (sample SAMEA2580217, study PRJEB22360) | human gut metagenome | biome: human gut; feature: human-associated habitat; material: faeces | place: Denmark | collected 2008/2010
CAAACGCATGTCTTGCTGTGTATAATCAAAATTAGAAATATGGCGTTTTGTGAACCAGTGGGGACAGATAAAAAGCCACGGTACCTGTCCCGGTGGAAAGGAGATTTATGGAGATTTATAAAATTCTTGTAATTGGAAATAGTTTTGGAGAGGATGCAACTCATTTTTTACATGATCTGGCATTGACAAGAGGGATCAATACAAAGGTAGTTAATTTGTATATCGGAGGTTGCAGTCTGGAACGTCATTGGAGAAATATTGAAAATGAGGCGAAGGACTATGAATATCAGTTAAACGGAAGAGCTACGGGAAACAAGGTGTCTATTCAGGATGCACTCGCAGAAGAAAAATGGGATTATATTGTCACACAGCAGTCTAGTCATGATAGTGGCTGGCTTGACACGTATGAACCATTTATGGGATGGATAGCAGAATACATCAAAAAGGAAGCACCGTGGGCTAAGTTTATGCTGCAGGAAACTTGGGCATATGAGGTTGACAGCAAGCATGACTGTTTCGCACGATATCATAGAGATCAGGATGAGATGTATCAGAAACTGAGAGCAAATTATTATAAAGAAGCGCAGAAGTATGGACTGGATTTAATTCCGTGCGGTGATGTGATCCAGACGCTGCGAAAGGAAAAGGAATTTAATGTGCGTGAAGGCGGAATATCGCTTTGCAGAGATGGATTTCATATGAATTATTTATATGGACGTTACGCGCTTGCCTGCACATGGCTTGCGAAAATTTTTGGAGAGGAAGCAGGAAAAATCAGTAATGAATTTCTTGCAGAGTCAGCAGACATGCAGGATTTTGCTCTTCTTGGAAAAATTCGTAAAATTGCGGAGCAGGTATGTTGGAATAAGTAAGAGGAGAATACAATATGTAATCAAATCTATTGACAATAATGCTTTAATGTGTTTAAATATCCTCAAATGAGGCATTATGAATACATCAAACATTACAAATTACAAACCAAAGGAATTTGCAGAGCTGTTGGGTGTTTCCGTTAAGACCTTACAGCGGTGGGATCGAGAAGGAACACTTACAGCAAATCGTACACCAACCAATAGGCGTTATTATACTTACAAACAGTATCTTGAATTTAAAGGGATAACAGAAGATGATGCACGCAAAGTTGTTCTTTATGCCAGAGTGTCTACAAAAAATCAAAAGGATGATTTACAAAACCAAACCGCATTTTTACGGCAGTTTTGCAATGCAAGAGGCATGATTGTAGATCAATGCATAGAAGAATATGGAAGTGGTATTAATTGCAACCGCAAGAAATGGAATGAATTATTGGATGAGGTGATGGAACAAAAAATCAAAACAATTGTGATAACGCATAGAGACCGTTTTGTTCGCTTTGGATATGATTGGTTTGAAAAATTCTGTGCGAAATTTAATGCAACAATTGTGGTAGTAAATAATGAATCATTATCACCGCAAGAGGAGCTTGTACAGGATATCGTTTCCATTCTTCATGTGTTTTCTTGTAGATTGTATGGACTTCGTAAGTATAAAAAACAAATAGAAGGAGATGAGGGACTTGCTAAAGAGCTTCAAGACGGAAATCAATCCTACACCGGAGCAGATAACAAAGATCAATAAGACGATTGGAACCTGTCGGTATCTATACAATTTTTATCTTTCTTATAACTTAAAACGTTATGAGCAGGGAGAAAAATTCATGAGTGGAAAGTCCTTTAGCGTATGGCTGAATAATGAATATCTGCCGACACATCCTGAAAATTCATGGATAAAGGAAGTCAGTTCAAAGGCAGCAAAACATGCAGTTGAATGTGGATGCATCGCATTTACAAGATTTTTTAAACATCAGAGTGGATTTCCTAAATTCAAAAAGAAAGATATCTCAGATGTAAAGATGTATTTTGTAAAGAATAATCCTAAAGACTGCTATTGTGAGCGTCATCGAATTAACATTCCCACCCTTGGCTGGGTGAGACTAAAGGAAAAGGGATATCTGCCAACGACGAAAGATGGCTGGCGGATTCGAAGCGGAGCCGTTTCGAAAAAAGCGGGTCGATACTATGTATCCGTTTTAGTGGATGTTTTGGATTTGCAGGTCAAATCGAAGGAAGATCAAACAGAAGGAATTGGAATTGATCTTGGACTAAAAGAATTTGCGGTTCTTTCAAATGGTAAAATTTATAAAAATATCAACAAAACAAGCCGAATCAAAAAGCTTGAAAAACAGTTGAGACGGGCGCAACGCTGTCTGTCTCGTAAATATGAGAATTTAAAGAAAATGAGGAAAGGAGAGTCTGCTCAAAGAGCAAATATACAAAAACAAAAGCTTAGGGTACAAAAACTTCATCAAAGAATTAATCAGATTCGAACCGATTACATCAATAAGACAATCGCAGAGATGGTGAAAACCAAGCCATCGTATATAACGATTGAAGATCTGAATGTAAAAGGTATGATGAAAAATCGACATCTTTCAAAGGCAGTGGCATCAGAGAAATTTTATGAGTTTCGAGAAAAGCTCATGAAAAAATGCCACGAAGAAGGAATTGAGTTAAGAGTAGTAAGCAGATGGTATCCGTCTTCAAGAAAATGTCACGGTTGTGGATGCATCAAGAAAGATTTAAAACTTTCAGATCGAATTTACAGATGCAGTTGTGGCTATGTAGAAGATCGTGATCGAAATGCGGCACTTAATTTGAAAGATGCAGAAACTTACGAAATTGCATAATCAAACGCAACCGTAAGTATGTACCCGGGGCTATCTGGGGAATTAACGACTGCGGAGTGTACAAGAACTTGTGAGTAGACAGAATTTCGGTTCGTCAAAAGCATACACGATGAAGCAGTAAGTAGTGTTCGTGAGAACCTACAATTCTCAATATGAGTATATTTACACATATTTTGAGTAGCAGGATTATCTTATGCAGGAACAAAAATTAGAACGTATCACGCCGGCACAGGCGGGGCTTGATCCACAGTGTATTATTAATATGATGGATCGGATGGAGAAGGAACATATCAACATAACAAGTTTTATGCTGCTGCGTCATGGAAAGGTATTATGTGAGGCTTCGTATGAGCCGTATGATGCAACACAGCTGCGGACCGTATATTCTCTTAGCAAAACCTTCACTTCAATGGCAGTTGGAATTGCAGATGGAGAAGGAAAGATTGACCTTGATGAAAAGATCATAGATTTATTTGCAGCGGAAATTGAAAACGGAAAGATTCAAGTAGGAAAAGAGCTTGCTTCGCTTAGCTTGCGCCATCTGCTTCGCATGTCAACAGGACAGGAGAAAGAACCAGGAGGTAGCGACTGTTGGGATGACATGGTGTCTGCATTTTTGCGTGAGCCGTTTCATGAGATGCCAGGAGAGGTATTCCGCTATAATTCAATTGCTACCTATATGTTGTCAGCATCGTTAAAGAAAAAAGGAATCGATCTGGAACATTATCTGGAGGAGAAACTGTTAACACCAATGGGAATTTCAGGTACGCGCTGGCTACGTGATCCAAAAGGAATCTGCGTGGGCGGTTTTGGATTCTCACTGTATCCTGAGGTAATCGCAAAGCTTGGACAGATGATTTTGCAGGGCGGCGTATGGAATGGTATTCAGTTAGTTCCAAAGGACTACATTGATATGGCCACTTCAAAGCAGATTGAAAATGGAGATGATCCAGACAGTGACTGGGCGCAGGGATACGGCTATCAGATGTGGAGATGTCGCCACAATGCAGTGCGCGGAGACGGTATGTATGGACAGTTTTGCATTATCCACAAAGAAACAGATACGGTACTTGCCATGACGGCTGTAACTAGTGATATGCAGGGTGAGATGAACGCCTATTACGATGAGGTATTGCTGAAATATCAGGATGAGCCATTGTCAGAGGATGAAAAGACAATGGAAGTATTGAAAAAACGCCTGAATGAGCTGCATTATGTGCGCCCGCTGCCAGAAGATGATGGATCAGCAGTACCGGATGCATTCAAAAAGATCAATCTTTCACTCACAAGCTTTTTTGATTTGTCATTGAACATCGAAGGCAATATGCTTACATTGACAGGAAAAGACGGTGAGATTTGGTACCGCGCAGAGAGAGGCTGCTGGAGCAAAATTAGTCGTAAGGTACACTGTTCTCCATTTTACACAGAGAAAGACAGTATGGATACGCCTGTCATTGGTGCGTGGGGCGTAAAGAACGGTGTATTGACTATTCGTGTATATGAGATTGAATTTCTTGAGGAGGATACACTTACTCTGACAGAAGCAGAAGATGGCATCCATGTAAGCTTTGCAAATACAACTATTTCATCAAATCCGCGTGACTATGTCAAAAAAGTAATTTAACATTCATAAAAAATATGTAGTTGACTTTTGAAAATGACTTTGGTAAAATGAACCCAATAAAAGGGAGTAGCTGACCAAAATAGGTGCACTTCTTCGTCAGTACAGTTATTAAAAAATAACTCGGAAAGTGATGAAACAGCGAGACTTTTACTGCAATGCAGTAGGAGTCTCTTTTTTTATACCTGCTGCAAATAAAATAAGAAAGAGGTAGGTAGTATGATGGTACAAGTGTTGATTTTACTGGTGGGATTTTTTCTGCTGGTAAAGGGAGCGGACTGGTTTGTGGAGGGAGCAGCAAGCATTGCAAAAAAGCTTGGAATACCGCAGCTTGTAATAGGACTTACAATAGTTGCCATGGGAACGAGTTTGCCAGAAGCAGCTGTAAGCATTACGGCAGCATTAGACAATAATGCAGGAATCACAATCGGAAATATTGTTGGAAGTAATATCTTAAATATATTGATAATTCTTGGAATTACAGCGGTCATTACGAATGTTTCAATTCAAAAATCAACGTTCTATTATGAAATACCATTCATGCTTATAATTACCGTAATACTCATGATATTTGGAATTACAGGTTCCAAGATAACATTTATGGAGGGCGTTATTTTCTGGATTTTATTTTTGCTCTATCTTGGATATCTTTACATTATGTCGAAAAAGGGTACGGAGCAAGAAGAAAACGTAAAAGATATACCCGTATGGAAATGTCTTCTTTTCATGGTACTTGGCGGAGTTATGGTAGTAATGGGAAGTGATTTTGCCGTTAGCGGTGCAACAGAAATAGCAAGATTTTTTGGAATGAGTGAACGATTTATTGGTCTTACTATTGTAGCATTTGGAACATCACTTCCAGAGCTTGTAACGTCAGTTACGGCAGCAAGAAAAGGAAATGCCGGAATCGCCATAGGAAATATAGTAGGAAGCAATATTTTCAATATTTTATTTGTAATAGGTACAGCAGCACTCATTTGCTCTGTTCCATTTGAACGTAAATTTATCATTGATACAATCATCGCAGTTCTCAGTGGAGTATTGCTTTGGGGTGGAACAATTAAAAAGAAAGAGCTTAGAAAGCCTTGCGGAATTTTGATGCTGCTTGGTTATGCAGCGTATTTTGTATATTTGTGTGTAATCTAAAACCAGTGGATAAAACAGTTTTCCTTCGCGTGAAGAGAAAATAAGCCTGATTTTACATAAAATTTACATAGAACTCACATAGAGCTGATAGCATGATTTCTGATATCAGGGTACATTGAATAGGAAGGCTGTAGCAGGCGAATCTGCAGGTCTTCCTATTTTTGATATCAATGGTGATATCAAATACAGCAGTTTCCTGACAAAATCTTATAAATAGGTTTTGCACAAAAATGTACATCCGGGAAAACCGGGGGAGGAAATCATGAATGAGAATGTAAAAATCGTGTTTGGTCTGCTAGGCGGTCTCGCACTGTTTTTGTATGGAATGAACGGTATGAGCGATGCACTTCAAAAAACAGCAGGAGATAAGATGAAAAAAATCTTAAGCTTCCTGACGAAGAATCCGATCATGGGTGCATTAGCAGGCGCACTTGTTACAGCTGTTTTGCAGAGCAGCTCCGCAACAACTGTTATGGTAATAGGATTTGTAAGTGCGGGACTTATGAGTCTGCCGCAGGCAATCTCTGTTATCTTTGGTGCTAATATTGGCACGACAATGACAGCACAGTTAATGGCATTTAAGATCAGCGATTATATTTACCCACTTATCTTCATCGGATTTATGATGAACTTTGTCTGCAAGAAGGAGCAGTTAAAAAATATTGGACTTGTCATCTTCTCATTTGGTATCTTGTTTGAAGGTATCGAGATAATGGGAAGTGTAATGAAGCCGCTTGCTACAAGTGCAATTTTTGTGGATTTGATGGCAAAGGTAAAGGAGATTCCGATTCTTGGCGTGGCACTGGGAACAATTATGACACTTGTTGTACAGAGCAGTTCTGCAACAATTGCCGTACTGCAGAATTTTGCAGCTCAGCCTGGACCGGATGGTGTGACGAGCGTAATGGGATTAGCAGGTGCAATTCCGATCCTTCTTGGTGACAATATCGGAACAACAATCACTGCACTTTTAGCATCAATTGGACAGTCTAAAAATGCAAAGCGTACTGCTATTGCACATAGTATTTTTAATATCACAGGAAGTGTTGTATTCTTGTGTGTGCTTCCATTTTTTGCGCGCTTCGTTCAATTTATTTCACCAAAGGGAAATGAGATTGATGTTATCTCAAGACAGATTGCTAATGCACACACCACCTTTAATATAGTTTGTACGCTTATATGGCTCCCACTTATTCCATTTATGGTAAAGATTGTTACTACAATTATAAGAGGAACAGAAAAGCAAAGAGACGATGGTCCGGTAAGTGTTCTGGAGAGTGGCGTGATTGCACAGCCAGCAGCAGCACTTTATCTTGTATCAGAAGAGTTAGAGCATATGGCAGAGGTTGGCAGCAAGCTTTTGACTGCACTTAAGGAAAGCTTTTCTTCTGACAAAACACAGAGCGAGGCAGCAACAGAGCAGTATAGAACATATCGCAGACAGGCAGCACGAATGGAAGATGATCTTGCTGCATATGTAACGAAGATGCTCTCAAGCGGAAATTTAACACAGCAGCAGTCAGGTCAGGCGGCAGGTCTTTTGTATGTATCAAATAATATTGGACGTATTGCAGACCGCTGTGAGGAAATTGCAGGTGTTCATGAAAAAATTACGCAGGGCGGAAAATCGTTCTCAGAGGTGGCAACAGGAGAACTGCAGGATTGTATAGAAATCTCAAGAAAGCTGTTTGATCGTGCCATTCGCTCAGTTAAGGATGGCGATTTAGATCGCGCCCGCACCGTTGTAAAGAAAAAGAATAAGATGAGAAAGGCACAGAAGCAGCTAAAGCGTGCTCATATTGCGCGTGTCAACGAGGGACTTTGCGATGCGTCTATGACAGAAGATTATTCAGCAATCATTTATAGCTTAGACAGAATTGTTGATAATTGTGTAAGCATTGCAGAGGAGACACTTGATCATCTTTCATTTGTTAATTTCTCAGAAGATGAGGCAGATGAAGAAAGACCAGCTGATATTATTGCAGAGATTAACGCAGAGGAAACTCTTGAGGAGCATGAGGATAGTGAGCAAGAAGAAAATGCAAATGCTTCAGATACAGATGATGCAGATGGCAGCTCTAATACTGCGATTAACAAGGCAACAGATTTTTCATAAAATTTACATTTGATTTACAGCACAAAGATAGAAGGCTATGTTTGAATGGAGTATATTGGTGTCAGAAAGAGAGGTAAGATATTATGAAAATGGCATCAATGTGGTACGCAATTAATCATTCAGATATAGAAAAATCAATGAAGCAGGTAATATTTGTAGGAATCAATATTTTGTTGTGGGCAGCGATTGCATTTATCGTATGTGTGGCAGGCGGTGTAATTGGTGGTTCCTTCAATGAAAAATGGAGATTTATGACATTCTTAATCACTGGATACAGCGCCGTGATCATGGGATTCTTCAGAAGTGTATTTTATTTGCTTAGAAAATAATAAATCAAAAAGATTGGCCGGAAAACCGGTCAGTCTTTTTTTACGCAGATTTCTTCCTTTACAGAAGTTTTTTTGTGTGGTACGATTAAAAAGATTGCATCACAAAATGAAATATAAAAGTGGAAGGAATTGATTATATATGGAAGAGAATAGAGAGGAAAATATTAAGAACACACCAAACGTGCAAGCAGGGGACGATATGCAGACACCGCACAAAAGACGTGTGCGTTATAAAGGAAAATATCCGAAAAAATTTGAGGAAAAATATAAGGAGCTGCAGCCGGAAAAATATAAAGAGACGGCTGAGCATATCATTCAAAAGGGAAACACCCCGGCAGGAACACATAGACCAATCTGTGTGCAAGAAATTTTATCTTTCTTAGATGTGAAGCCCGGACAGATAGGCGTTGACGCGACACTTGGCTATGGAGGTCATACACAGAAGATTCTTGACTGTCTTAAGGGTGAAGGCCATTTGTACTCACTTGATGTCGATCCGATTGAGTCAGAAAAAACAAAGAAGCGTCTGAGAGATCAGGGTTATGGTGAGAATGTATGGGATGTTTGTCTGATGAATTTTGCAAATATTGCTGAGATTGAAAAAAAGGCTGGAAAGCTTGATTTTGTGCTTGCTGATCTTGGCGTTTCTTCTATGCAGATCGATGATCCGAAGCGCGGCTTCTCTTTTCGCGAGGAAGGACCGCTTGATCTTAGATTAAATCCGCAGGCAGGAGTTCCGGCATCAGAGCGTCTAAAAGAAATGGATGCAGAAGAGATTGAGGGTATGCTTTTTGAAAACTCAGATGAACCGCTTGCAAAAGAGCTTGCAAGAGCAATAATGTCAGCAAAAAGAAAGAAGCAGCCAATTGAGACAACTAGTCAGCTTAGGGAGATTGTAGAGCAGGTCGTTCTTCGCACAAAGCCGGAAAATCCGAAGGAAGCTGTAAAAAAGACATGTCAGCGAGTATTTCAGGCGCTGCGAATTGATGTTAACAGTGAATTTGAAGTGTTAGATTCTTTCTTAGAGGCGCTGCCTCATATATTAAAGCCGGGCGGAAAGGCTGCTATATTAACATTTCATTCTGGTGAAGACCGCATGGTAAAAAAATCATTCCAGTACTATGCAAGAGAAGGCATTTACAGTGACATAGCAAAGGATGTTATTCGTCCGTCTGCAAAGGAGTGCGCATCTAATCCAAGAGCACGCTCAACTAAGTTTCGCTGGGCAGTTCGCTCTGATGTACAAAAATATGAGTAAAACAGGCAAAACGGTCAAAAGATCAGGAGAGACAACTAGGATGAAAAGAAAAGTAAAAGTTATTTTGACAGCAGCAATCTTTACATTTTGTACAGCAATTGGCGGCTGCAAGGCAGTAGAGTCAAAGCTTGAGCCTGTTTATGAAGCTCTTTTGCAGGAGGATTCTGTACAAGAAGAAAAAAGTGTGCAGGCAAGCGAAAATCAGGAAATGTCAACGAAAGAAGATTTGTCTGAAAAAGAGTCGGCATCTGTTGAGGATAAGGAAAAGGAAACGGTTGGCTTTACAGCTGTCCCGGCAGGAACGGTAACAGTTGAAGAGGCAAACAGCAGCGCTGGGCCGATTCGCCTGGCGGGAGATAAAAAAATTTTGCTGACAGGAGATTCAAGAACTGTTTGTCTTTACTGCTCACAGATATATGACGAAGCAGAGTATCCAAAGCATGTTTTTTATAACATTGATGAAGCAACCTTTACAGGATATACAAACGAAAGCATTGTAGTGGCAAAGGGAGGCGAGGGCTGCAGCTGGATGCGTGCAGTTGGCATTCCTAATGCAGTATCTCATCTTGAAGAGGCCGATGCGCTTGTCATCTGGTTTGGCGTAAATGATCTTCATGTCGCCTCCGACTACATTAATTATGTAAATGGTCTTGTACAGCAATATGATATTCCCATTTACTATATGACAATTGGACCGTGCAACGGACATTGGGAGCAAAAAAACAGTGAGGTGTTGGCATTTAATTCGGCGTTGACACAAATGCTAGATCCCAAGGTGACTGTGATAGACGCATATGGCTATATCAAAAACGGATTAGACAGCGGTTTATTTGCCACAATGGACGGACTTCATTATGATTATTATACAAGTAAAGCAATTTATGAGTTTATGGTAGAACAAGTAACGAATCCGTAAGTAAGCATTGCACTGTAAAATATTTTTGTGTATACTGGTACGGTATGGCGTAAAATTCTGCGCAATAACGTTATAAATAGAAAAGGAAGGGCGAAGTTTTGAGTAAACATGAAAACAAAAAAAGAAGTAGCTTCTCTGGCAAGTTAGGATTTGTCTTGTCAGCAGCAGGTGCTTCAGTAGGCCTTGGCAACATCTGGCGATTTCCGTATTTGGCAGCAAAATACGGCGGAGGAATCTTTTTGCTGATTTATATTATATTGGCACTGACCTTTGGATACAGTATGATTGTTGCAGAGACTTCAATAGGACGAATGACAGGAAAAAGTCCTGTCGGTGCATTCCACAGCTTTGGAAAAGCAAAATGGCTGTCATTTGGCGGTTGGATCAATGCAATCATCCCGATTCTGATTGTGCCGTATTATTCAGTAATCGGAGGATGGGTTATCAAATATTTATTTGAGTATATGACTGGACATGCAGGGACAGTCGCAGCAGATGGATATTTTTCTTCATTCATTTCTAGTGGTGCAGCCACAGAGATCTGCTTTTTAATTTTCGTATTTATTACATTGGCGATTATCTTTGCAGGTGTTCGAAATGGAATTGAGCGCGTATCAAAGTTTATGATGCCAGTACTCGTTGTGCTGTCTGTCATTATCGCAGTATATTCTGTTAGCAGACCGGGCGCTATGGCAGGTGTGAAGTATTTTCTTATTCCCAATGTAGAAAACTTCTCATGGATGACAGTCGTATCAGCGATGGGACAGATGTTTTATTCACTGTCAATTGCGATGGGTATTTTGATCACATTTGGTTCTTACATGAAAAAGGATGTGTCTATTGAAGGTTCAACAAAAAATGTAGAAATCTTTGATACAGCGATTGCGATTATGGCAGGACTTATGATTATTCCGGCAGTATTTGCATTCTCCGGCGGAGATCCAGATGCACTTCAGGCAGGTCCGGCACTTATGTTTATCACTCTTCCAAAGGTATTCGCTAATATGGGCTTTGGAACAGCAGCAGGTATTTTGTTCTTCTTACTCGTATTATTTGCAGCTGTCACAAGCTCTATTGCGCTGACTGAGAGTGCAGTTTCCACATTTGAGGATGAGCTTGGCTGGAATCGTAAGAAAGCTACACTTGTACTTGCAGCGATCATGGTATCACTTGGAAGCCTTTCCTGTCTTGGCTATGGTCCGCTTGCAAATGTAACTATTATTGGCATGCAGTTTCTTGATTTCTTTGATTTTCTGACAAACTCTGTTATGATGCCGATTGCAGCGATCATGATCTGTCTTCTTGTATCAAGGGCAGCAGGAATCAAGGCAGTCGAGGCAGAAGTTTTGCACGGAGAGGGAACATTTCGCAGAAAGAAGATTTTCTGCGTGATGATCAAGTACATCTGTCCAATCTTTGCAGCAATTATTCTTATTAGCTCCGTTGCAAATGCATTCGGATGGATTTCAATGTAATTTAGTAACAGCACTGACATAAAGCCAGTGCTGTTATTTTATTATAGGCTTTAGCCTGTTGAACTGCTTGGAGTTTTTCGTGTTCCGAAAAATGA
>OGPP01002312.1_pt1 | contig 11645 bp, 6 predicted proteins | sample 1553021 | NCBI WGS metagenome assembly OGPP01 (sample SAMEA2580217, study PRJEB22360) | human gut metagenome | biome: human gut; feature: human-associated habitat; material: faeces | place: Denmark | collected 2008/2010
CTTTCATATAAAAAACAAGGCGCTGGTTTGTCAGATCTATCTCTACATAGGTAGAGCCAATATCATTGGTACCACGGCTGTAGCCTGAATACAGATAAACAGGCTCACGTACCTGGGTAACACCACTGTTTATAGCTTCGATCAGTGCCTTAACTTCAGCATCCTGATCAATTACCCAGCCGTAATCGCCACCGCCGATTTTTACGGTGTCCCCTTTGCTTGTCTTGAATTTCCGTACATCCCCATAGGTGTTGTAAGTACTTGCCAGATGCTGGACATAGGAAGTCAGCCGGGTATCATTGATGGAAACCGAGCCGTCTTTTTTGAGGTCAAGTAAAGACAGGATACCGGCTTTATCCAGCCCTTCATCAGCTCCTTTGATTTCGTAGGTGACGGTTGCGGCCATATACCGGTCAAGCTGTGAAACCGTATCTGCAATCTGCTGGTCATCTGCCGTTACGGACGGTTTTTCGTAGCAGGCATCGGAAAGCGTGAGTGTAGTTTCCTGATCGTCTATGGCTTTTTGGATTTCCTTTATGATCTCATCGCGGATGGGGGTATTTCCTGGTGTCTCATTTACGATGGTATAATCATCATCCGTAATACGCAGATGTGCATTCTCCGGTGCTTCGATATAGGAAGGATCAAAGATAGCCAGCGCATCGGTCAGCTGGTTTAATGCGGTTTCATCGTAGTGAAAAGAACGGTTCAGATCTATTTGGTGTTTTTGAAACAGGGCAACCGGCCACAACAGGATTTTCTGCTGTTTTACAAGCGATTGTTCTTCACCGGAACGTTTGTAAGTATAGGAAAAGTCACTTCCGGAAAGTGTGTATTTGTTCCCTTTGCGATCCGTTATGTGCAGCTGGTAATTTTGCGCGGAAGCAATGTTTTTTGCTTCCAGATCATCCGCAGTCTGGTTGCCACAGGAAATCCCACCGATGGTTGTATGGGGGAAATAATGCCCGTGGTAATAAACACAAAAACCTGCATAGACGCCGATGACAGCTGCACCTGTACCGCAGAGAATGCCGCGGAGTACCCTCAAAGAGGTTGTTCGTTTTGCCATAAAACTCTCCTTTTTATGAGACGTGATCTGGTTTTAAATGAGGAACCGGCATATACACCGGTACACCGTTTTGATAGGTGAGAGAAACCTCTCCCTGGATTAACGGGTAAAGATAGTTGTAAAGCTCCTGACGGATATCGTTTCCGTGTGCATTGATCCATTCACGCGGGATGGATTTTGCCTCATTGGCAATGCCGCGGATCGGGGCATGGTCATAGGCTACCGCATAAGGGGTATTCGAGGTGCGCGTCAGGGTTACCATGGAGGCGGTTACACCTTCCTCAGCGAGCAAAACAGCATGTTCTCCGAGTGCAAATGCCTCTGACTGATCGGTAGCAGATGCCAGATGGGAGGCACAGCGCTGCAATACATTGATTTCTATGGAACGGACTTTGACGCCGATGTTTTCCTTGACCAGAAATTCAAGTGCTTTTCCGGCTCCGGAGAGCTGCTGGTGTCCGAACTGGTCAGCCACTGCTTTGGAAGCTGTGATGTAGTCTCCGTTTTTGTCACGGATTCCCTCGGATACGGCAACAATCACATTGTTTAATGTTTTTAATTTGTTCCGGATATCGGTCAGAAACTGCTCTTTGTCAAATGCAACTTCCGGGAGATAAATAAAATGCGGGGCGGTGTTGTAGTCATTTCGCGCCAGGGCACTGGCAGCAGTGAGCCATCCGGCATCGCGCCCCATAATTTCTACGATAGTGACGCTTTTTACCGCGTAAATAAACGTATCGTGTGCAATTTCCAGCATTGTGGATGCAATGTATTTGGCGGCAGAACCGAATCCGGGTGTGTGGTCGATCATGCATAGATCGTTGTCAATGGTCTTTGGAACTCCGATAATCCGGATGTCGCTCTTGATTTTGGCGGCATAATCGGATAATTTAAGTACAGTATCCATGGAGTCATTGCCACCGATATAGAAAAAGGCTTTGATGTTTAATTTTGCAAACTGGTTGAAGATGAATACATAAGCAGAGTCGTCATCTTTGTAGTCCGGAAGTTTGTGCCGGCAGGAACCTAAATACATGGCCGGTGTAACTTTTAACCGGTTAAGGGTTTTTTCATCCGGGATCATCTGGGAAAGATTCAGATAACGCTCATTTAAAATACCGAGGATTCCATTGATTGCCCCGTAGCAGGTGTCGTACTTGCCGGACTTTTTTATTCCGGAGATGACTCCGGCGAGACTGGCGTTGATTGCTGCGGTTGGGCCGCCTGACTGTGCGACCATACAGTTTGACTGATTCATATGTAGCTCCTTAAAATGATATAATGTATGTGTACTTCATTGTAGAGGTTTTGGAAAGGAATCGCAAGTGAAACAAATGAAAAATCATAATTTCTATGACAATTGCATGCTGTGTCCGCGCACATGCGGGGCGCAGCGCAGTAAGGGAAAAACTGGAATCTGTGGGGTGACAGAGACATTAAAGGTAGCACGGGCGGCTCTGCATTTCTGGGAAGAACCGTGTATCAGCGGAACAAAAGGTTCGGGAGCCGTCTTTTTTTCCGGCTGTGCCCTGCACTGTGTGTTTTGTCAGAATGAGCCGATTGCACAGGGGACTGCGGGAAAAGAAATCACACCGGAACGGCTGGTGGAGATTTTTCTGGAACTGCAGGAACAGGGGGCGAACAATATCAATCTGGTTACACCGGGACATTTTGTGCCGCAGATCGTGAAGGCTCTGGATCAGGCAAAAAAAGAAGGACTTACGCTTCCGGTTGTATACAATACAAGCAGTTATGAGACGGTTGACACGATCAAAATGCTAGAGGGTTACGTCGATATTTATCTGCCGGATTTTAAATATATGAGCCCGGTTTTGAGTAAAAAGTATTCCCATGCTCCGGATTATGCAGAGGTTGCAAAGGCAGCGATCGCAGAGATGGTGCGGCAGACAGGAAAGGCTGTGTTTGTAAATGGAGAGGAAGATAACCTTATTTTAAGTGGAACGATCGTAAGACATCTGACACTGCCCGGTTGTATGGCGGATTCCATGCAGATTTTAAAATATCTGCATGAAACTTACGGAGATATGATTTATATCAGTATCATGAACCAGTTCACCCCACTTTCCAATCTGGAAAAGTATCCGGAATTAAATCGCAGGATTACCGATGAGGAATATGAGACACTGGTGGATTATGCGATTGAGATCGGAATAGAAAATGGTTTTATTCAGGAGGGGGACACGGCGGAGGAGAGTTTTATCCCGGCATTTGACTGTGAGGGCGTGTAACCTTGAAAATGAGAACCATATTTTCCGGTGGAAAAAATTTCCAAAAAAATAAGGAAAATTATATTTACATAATATGGGAAAATGCTATAATTAGCTTCGTATGATTACAAAGAAGGAATAGCAGCGAAATTACTGCAGACAGATTCTTTATCATAATAGAGTGAACTACGAAAATTTACTATAAGTAATTGGAAATGCAGACAAGGAGGAGACGAGAATGAATTTTCTGAATTTAATTCAGGGCGCAGCCGGAAAGGTAAAAGGGGTTGCGACTTTGCTTAGCGGACTGACAAAGACACAGGCGATCATAGCAGGTGTAGCCACTGTGACAGCAGTTGGCGGTGTCGGAACAGGAGGATATTTCTTATATGACCATTTTCATCAGCCGGAACCAATTGTGGCAGATGTTGTGATAAGTACAGAGGTGGCAGAACCGACGGAAGAAGTTGTGGCAGCCGAAGAAGTTGTCACGGAAGAAACAGAGGCGGCAGAACCGGAAACTGTTACATTGGTCGGAAGTTCTATTGAGAAGGATCTGAAGATCAAGATTCAGGACGAGTCCTCGAAAAATGTAAAGGGACAGCCTTTTGAAATCACGATCAAGGCAGACAAGAAAAAGGCAAAATCAATTACATATTCAGATGATGATAAAGACGGTATCATTTACATAAAGAGTATTGAAGCTGGAAAGTATGATGTCTCTTTGAATGAGATTGACGGATATATCTCAAAAGAGAATTCTTACAAAGTAACGGTTAAGGATAAGATTGAATACACCAAGGTAGATGTCAAAGACGAGATCAAATCCGCAGCAGAAGTAGCACCGGCAGAGGATGCAGAGGTAGACAATGTTGAGGTGGAGGCTGTTATTCAGGATACAGTGGAAACGGTTGACAGCACCTGCACACCATCCAAAGTCGGAGCAGGAGATGTGGATACTTCCAATTTCCCGAAAGCTTCTGTTGGTGGATCAACAAAAGTGGACATTGCACAGGCAGCAGTGACGGCTTCCGCAAAACGTGTGGGATACCATGCTACAGGAACGGAATCATCTGGTGTGACTACATCATCCGAGACATCATCGGAAACAGCAACACCAAAATCATCAGAAACAACAGCACCAAAATCATCAGAAACAACAACACCATCGGAAACGACAACACCGAGTGAAGGCAGTTCGGAAACTACTGGTGGTCAGGGAACTGGCAGTGGTCAGAATAATGGTTCTGGAAATAGTGGAAGTGGTGAGAGTACAGGTGGTCAGCAGGGAGCATCTGGTGGAAACAGTAGCCAGAATGGAACATCTGGAGACAAAACAGATGGTACAGAGACAAAGCCGGATGATACGAAACCAGATAAATATGAAATTACCATTGTCCATATGTTTTATAAAAACGATGGAAAAACAAAAGCAGACAAAGCAGATGAAAAAGAGACAGTAACTGTTGCAAAGGATGCGAAAACGGTGTCATCTGCAAAAACATATGACGGATATAAAGCTTCCAACGGTACAACCCTTACGATTCAGGATGGTGCAAAAGAATATACCATCATGTGGGTTGCAACAGCAGCAGATAAGGCTACTTATAAGGTAACACATAATTTCTTTCAGGCTGATGGAAAGACCAAAGCAGAAGAATCCAAAAGTGAAGATATCACAGTAGATGCTACTGCTACTGAGATACAGGCATCTTCTTATGAGGCACAGGGATATAAACTGGCAGAAGGTTCCACGAAGATCAAAGTGGCAGCAGGCACAACAGCATACACACTAAAATGGGTAAAAGCTGCAGCCGCAGCCAGCGCATCCGTCACAGTACCACAGACGGCAGCTTTATATAACAGCACCATTAATAATGCAAATGCAATTGGTCTCACAGCAACATTGACAGACGCAGGCAATATTATTACAAATATTACATGGACAAGCAGCAACGAAAAAGTTGTAAAGGTATCTAATGGAGCGAAAACAGGATGTACACTGACAGCAGTTGGAAAAGGAAGTGCAACTGTAACAGGTACGATCACATACTTATCCAAACCGGGCGATACCAAGACAACCGCAAGTGACAAGAAAATCACATGTACAGTTACAGTCAATGATTTTACTGGAAATACAACAACCCAGTTAAAAGATAAATCCGGCAGATTACTTTACAAAGATTCCGAGTGTAAAAAACCAGCAACCGTGGCAGATTACAATGCAAACGGAACTTACTACACCGAGCCGGTTTACACCGGATGGCAGACCATTGATGGAAAAGTATATTACTATACCAGCAACCATCAGCGTGTAACAGGAAGTCAGGTGATCAGCGGTATCTCTTACAACTTCGGAAGTGATGGAGCATTACAGCAGGGTTCCGGAAAGAACGGTATTGATGTATCCAGCCATCAGGGAAATATTGACTGGGCATCTGTAAAGGCAGCAGGTATCAATTTTGCAATTATCCGTGTCGGTTACCGTGGATCACAGACAGGAGCATTGGTAGAGGATTCCTGCTTCAAGAAAAATATTCAAGGTGCAACTGCAAACGGCATTAACGTTGGTGTTTACTTCTTCACACAGGCTACAACTGAGGCAGAGGCTGTTGAGGAGGCAAGTATGGCATTGACCTTATGCTCCGGCTACAATCTTTCTTACCCGATCTTTGTCGATACAGAGAACGGAAGCGGAGCAGCCCGTGCCAACGGATTAGATAAAGGCACCAGAACAGCATGCGTGGCTGCGTTCTGTAAGACCATTGCAAACGGTGGAAGAAAAGCAGGTGTTTACGCAAGCAAGAGCTGGTACAACAATAAAATTGATGCATCCGCATTCAGTAACTACTTTATCTGGGTTGCACAGTACAACACAACCTGCAATTACAAAGGAAAATATAACATGTGGCAGTATTCTTCCAAGGGAAGTGTTCCAGGAATCAAGGGAAATGTCGATGTAAATATTGCATATTAATTCATAAGTTTTAAAGGGATGACCGGTATCTGAACAGATACCGGTTGTTTTGCTCATAACAATCGATAAGGAGAAAAGGTTTGCCATATTATAGTAAGAAAAAGTATCCAAAACAGATATGGGTGTCGCAGATACCGGAGCAGGAAGTTTCTTTGTTAAGAGAAAATCTTGCAGAAACAAAGCAAACTACATTTGTACAGATACGCAAAGAGGAGGTCGGCCATCAACTGTCAGAGAAGCGGAGCAGAGATATCATTTTTCTGTCTTCGAATCAGTCTCTTTTAGACCTTGCCAGAGATGTGGACGTCCCGGCGATTGCCTATCAGAAGCCGGAAACGGATACATTTCTTCATGCCGATATGGTCGTCGAGGGGTTCGAGGAAGTCGATATGACGTTTTTACAGCGTGTGTATGAGAGACATTTCAACATTCCATGGACGATTCTGGAGACGGAACGCTGTATTGTGAGAGAACTGGAACTTTCTGATCTGGATGCTCTTTTTTCCATGTATGCAGAACCCGGAATGACCGATTATATGGAGGGGTTATATGAATATGAGGAAGAGCTGGAATATCAGAAAGCCTATATCGAAAATATGTATCGTTTTTACGGATACGGAATGTGGCTCGTTTTTGAGAAGAAAACGGGCACACTGATCGGCAGGGCTGGTGTGGAACATCGGGAAGAGTTAAATGGAGATATGGAATTGGGTTATGCGATCCGGACATCTTTTCAGCATCAGGGTTATGCCTATGAAGTCTGTCAGGCGATCATGCAATATGCAGGAGAGGAGCTGCAGGCACATCTTTTACATTGTCTGATTGAAAAAGGAAACGTTATTTCGGAAAAACTTGCCGTAAAATTAGGCTTTTCATATCATGGTGACCGGGAAATAGGTGGTATTTTGATGTCTGATTATCAGATAGAATGGTAACGGCAGTCCGGAAGCAAAGTTTAAGCGTTGATTTTTGATAGAAAATAAAATATAATCATATATTATACACAAAAGCATAGATAAAAGTGGGTGATCTACATGGCAGAACTTTCATCAGAAGAATTAGAGAAAATCGTAAAAGAAGAGGACAATAGTATCAAACCAATGAAGGAGTTTGAGAGTCCCGAAAAATTATATCAGGAATTGATCGCCAGTGTCCGTAAGTATCATCCATCTACGGATATCAGTCTGATAGAGAAGGCATACAACATTGCATACGAGGCACATAAGGGGCAGGTAAGAAAATCGGGAGAACCATATATCATCCATCCATTGTGCGTTGCGATTATTTTAGCAGAGTTAGAGCTTGATAAGGAGACGATCGTAGCGGGACTTTTGCATGATGTGGTGGAAGATACCGTTATGACCGACGAGGAGATCAAACAGGAGTTTGGTGCAGAGGTTGCACTGTTGGTGGATGGTGTCACAAAATTAGGGCAGTTGTCCTACGATGCGGATAAGGTGGAAGTTCAGGCAGAGAACTTAAGAAAAATGTTCCTTGCCATGGCAAAGGATATCCGTGTGATCCTGATCAAACTGGCAGACCGCCTGCATAATATGCGTACATTGAAATACATGACGCCGGAGAAACAGAAGGAAAAAGCGCGCGAGACAATGGATATCTATGCGCCGATCGCCCAGCGCCTTGGTATTTCCAAAATTAAGATCGAATTAGACGACCTTTCTTTAAAATATTTAGAGCCGGAAGCATACTATGATCTGGTTCATCAGATTGCTCAGAGAAAAAGCGTCAGGGATGATTATGTCCAGAGCCTTGTGGAAGAGGTAAAAAAACATATCCACGAAGCCGGAATTCCGGCGCAGATCGATGGGCGGGCAAAGCATTTTTTCAGTATTTATAAGAAAATGAAGAATCAGGATAAAACGCTGGATCAGATTTATGATCTGTTTGCAATCCGTATTATCGTGGATTCCGTAAAAGACTGTTATGCGGCACTCGGCGTCATCCATGAGATGTATAAACCGATCCCTGGCCGGTTCAAAGATTACATTGCCATGCCAAAACCGAACATGTATCAGTCACTTCACACGACACTGATCGGACCGACCGGACAGCCGTTCGAGATCCAGATCCGTACCTATGAGATGCACCGCACTGCTGAGTACGGTATCGCCGCTCACTGGAAATACAAAGAGGCAAGCAATAATGGCGGTGCTGCAGCACCAATGACCGTTACCGAGGAAGAGAAGTTAAGCTGGCTGAGACAGATTTTAGAGTGGCAGAGGGATATGTCCGATAACAAAGAGTTTATGAGCCTGTTAAAAAGTGATCTTGACCTGTTTTCGGATACGGTTTTCTGCTTCACACCGACAGGAGATGTAAAAAACCTGCCAAACGGTTCTACGCCAATTGATTTTGCGTACAGCATCCATTCGGCGGTCGGAAACAAAATGATCGGAGCCAAAGTCAACGGAAAGCTTGTTCCGATTGATTATGTGATCCAGAATGGTGACCGGATCGAGGTATTGACTTCTCAGAATTCCAAGGGTCCAAGCCGCGACTGGCTGAATATTGTAAAGAGCACGCAGGCAAAGAATAAGATCAATCAGTGGTTCCGAAGTGAGTTGAAGGAAGAAAATATCATAAGAGGAAAAGAGCTGCTTGCATCCTGTTGTAAATCAAAAGGGATCAACCTTTCCGATATTAACAGACCAGAGTATCAGGATAAAATCATGCGCAAGTATGGTTTTCACGACTGGAATTCCTGCCTTGCAACCGTTGGTCATGGCGGTTTAAAAGAAGGTCAGATCGTAAACCGTATGTACGAGGAATATAAGAAAGATCACCTTGCACGTATTACAGACGAGGAAGTTCTTGAGACGATCTCCGAAAATAAAGAAAAAGTCCCGGAGAAAAAATCAAAGAGCGGTATCATTGTAAAGGGACTTTATGACGTGGCAGTCCATTTTTCAAAATGCTGCAGTCCGGTTCCGGGGGACGAGATCGTAGGATTTGTGACAAGAGGGCGTGGTGTTTCCATTCACCGGACGGATTGCATCAACATCATCAATCTTTCAGATATGGAGAGAGAACGTCTCATCGATGCGGAGTGGCAGCATGATGAAGAATCTGGCAGTTCCGGTCTTTATCTGGCAGAGATCAAAGTATTCTGCAATAACCGTACCGGGCTTCTCGTTGATATCACAAGAGCCTTTACAGAGCGTGAGATTGATATCAATGCGATCCATTCCAAGACGAGCAAGCAGGGAATCGCAACCATTGATATTTCATTTAACACAAAAGGAAAAGCAGAGCTGACGAGCGTGATCGACAAGCTTCGTCAGATAGACAGTATTATTGATATTGAGAGAACCACCGGCTGATCTGGCTCAGGGGGGTTCTTTCATCTTTTTATGGAGGAAGAAAAAGATGGCACCATTAAGTATACAGATATATGTAGTAGGTCCGGTACAGACCAATTGCTATTTTGCGATCAATGATGACACAAAAGAAGTACTGATCATTGATCCGGGTGCAAGTGCAAAACAGCTTGCAGAGAAAGTGAAAGAGCAGGGATTGAAACCTGTGGCAATTCTTCTGACACATGGACATTTTGACCATGCGACAGGGGCAGGGGAGCTGGCGCAGCTTTTGCATATAAAAATATACGCGCAGGAAAAAGAAAAAGAGACACTGGAAAATCCGCAGCTGAATCTGAGCGGATGGCAGGGAAGCGAGCTTGTGTTCTTTGCCGATGAATATTTAAAAGATGAGCAGGAAATAGATCTTGCAGGATTTCATATACGGGTATTTTTAACACCGGGACATACGGTAGGAGGCTGCTGCTATTATTTCCCATATCAGAACACGTTATTCAGCGGAGACAGTCTCTTTCAGACTTCTATTGGAAGGACTGATTTCCCGAAGGGAAGTGCATCCCAGCTGATCCATGCGATCCGGGAAAAACTCATGCCGCTTCCTGATGAGACCGCCGTGTATACAGGGCATGGCGATATGACAACAATCGGAACAGAGCGGATGTACAATCCCTATTTGTAGGAGGAAAGCATGATATTAGCAAAATTAAACCAGCCGGAATTTGAGTATGACATACATTCGCTCATCAAAGCATTTTTCCCGGAGGAAAATGTGAGTGCAACGGCAGAAGATAAAAAATATGAGGAAGAGATCACCTTACAGTTTCAAGTGGAGTATGAGCCACAGCAGATAAAAATTGAGTGGAAGGAAAATGGTCAGGAAAGTCATGACCGAAGTTTTCCGGTAGATTTTTCAGACCGCACGGAAACGAAAAACGAATTGAAACAGAATTTTTATCAGATATTATCAGAGATCACGGGCAAAAAGCTTCCGTGGGGAACTCTGACAGGAATCCGGCCAACGAAAATCCCGATGAAATTTTTAGAGGAAGGAAAAACGGAGGCAGAGATCAGATCCTACATGCAAAAAACGTACTTTGCATCCGATGAGAAAATCGATCTTTCCATTGATATCGCAGAGCGTGAGCTTGAAATCTTAAAAAAGATCGATTACGAGAACGGATACAGTCTTTATATCGGAATCCCATTCTGTCCGACAACCTGCCTGTATTGTTCGTTTACATCCTACCCATTAGTGAGCTGGAGACAGAAAGTGGACAGCTATCTGGATGCTTTGGAAAAAGAACTGGATTATGTAGCAGTAAAATTTGGAAAAAAACATCTGAATTCCATCTACATTGGAGGAGGAACACCGACAACACTGGAACCATATCAGCTTGACCGGCTGATCCGTAAAATCCGATGCAGCTTTGATCTGTCACACTGTCTGGAGTTTACCGTGGAAGCCGGACGTCCGGACAGCATCACAAGAGAAAAATTAGAAACGTTGAAAAAATGGGACATCACAAGAATTTCCATCAATCCGCAGACGATGAAAGATGAGACATTAAAAATCATCGGGCGCAGACATACCGTGGCACAGACCGTGGAGAGTTTTCAGCTTGCGAGAGAGCTTGGATTCGATGATATTAACATGGATCTTATCATGGGACTGCCGGAGGAAAGCCTTGAGGATGTCAGGGATACCTTAGAGCAGGTAAAAGCGTTAAAACCGGATAATCTTACCGTGCATTCACTTGCATTAAAGAGGGCGGCACGGCTTAACATGTTTAAGGAAGATTATAAAGATTACAAGATGGTCAACACCACAGAGCATATGAATCTCACCGCAGAATATGCAAAGAAGATGGGATTAGAACCATATTATCTGTATCGACAGAAGAGCATGGCTGGCAATCTGGAAAATGTCGGTTACGCAAGTCCGGGGAAAGCAGGAATTTATAACATTCTGATCATGGAGGAGAAACAGACCATCGTGGCGTGTGGAGCGGGAGCTTCAACGAAACGTGTCTGGA
>OGPP01002336.1_pt1 | contig 11525 bp, 6 predicted proteins | sample 1553021 | NCBI WGS metagenome assembly OGPP01 (sample SAMEA2580217, study PRJEB22360) | human gut metagenome | biome: human gut; feature: human-associated habitat; material: faeces | place: Denmark | collected 2008/2010
TAAGCGCATCGCAGAGCTTACCGAAAATATCGCCAAGCTCACCTCTTCCGAAAGTGACAGCGCTAAAATCGCATCCGACAGGATCGCAAGACTTACCAATGAAGTTGATTCTCTCAGGAATGAAGCAGGCGAAAAGGACAAACGCATTGCAGAGCTTACCGCTTCCGAAAATTCTCTCAAGGCTCAGCTTACAGCAAGCAGCTCCGCTGCCGATGATATGAGAAAACAGCTCGAATCCACAGGCTCCGAGAAGGATTCCGAGATCGGCAGACTTAATGAAAAGCTTGCTGCCGTTACATCTGAGTTTGAAACTGTCAAGGCTCAGAACGAAGCTGACAAGCAGAAGGCTCAGAATGACAGCGCAGAGATTGAGCGCCTTAAAAAGGAAAATGAAGAGGCTGCCGCACAACTGGCTGAGGCTGAAAAGAATGCCGCATCCGCAAAGGCAGAAATTGAAAACAAAAACGCAGAGCTTGAAAAGAAGATATCCGAGCTTGAAGCCAAGATCACAGACTTTACCGCTGATATCGAAAAGGCAAAAGCAGAGATCAGCAGCAAGGATAAGACCATTACTGAGCTTAACAGCAATGCCGATGCGAAAAATGCAGAGCTTAATGCTAAGGTAGCTGCTCTCACAGCTGATCTGGCTGCCGAAAAGAGCAAGTACGAAAAGCTCAGCGGCGAAGTTGATACATACAAATCCGAGATCGAAGCAAGTGCTGCAAAGCTTAAGGATACTGAAGCCAAGCTTGCAGAAGCACATGAATCCATCACTCAGAAGGACAGCACTATCACTTCTATGAACACTCAGCTCCAGGGTATGCTCATTCTCCGCCAGAAGATAAACGAGTATGCAGAAACCGCAAACGCATATGCTGAGGAAGTGGAGAACGCAAGAAATATTCTTGCCGAGAGAGATAACACCATCAGCTCCCTCAATGAGCAGATAACAGCTCTCAGCTCCCAGAACAGCGAGCTTGCAGCTAAAACAGAGCAGTACAGCGAAGCTATCAATACCAAGAACACTCAGATCGACGAGATAGGCAAGTATGCAGAGTCCCTCAAGAATCACGCCGAGGATCTTTCCAACCGCATTCTTGAATGCAATGCAGAGATCACTCAGAAGACCAACGAAGTCAATGAGCTTAAAAAGGATATCGACGCATACAACCTCACTTTCGGCGACCTTACACAGGTATTTGAAAAGTACCAGAACCTTACTCCCGCTACCAAGGAAGGCCTCAAGGACGTATTCAATGAGGATCTTAATGTAAGAAGCTTCCTCTCCAGCGGCGCTCAGTGGGGTCATATCCAGGCTCTTTGGGAATACACTCAGCAGAAGATAAATGCAGAGGATTTCTCCGATGTAGGAACTCTCAACGAGATATTCGCTTACTTCCTGGATTTCCACAACAGCAGCTATCCTTCACCTCTGTACGCACTGCTTGACACCAAGCCCGGTGACGCATTTGATGAGGATCAGCACACCAAGATAATGACCAGAGAAGAGCGCAAGGCTGCATTCTTTGACAAGAAGAAGGCAACTGTTGAAGGTCCTATCAAGGAAGTTGTTCTTTACGGCTACAAGAACCTGAAAAACGGCAGAGTTCTCAAGCCCTCTATTGTAAGAGTATAATAATATTTGCGGCAGTCTTGAAAAGGCTGCCGCATTTTTAGAACCTGTCTTCATAAGAAATGTGTGCGGATTTTCGAGCATAATTTTGTTGCAGAGTAGGCAAAAATCCGCAGGCGGGCTTTCGCCCGGCAAGGATTTTTAACGCAGTCTGCGGCAAAATTTGCCGAAAAGACGTGCGCATATGCTTGTGAAGACGGGTTCTTATATTTTCACTGCCATATTCTGTATAGCTTTCTGCCTGCATTTACAACTTGAATAAACTCCGTTTTCATGTTATAATTAAATCAATCCGAAAGGGTAGAGCGCTGACCCGTCGGAAATAAATGAAAGGAGATAATCAAGAATGTGCGGTTTTAACTTTGGAAACATCAACTGCTTCATGGACTTCATCAAGTCTTGCTTCGGCGGCAACTGCTGATAAGCTCTGACAAACATTAACATAAATAACTTAGAACATAGGCTCAGATATGCACCGTTTCCCTGAGGTGTATATCTGAGCGATTTTTATTTGTACGGTTGATTTTTCGGACGAATTATAGTATAATTGATACATAACTTATAAAGGAGGGGCAGCAATGCAAAAGGAAGTCAAGATGCAGGATATAGCCGACAGGCTGGGGATAAGCGTTGTTGCGGTCTCCAAAGCGCTAAGCGGAAAAAGCGGCGTCAGCGAGGCTATGCGTGCAAAGGTCTGCCGCACAGCCGAGGAACTGAACTATGTATATAACCCACGCCGTAAATCTGTTCAGGGCGAGCTTACGGGAAATATCTGCGTGCTTGCTTCCACAAGGTTCATTGACGCTGACTCCTTTTATCTAAAATATTATAAGCACATATCATCCCTGCTCCAGAGCAGGGGACGATACGCATTTTTTCATACCATATCATCTTCCGACGAGGAAAATCTCATATATCCCGAGCTGCTGACCCCAGGCAGAACAGACGGAGCAATAATTCTGGGTCAGATGTCAAAGGCATATATCGAGCTGATAACCTCAAAGAATTTTCCTGTGGTATTTCTGGATTTCTATGACGACAGAAAGGATATCGACTGCATCATAAGCGACAGCTTTTATGCTTCTTACGATATTACCAACTATCTTATAAACATAGGCCACAGAAAGCTTGCTTTTGTTGGCTCGGTAAAAGCTACCAGCTCCATTCAGGACAGATACTTAGGTTATGTGAAGTCGCTTATGGAGCACGGGATACACGTAAGCTCAAATTACGTCCTTGATGACCGTGGTGAGGACGGACTGATGGTCCCGATCCGTCTGCCTGTGGATATGCCAACAGCGTTTGTGTGCAACTGCGACGGCACGGCATATGAGCTTATAAAGCAGCTCAACCGTGAGGGCTATCGTGTGCCGCAGGATATTTCGGTAACTGGCTTTGATAACTCAATGTATTCGGATATGTCCGAGCCTAAGATAACCACTATCGAAGTAAACACGGAGCAGATGTCCTCGCTGGCAGTAGATACTATCCTGAAAAAAATCGAAAATCCGTCCTATAATATCGGCAGAATGCCTGTGGGCGGCAGGATAATCTATAAAAACTCGGTGCGCTCCCTTATATCCGACAGCATAAGATAACCGATTTGGTAAAATTAAATAGTATTATGCGATAAAAGTTAACTTTTTTAATAAAAATGATGCTTGCAGAAAAGTTAAATATATGAGATAATTATTATAGATAACTATTTTCTATTATTTGTGAAATGAGGTATTGCCAATGTCCCATCAGATGGTAATTGTTCTCGACTTCGGCGGTCAGTACAATCAGCTTATCGCCAGACGTGTGCGTGAGTGCGGCGTGTACTGCGAAGTCAAATCCTATAAAACTCCCCTCGAACAGATCAAAACGATGAATCCTGTAGGTATCATCTTCACAGGCGGTCCCAACAGCGTTTATCTTGAAAGCTCTCCCACTATCGGAAAGGAGATCTTTGACCTTGGCATTCCCGTTCTCGGTATCTGCTACGGCTGCCAGCTCATGGCGCACGTTCTCGGCGGAAAGGTATCTACCTGCATAACCTCTGAATACGGCAAGACCGAGACTGAATATGACAAGTCCTGCGTACTTTTCGGCGGCGTTGACGGTATGCCCGAAAAGGCTGTTTCATGGATGAGCCATACCGACTATGTTTCTGAGCTTCCCGCAGGCTTCAGAGCAGTTGCTCACACTGAGAACTGTCCCGTTGCCGCTATGGAAAACAAGGAAAAGAAGCTTTATGCCGTTCAGTTCCACCCCGAAGTTAACCACACTCAGTACGGTGTAAAGATGATCGACAGCTTCCTTAAAAATGTATGCGGCTGCACAGGCGACTGGACCATGGGCAACTATGCTCAGACCGCTATAAAGGATATCCGTGAAAAGGTTGGCGACGGCAAGGTGCTTCTGGCACTTTCAGGCGGCGTTGACAGCTCCGTTGCAGCAGCTCTTCTTGCAAAGGCTGTAGGGGACAAGCTCACCTGCATTTTCGTTGACCACGGCTTTATGAGAAAGAATGAGGGTGACGAGGTAGAGGCTGCTTTCGCAGGCTGGGGCATCAATTTTGTAAGAGTTAATGCCAAGGATCGCTTCATGGCAAAGCTGAACGGTGTATCAGACCCAGAGACCAAGAGAAAGCTTATTGGTGAGGAGTTTATCCGAGTATTCGAGGCTGAGGCAAAGAAGATCGGCAAGGTGGATTTCCTCGTTCAGGGCACAATATATCCTGATATCATCAAAAGCGGCGCGGGCGATCCTGCCGTTATCAAGTCTCACCACAACGTAGGCGGACTTCCTGATTATGTTGATTTCAAGGAGATCATCGAGCCTCTCAGACTTCTTTTCAAGGACGAGGTTCGTGCTCTTGGCCGTGAGCTTGGTCTTTCCGATGTTCTCGTTGACCGTCAGCCCTTCCCCGGCCCCGGTCTTGCTATCAGAATCATCGGCGAGATAACTGATGAAAAGCTTTCTATTCTCCAGGACGCTGACTTTATCTTCCGTGAGGAGATTGCCAAGGCAGGTCTTGACAAGAGCATAAATCAGTATTTTGCAGTGCTCACCAATATGCGCTCCGTAGGCGTTATGGGTGACGGTAGAACATACGACTACACTCTTGCGCTGAGAGCTGTTACCACTACCGACTTTATGACTGCTGACTTTGCTAAGATCCCTTACGAGGTTCTTGAGACTGCCGCTGCAAGGATCGTAAACGAAGTAAAGAGCATCAACAGAGTTGTGTATGATGTTACCACAAAGCCCCCCGCAACTATTGAGTGGGAGTAATTAGAGTCCGATTCTTTAACTGTGTAAATGTCGAAAGATGTCATAGCCGCTCTGTCATTATATCATAAAAAATGTCGCTGTCAAGGTTAAAATGAATGTCGAAGACAACCTTGACAGCGACAATTTTTATGATTTCTGGCAATTAAGCGGTTGTGCCGTCGTATTATGTCATAACGTGAGACACATTTCAAAAATCACAACCGATTTTCGCAGAGCCACCGCTCTTGCACAAGGTTTATGGAAAAGACAAGTTAAATTTCCTTGATAAATTTTATTTTGGTCGAGTCTGAGCTGCTGTTTGTAAGCGACTGAGCTTCTGTTATCCTTTCAAATCCGCATTTTTCGTAAAGCCTGACAGCAGGCATATTATCGGGAGTAGTCTGTACACATAATATCTTCTTACCTTTGAAATGTAAAAAGTTTTCCGCAAACTCTACTGCAAAAGTTCCCACTCCGCTGCGCTGAAACTGTGGTATGACTGCAAGCATTGAAATATAGCCCACATCATTATCATCAAGCCCGTTTATCTTCAGCCACGCAACAGGCATAATGCCTCTGCAGATCAGATAATTCTTTTCGTCTGTATCATGACTCATGATAGAGTTTAGCCATTCGTTATAGGTTATTTTATCGCCGTGAAGCGCTTCGAGGTTTTTATTGTAGATGTCAGCAATGATCCTTACGTCAAAACTGCTGCTGACAGGCACGGCTTTATATATCTGCCCCAACTGCTTTTCAAACATTATATCGCCGTTGTTTATCAAAGAGTTGAATGTCCGGTATGGCTTTTCGGCAAAGCCCAGCTTTTTCTGCAGTTCAAGTGATGGGGTGTTTTCGGGAGCAACATATGTGCGTATGGTTTTGCAGCCCTTGTCTTTTAATGTATCAAATGCTGCACTGAGCATTTGTTCGGCGATATGCCTGCGGCGGTAGCTTTCCGCAACAAAAAGATCACCGTAATACCAAAGCGTGGGGACGTCAGTGCTTCGGATACAGATCACTCTGCCCACAAAATCTCCCGATGCGTTCCGGGCTGTCACATTGAAACAATCGTTTTCAGACCTGTGCCAATAAAGAATGCTTCTCATTCCTGCAATATCATTTTGTCCCCAAAGCGCCGAGGATATCTTCATGGCAGTCTCTTCCGACAAATATTTGCTTGTGCTTACGGTGATGATTTCGGTATTGTTTGTGTTCATAAAATTCCTCATTTCATAAATAAAAAAAAGTGTTTCCGAAAAAACGAAAACACCTGGATTTATTATTCACAAAATGGTATCACATGGAAATGCAGTGTGAATGATAGATGTTTTCGATTTTTCTGTTACGAATATTCATATCATTCACCTGCCTTTCAGGATTTGGTGCGGGTGACAGGACTTGAACCTGCACGCTTGCGCAATAGATCCTAAGTCTATCGTGTCTGCCAGTTTCACCACACCCGCATTATGACGGATTGACCGTGTTTATTTGCATAATTACACGTATAACTTGATTATTATATCACAAAAATCGAATGATGTCAATGACTTTTTTGAAAAAATATACAACGGCGGTGTAAAAAATTACGCTTAGAAAAATATACGCAAAATGTGCTTGACAGCGTAGGGTTTATGGAGTATAATATTAACGTGGAATAATTTTTTGACAGGGAAGAGTGTTTAAAAGAATGAAAGATTTTTCTTGATGATGCTTGTGCGGACAGGCTGTATGGATGTTTGCAGGAACCTTGTCGGAAAATTTCATTTGCTTTTTCTCGTTAAAAATATCATTTTTATAAAGGAGATTTGATGTATGTCACTTACAAACAATCCTAACGTACTCAAGTGGGTTGACGAAATGGTCGCTCTCACAAAGCCTGACAAGGTTGTATGGATCGACGGCAGCAAGGAGCAGCTCGATGCTCTTACTGACGAGGTTTGCTCCCTTCCCGAAGGCAACAGAGACAAGATGTACAGACTTAACCAGGAGAAGCTTCCCGGCTGCCTGTACCACAGAACTCTTCCCAACGACGTTGCTCGTGTAGAGGACAGAACATTCATCTGCACACCTACCAAGGAAGAAGCAGGTCCTACCAACAACTGGATGGATCCTAAGGAAATGTATGCTAAGCTCACTCCTCTTTATGACGGCGTTATGAAGGGTAGAACCATGTATGTTATCCCTTACTCCATGGGTCCTATCGGTTCTCCTCTCGCTAAGGTCGGTGTTGAGCTTACTGACTCTATCTACGTTGTTCTTAACATGAACATCATGACAAGAATGGGCAAGCAGGCTTTTGAGAACCTGGGCGATACCTCCAACGATTTCGTAAGAGGTCTCCACTCCAAGGCTAATGTTGATCCCGAGAACAGATACATTGTTCAGTTCCCTCAGGACAACACTATCTGGTCCATCAACTCCGCATACGGCGGAAACGTTCTCCTCGGCAAGAAGTGCTTTGCACTCCGTATCGCTTCCTACCAGGGCAAGAACGAAGGCTGGATGGCTGAGCATATGCTTATCCTCGGCGTTAAGAAGCCTGACGGCAAGGTTGTTTACATTACAGCTGCATTCCCCTCTGCTTGCGGCAAGACCAACCTCGCAATGCTCATTCCTCCTAAGACTTACAAGGATAAGGGCTACGAAGTATTCACCGTTGGTGATGATATCGCTTGGATGAAGCCCGGCGCTGACGGCAGACTTTACGCTATCAACCCCGAGAACGGCTTCTTCGGCGTTGCTCCCGGTACTAACGCTAAGTCCAACTACAACGCACTTGCTTCCACAATGAAGAACACCATCTTCACAAACGTTGCTCTCAACAATGCTGATAACACAGTTTGGTGGGAAGGTCTCGACAAGAATCCTCCCGAGGATGCAACTGAGTGGAAGGGCGCTAAGGTAAACGGCAAGGAATACACTTCTGTTATCGGTGCTGACGGCAAGCCTCAGAAGCTGGCTCACCCCAACTCCAGATTTACAGCTCCTGCTGTTAACTGCCCCTGCGTATCTCCTGAGTTCAACAATCCTAACGGTGTTCCCGTTTCCGCTATCATCTTCGGCGGCAGACGTGCTTCCACCACTCCTCTGGTATATCAGTCCTTCGACTGGACACACGGAACTTACATCGGTTCTGCTGTTTCCTCCGAGACAACAGCTGCTGCTGTAGGTGCTGTCGGCGTTCTCCGTCACGATCCTATGGCAATGAAGCCCTTCATCGGCTACAATGTTGGTGACTACTGGGCACACTGGCTCGAGATGGGCGAGAAGCTCGGCGACAAGGCTCCTAAGATCTTCAATGTTAACTGGTTCAAGCAGGACGAGGAAGGTCACTTCATGTGGCCCGGCTTCGGCGATAACATGAGAGTTCTCGACTGGATCATCAAGCGCTGCGAGGGCACTATCGACGCTGAAGAAACTGCTATCGGTTACCTTCCCAAGAAGGGTGACATCAACCTCGAGGGTATTGAGGACGAGGTTACACCTGAGATCCTCGACAAGCTCCTTTATGTTGATAAGGACCTCTGGAAGAAGGAAATCGCAGAAATGCGCAGATACTACAAGGAAGACATCTCCGATAAGGGCGGCCACATTCCTGCTGCTCTCATCGCTCAGCTCGATAAGCTGGAAGAGAGACTTAACAAGTAATCTGAAAACTGCATAAGTTTAGCCCCTCAGGGATCTCCCTGAGGGGCTTTTTGCGTTGCATTACTATAGACATTCCATAAAAAATATGCTATAATAAGAGAAATTATATCACAATCGGAGAAATGATATGACGAAAAAGATAATGGTTCATCTGGCGGCATTTTTTGCGGCTGTAGCGGTGATGTGGGGGCTGCTGGTGCTTACCTCCCTTATCCCCAATGAAAAAATATATGAGGGGCTTATGGAAAGCGCCGATCATTATGGAAATACAGAGGCATTTTCCTTTGAAAACAGCGGAAAGCTATGCGATGTTGCCGATAACTACGCCGATGCTATCCTGCTGAATATTCTGTGGAACATCGACAGCTCTCACCCTGTTTATTCCTCGCTGGATACCAAGTATTACAGCGGCGAGGAGCTGGGCGTGAACTACGGGCTGTATGCCGCACTGAACGGCGTTGCTCCCGATACGGATTATTCCCGCTACTGGCATGGCTCGGTAATATTTATCCGTCCGCTGATGATTTTCATGAGCGCTCGTGGGGTAAAAGCCGTGGGTCTGGCGGCAGTGATAATTCTTGCGGCGGCGTGCTGCGGCATTCTGGTGAAAAAGCGGCAGTATTTTGCGGCGGCGGCTCTGACAGTGTCGCTGTGCTGCGTTCATGTGTGGAATGTGGGGCTGTCGCTGGAGTATATCCCGATGTTCATCGTAACCATGGCGATGTGCATTTTGTATGTGCTGCTTGAAAAAAAGGGCGATATTTATGTGACTGTGCTTTCTGTCATAGGGGGAGCTGCTGCGGCATTTTTCGATTTTCTCACGGCTGAAACTTTGTCCATACTTCTCCCGCTGCTGCTGGTGGTGATCATCCGATACAGTGATGACCGACTTGAAGAGAATGGTCTTCCTCTTGTTATAAAAAGCGGCGGCTGCTGGGGAGCGGCGTATCTTATGACCTTTATTGTCAAATGGGCGGCGGCTTCAGCTGTGACAGGGGAGAACAAGTTCGTTTCAGCCATTCATTCGGCAGAGGTGCGCATAGACGGCGAGACTGATATGTCCCTGCCCATGCAGATAATATCCGCACCCATGGCAAACATCTCCACACTTTTCGGCGGAGATGTGCGTGTTGACGGCGGACGCATCGCCTTGGGACTTATACTGACCGTTCTTATTTCGGGAAGCATATGCTTGCTTTTGGGCAGCAAAAAGCCCCCAAAGGCAGAGATAACAATAGCCGTACTGGGACTTGTGCCGTACCTGAGATACATCGTCCTCAGCAACCATTCATATCTTCATGAATATTTTACCTACAGGGCGCAGGCGGCGACTGTTATGGCGCTTTGCGCATTGGTATGGTTTTGCATACGTGATAATAAACCGACCCAAAAGGTCAGACAGAAGGTGAAGCGGTGACGGAATTTACTATACTTATGCCCTGCCTGAACGAGGAAAAGACCATCGGCAGCTGCATTGATGAGGCAAAAAAAGGCATAGCGGCAGGCAAAATCTCCGCCGAGATACTTGTGGCGGATAACGGCAGCAGCGACCGTTCCGCTTTCATTGCCCGTGAGCATGGTGCAAGGGTGGTGAACGTGGCTGAAAAGGGCTACGGCAGCGCACTTATCGGCGGCATAAAGGCGGCGCAGGGGAAATATATCATCATGGGCGACTGCGATATGAGCTACGATTTTTCCGATATTGGCGGCTTTGTGCAGAAGCTCCGTGAGGGCTATGGGCTTGTTATGGGCAACCGCTTCGGCGGTATTGAAAGGGGCGCTATGTCCTTTTCCCACAGATATATCGGCGTGCCCCTGCTGTCGCTGGCAGGGCGGATAAGATACCATACCTTTGTGACGGATTTTCACTGCGGCATCAGGGGATTTGACAGGGATAAGGCTCTGGCGCTGGGACTGTCCTGCTCGGGCATGGAGTTTGCCACAGAGATCATAGGAAAATTCGCACGCTCGGGGGAGAAGATCGCTCAGATACCCGTAAAGCTACGCAGGGACGGCAGAAACGGCAGATCGCACCTCAGGAGCATACCTGACGGCTGGCGGCATCTGAGGTTTATTATCACAAACAGCTGTGAAAAAAAATGAGGCATTTGCAGGAGTTTGCAAATGCCTCTTTGTGTTATTCGGTAAATTTTATGAGTCAAGACCGTTGAGAATGTAATTGTAAATGCAGTGGTAAGCGTATTCCCTGGTAACATAGCCGTCGGGGTCAAAATTACCGTTCTTGCTGCCGTCAACAGCGCCTGCTGCCCAGGCAATGGAGATGTAGCCCACATATGCGCTGCTGTCCGAAACGTCCTTGAAGGGGGACTTGAAGATGTTCTTCATCTTGGCGTATCTGTCAGCGCCCATGTCCTTTACGAACAGCCTTGCCAGCTCTTTTCGTGTAAGATACTTGGAGGAAGTGCTTTCGCTGCCGTTTGCGGCATATTCCTCCACAACGGGGTCTTCGTAATAGCCTGCGTTTATCAGTGAAAGCAGAGCGTTTACCTCGTCAGCGGTTATTTTTGAATTGGGGGAGAACTTTTCATTGTCATGTATCTTGATGCCGTAGTTGTAAAGTGTGGCGATCTCGCTCTTGTACCGGGAATTGTCAAGGTCGGTGTAGGGGCAGGTTTCGCCCTGAGAAGCTGCCTTTTCAAGGGGCTTGCCGTTGTTGTCGCAGAGCTTTCCTGTTCTGGCGTTGAGCTTCCATGAATCCATGCTGTAGATGAGATATGTGTGGGGCACGGATCTATAATCGGTAAAGCCGTCGTAATAGAGGGACATATCCTGCTGACCGAACAGCAGCTCAAGAGCCTTCTGCTTGTTGACTATCTTGCCATCGCCGAAATCAACGTCCTTGGTGTAGTTTGAGCTGATGCCTGTTACTCTGCCGTCGGAATTAACGGTAACGTAAATGGAGTCGCCCGAGACCTGAATGTTGTTTACGTATCTGTAGAACTTGAAGCTGCGGCTGGTTACG
>OGPP01002337.1_pt1 | contig 11510 bp, 6 predicted proteins | sample 1553021 | NCBI WGS metagenome assembly OGPP01 (sample SAMEA2580217, study PRJEB22360) | human gut metagenome | biome: human gut; feature: human-associated habitat; material: faeces | place: Denmark | collected 2008/2010
GCTCAAGGAGAACCGCGCCACGGACGGCGCGTTTCGACGGTTTCGTCGAGTATCGTAAATCTTTAAGGCATAATTCCTACAGTATCTTGGCTGCGTAGCGTAGCTCACGTGAGAGAGTGTGCACAAGCCATGGCTCATGAGATGAAGCCCCGTCCTACTGCCAGTACCTACAGCTGCTATGCCAGCTTCTTATTTTTCTCGAGAAGCTCATAGATTTTCTCAACGTCATAATCCGGCTTCATAGACAATGCCGCTTCGTAAATTGGAGCGATAACCTCCTCTTTTTCTTCCAGGTCATCTGCTATTTCCGCCACGCTCTTGTCCTTTTGCAGCTTTTTTACAATCAGAGAAATTATCTTTTGTCTTTCTCCTAATTCTCTGCCTTCTTCTCGGCCTAATTCTCTGCCTTCTTCTCGGCCTTCATTTTTCTGCTCTTCCCATGCCTTACACATATCAATCACCTCTTCTTTCTCATCTATATCTATATCCGTTCCTGCAAACAGGTTGATTGCCTCGACTGTCTCTCTGTCCACCTTGCTAAATTTTTCATCGTTCTGCAGCACTTCCTGCATTTTTTCCTTATCATAAGCATTCTGTAATACCTCGAAAAGCTGCCTGATTGAGGTTCTGAATCCTGTAAAGTCGGTTATCTCCCTCGGAGCAAGCAGATTAATCCTGTAATCCGGTATGAATGGCAGAAGTTCTTCATCCACATCACCAAACATATCCGACAGCTTCCTTGGACCATCCCATTCCTTTGTTCCGAGATACACTGTAATCGTAATTACAGGAATCAGCTTATCCTCTTTCGTAAATCCCGAGAGAAATTCATCTGATGTTGCTGTATCCTTTTCCTTTCGGTGCTTTTTTGCTGTTTCCTTTACCTGATTTCCATATGCCATGACATCATAAAACATGTTTTTTACCGGAATGGCATAGTGTATATCGGACTGATTTTCTACTCCTATCAGTACCACATATGATTTGCCGGTATATTTGATGCTGGCATTTTTGAAGATGTCCCTCAGCTTCTGCACCGCTATTGTCTTTTTGTCAAGCCCCAGTGCGGTCAGAACCTCCGTTGTGTCCCTTTCCTTAAGGTTTTCCGGCAGGATGACCTCTCTTCCTCCATACAGTATATTGTTGCACAGGTCAGCAAACCTGGCATTGTCAGCAAAGTATTCCTTTGCCATTGAGTCTTTTGCGCTCAATCCTTCTCCTCCTGTTCTCTTGTGTGAGCAGGAAAATTTGGTGCCAATGAGGGTACAGTGGTACAGTGGTACAGTTTACAAGGTATACATGTGCTGTCCTTCTTTATGTTTTCTATATGTTTACATTATGATTATCACACTGTATACAGTTCATCTGTCTTCTGACTACATTATCTGGCTTCTAACTGCCCTCTGGCTGCACTTTCTGTATTCTGTCTACATACGGCATTTCAATTTTCCTGCTGTTAATGGGTAATTAAAGCATTGAAAACTTCCATGTCCTTTGTAGAATGATGCGAAGTGGTCTGCCCTCTTCAAAGTGGTGTGCACCTGTAAAAACTGTTATGTGGTGCCGCTTACAGAAATATAATGCTTTGAGTTGATTGTAGCATAGCGGCAGTTCTTTGTCATCATAATTTTTCTTTTTCCATATTTATATTTTTTCATACTGTTTCTGCACTGCACGCCTATCAGCCTGCATTCTGCCACAGTGCAAGGGGCTTTATCACGTGAGACCGGCTGTGGCACACTCTCTCGCGTGAGCGAATAGCGGAGCCGCCTAGATACTGTTGAATTATGCAAACGATACACAGAAATGAGCTGCCACCGGGATGTAATATATATCATTGCTATTCAAACGCAAGCTTGACACCACGCTGTCAAGCTATGCGCCAATAAGTCAACTATTGTCAGATTACAGCCCCTGCCTCGTAGAGGCACTTTTAATGGGCTGTAATCGTTACTGGTCACACTATGGTGTGACCAGTAATGCTCAAGGAGAACCGCGCCACGGACGGCGCGTTTCGACGGTTTCGTCGAGTATCGTAAATCTTTAAGGCATAATTCCTACAGTATCTTGGCTGCGTAGCGTAGCTCACGTGAGAGAGTGTGCACAAGCCATGGCTCATGAGATGAAGCCCCGTCCTACTGCCAGTACCTACAGCTGCTATGCCAGCTTCTTATTTTTCTCGAGAAGCTCATAGATTTTCTCAACGTCATAATCCGGCTTCATAGACAATGCCGCTTCGTAAATTGGAGCGATAACCTCCTCTTTTTCTTCCAGGTCATCTGCTATTTCTGCCACACTCTTGTCCTTTTGCAGCTTTTTTACAACCAGTGAGATTATCTTTTGTCGTTCTCCCAATTCTCGGCCTTCATTTTTCTGCTCTTCCCACGCCTTACACATATCAATCACCTCTTCTTTCTCATCTATGTCTATATCCGTTCCTGCAAACAGGTTGATTGCCTCAACCGTCTCTCTGTCCACCTTGCTAAATTTTTCATCGTTCTGTAGCACTTCCTGCATCTTTTCCTTATCATACGCATTCTGCAGTACCTCGAAAAGCTGCCTGATGGATGTCCTGAATCCGGTAAAGTCTGTTATCTCCCTTTGTTCCGAGATACACTGTAATCGTAATTACAGGAATCAGCTTATCTCTTTCATAAATTGTCTCTTTAAACAGATTGTAGCAGAGCTATGATGCTTTGTCATTATATTTTTTGCCACAGCGTAAGGGGCTTCATCCCATGAGACCGGCTGGGCACACTCTCCCGCGTGAGCGAATAGCGAAGTAGCCTAGATACTGTTGAATTATGCACACGATACACAGAAATGAGCTTCCACGGATGGGAGCTCAAGGAGAACCGCGCCACGGACGGCGCGTTTCGACGGTTTCGTCGAGTATCGTAAATCTTTAAGGCATAATTCCTACAGTATCTTGGCTGCGTAGCGTAGCTCACGTGAGAGAGTGTGCACAAGCCATGGCTCATGAGATGAAGCCCCGTCCTACTGCCAGTACCTACAGCTGCTATGCCAGCTTCTTATTTTTCTCGAGAAGCTCATAGATTTTCTCAACGTCATAATCCGGCTTCATAGACAATGCCGCTTCGTAAATTGGAGCGATAACCTCCTCTTTTTCTTCCAGGTCATCTGCTATTTCCGCCACGCTCTTGTCCTTTTGCAGCTTTTTTACAATCAGAGAAATTATCTTTTGTCTTTCTCCTAATTCTCTGCCTTCTTCTCGGCCTAATTCTCTGCCTTCTTCTCGGCCTTCATTTTTCTGCTCTTCCCATGCCTTACACATATCAATCACCTCTTCTTTCTCATCTATATCTATATCCGTTCCTGCAAACAGGTTGATTGCCTCGACTGTCTCTCTGTCCACCTTGCTAAATTTTTCATCGTTCTGCAGCACTTCCTGCATTTTTTCCTTATCATAAGCATTCTGTAATACCTCGAAAAGCTGCCTGATTGAGGTTCTGAATCCTGTAAAGTCGGTTATCTCCCTCGGAGCAAGCAGATTAATCCTGTAATCCGGTATGAATGGCAGAAGTTCTTCATCCACATCACCAAACATATCCGACAGCTTCCTTGGACCATCCCATTCCTTTGTTCCGAGATACACTGTAATCGTAATTACAGGAATCAGCTTATCCTCTTTCGTAAATCCCGAGAGAAATTCATCTGATGTTGCTGTATCCTTTTCCTTTCGGTGCTTTTTTGCTGTTTCCTTTACCTGATTTCCATATGCCATGACATCATAAAACATGTTTTTTACCGGAATGGCATAGTGTATATCGGACTGATTTTCTACTCCTATCAGTACCACATATGATTTGCCGGTATATTTGATGCTGGCATTTTTGAAGATGTCCCTCAGCTTCTGCACCGCTATTGTCTTTTTGTCAAGCCCCAGTGCGGTCAGAACCTCCGTTGTGTCCCTTTCCTTAAGGTTTTCCGGCAGGATGACCTCTCTTCCTCCATACAGTATATTGTTGCACAGGTCAGCAAACCTGGCATTGTCAGCAAAGTATTCCTTTGCCATTGAGTCTTTTGCGCTCAATCCTTCTCCTCCTGTTCTCTTGTGTGAGCAGGAAAATTTGGTGCCAATGAGGGTACAGTGGTACAGTGGTACAGTTTACAAGGTATACATGTGCTGTCCTTCTTTATGTTTTCTATATGTTTACATTATGATTATCACACTGTATACAGTTCATCTGTCTTCTGACTACATTATCTGGCTTCTAACTGCCCTCTGGCTGCACTTTCTGTATTCTGTCTACATACGGCATTTCAATTTTCCTGCTGTTAATGGGTAATTAAAGCATTGAAAACTTCCATGTCCTTTGTAGAATGATGCGAAGTGGTCTGCCCTCTTCAAAGTGGTGTGCACCTGTAAAAACTGTTATGTGGTGCCGCTTACAGAAATATAATGCTTTGAGTTGATTGTAGCATAGCGGCAGTTCTTTGTCATCATAATTTTTCTTTTTCCATATTTATATTTTTTCATACTGTTTCTGCACTGCACGCCTATCAGCCTGCATTCTGCCACAGTGCAAGGGGCTTTATCACGTGAGACCGGCTGTGGCACACTCTCTCGCGTGAGCGAATAGCGGAGCCGCCTAGATACTGTTGAATTATGCAAACGATACACAGAAATGAGCTGCCACCGGGATGTAATATATATCATTGCTATTCAAACGCAAGCTTGACACCACGCTGTCAAGCTATGCGCCAATAAGTCAACTATTGTCAGATTACAGCCCCTGCCTCGTAGAGGCACTTTTAATGGGCTGTAATCGTTACTGGTCACACTATGGTGTGACCAGTAATGCTCAAGGAGAACCGCGCCACGGACGGCGCGTTTCGACGGTTTCGTCGAGTATCGTAAATCTTTAAGGCATAATTCCTACAGTATCTTGGCTGCGTAGCGTAGCTCACGTGAGAGAGTGTGCACAAGCCATGGCTCATGAGATGAAGCCCCGTCCTACTGCCAGTACCTACAGCTGCTATGCCAGCTTCTTATTTTTCTCGAGAAGCTCATAGATTTTCTCAACGTCATAATCCGGCTTCATAGACAATGCCGCTTCGTAAATTGGAGCGATAACCTCCTCTTTTTCTTCCAGGTCATCTGCTATTTCTGCCACACTCTTGTCCTTTTGCAGCTTTTTTACAACCAGTGAGATTATCTTTTGTCTTTCTCCGATTTCCTTACCGATTTCCTTACCCTCTTCTGTTGCAACCTCTTCCCAGTAATCACTCACATTACACATCTCGCTCATCCTCCCTTCGAGTTCCATGCTCATTTTAAGTCCATAATCTTCTTCAAGTATCTTCTTTTTCTCGATAAACTCTGACTTTGAGAACAGCTCTTCCAGCATTCCTATGAGTTTATTCTTAGACTGCTTTTTATTTTTTGTTGCTCTCGTCCGGACATTTATCAGTGCACCATTTAATTTGTCAATCTGTGGTATTTTCTTTATTTTACCATAAATCAGGCTGGATTTCATCCCAAATTCGATTCTGCCACAGCGTAAGGGGCTTCATCCCCTGTGACCAGCTGGGGCACGCTCTCTCTCATGAGCGAATAGCGAAGCTGCTTAGATACTGTTGAATTATGCACACGATACACAGAAATGAACTGCCACGGATGGCAGTTCAAGGAGAACCGCGCCATGGACGGCGCGTTTCGACGGTTTCGTCAAGCATAGATACCCTATAAAACATAATTCCTACAGTATCTTGGCAGTGTAGCGTAGCTCACGCGAGAGAATGTGCACCAGCCAGGGCTCATGGGATGAAGCCCCGTCCTACTGCCAATGTCTCTGCACCAAAAAAGCAGCCTTTGAGCTTCACACTCAAAGTCTGCTTCTTTTTTATTTTATAAACTGTCCATAGCCTGATACATGGTAAGCATAGGAGCCATAACGGCTGCCACAAGCACACCAACAATAAGTGCCAGAACAAGGATAATCATAGGCTCAATAGCTGCCATAACTGTCTGGGTAGCCAACTCAACTTCCTCATCATAGTAGTCTGCCAGTCGGGTAAGCATGCCTTCCAAGTCACCGGTCTCCTCACCGATTTTGGTCATGTGTGAAACCATAGGTGGAAACAATCCACACGCAGTGATTGGCTCAGACAGCGGAACACCCTTACTCACTTCTTCCCTTGCATTTTTCAGGGCTTTTTTGTAAAGCGCATTCTTCATGGTGTCAGCAGTGATACCAAGGGCTTCAATCATCGGAAGTCCTGAGTACACAAGTGTGGAAAGTGTACGCGCATAGTTACTGGCTGCTGTCTTGATGTTTAGCTTTCCGAAAACCGGAACCTTTCTTGCGAGATTACCAAAGAACATCTGGCCGCTGTCAGTCTGCTTATAAAGCTTGATGGCTATAACAATTGCTGCTATGACAGCAATCACAATATACCAGTATCCGGTGACAAAATCACTCATCGCAACAACTGCCTTTGTGATGCCCGGCAGCTCTGTTCCCAGGTCATTGAACATCTCCGAGTAGCTTGGGATGACCTTTACAAGCATTACAATAACAACCGCAATAGCCACAATCACAACGATAATCGGATAAACTGCCGCTTTTTTTATCATGCCGTTAAGCTTTGCTGATTTCTCGAAGTGTGCAGACATTCTGTCAAAAGCTACATCAATCTTGCCGGATGCTTCTCCTGCCGCAACCATGCTCACCATGATGTCAGGGAAAACATTCGGATATTTTTTCAGACCATCCGAGAGAGTCTCACCTTTTTGAATCTCGGCATGAACACCTCTGATAGCTTTCGCCATGACCTTGTTCTCAGTCTGATCTGATAGCATATCCAGCGTATCAAGAATCGTAACACCGGCATTGACCATACTGGTGAACTGGCGGCAGAATACCGATAGGTCTCTCGGCTTTACCTTTCCTCCTACACTGAATGAGATTTCCTTGGTCAGTGCTGTTGCCTTGGTGAGGCTTATGACCATGTTTCCATCCATCTTAAGCTTATTTTTTGCCTCTGCTTCTGACTCGGCTACTATATTTCCTTTTCTTTCTTTTCCGCTCTGGTCTATAATCTGATATGTCCAGTCAGCCACTTTCTTCTCCTCCTTATGCCTATTCTGTGCAACCTCCAGATAAATTAAATCATAATTTATTAAGACTCCACAACATTATACCATAACAGTAAAATACATACGATTATACCATCAATAGTAAAGGTGTACACGGCTAGCCATGCTTACCGGATCATGTGCATATGCAACTGCAGTCTCCGGCGCTATAAGGCCCTGGCTGTAATACTGTAAAATACAGTCATCCATCATCATCATACCCTCTCTCTTTGATGTCTGTATGATAGATGGAATCTGAAATGCTTTTGCCTCACGAATTAAGTTTCTGATGGCATTGTTTGCAAGGAGCACCTCAAATGCTGCAATTCGTCCGCCATTTACCATTGGAAGCAGATGCTGTGCAACAATTCCCTCTAAAACTCCTGAGAGCTGCACTCGTATCTGTTGCTGCTGGTGTGGTGGAAAAACGTCAATCATACGGTCAATTGCATCTGATGAACTGTTGGTATGCAGTGTAGAAAATACAAGATGTCCTGTCTCCGCCGCTGTAATAGCTGTAGATATAGTTTCAAGATCTCGCATCTCTCCTACAAGTATTACATCCGGATCCTGTCGCAGTGCAGCTCTCAGGGCTGCAGCATATGAGAGTGTATCCTTTCCAACCTCTCGCTGTTCCACTATAGAGCGGCGCCTTGAGTGCAGGTACTCGATAGGATCTTCAAGCGTGATTATATTTTTGGAATCTCTTGATGCAATGACATCTATAAGACTTGCCAATGTGGTCGACTTACCACTTCCTGTAGCTCCTGTCACGAGGACAAGTCCTCTCATCTTTGTGGTGAGATTGACAACCGACTGTGGTATGCCAAGCTGCTGCGGTGTAGGCACATCATATGAGAGAATACGAAGTGCTGCTGCATATGAACCTCTCTGTCTGAACACATTGGCTCTGACTCGTGAAAAGCCCTCCACCGAAAAAGCAAAATCAAGCTCTCCCTTCTCCTTTAGCTCATCTTTAAGCTCCTGCGGAACAATTGGAGAAAGCAGGTTGTCCGTCTCAACATTGGTAAGAACCTGATTTCCCTGCGGTACAAGCTTTCCGTCAATTCTAAGCATAACCGGATTTCCCGGTACGATATGTATATCCGATGAGTTCTGTTGCTGCGCTGCTTTTAAAATGTCTACTATCTGCATTTTCTTTTCCCCCTTAGTTTTCGAACGTGGTCTTTAACATTTCCTGGAATGAAGTAACTCCTTCGAGTACAAGCTTCTCTGCACTCTGTCTAAGTGTATGCATGCCCTCATCACATGCAGCCTTGTTTATATCCTCTATATCAACACCTTTTGAAATAAGTGACTTTAGCTTTGGTGTTATGGTCATTATCTCATATATACCGATTCGTCCCTTGTAGCCTGTATTGGCACATTTTTCACAGCCACATGGCTCATAAATCTTTACCGGACGGAATGCCGGTATATTCATAAAGGCCTTTTCCTCCTCTGTCAGCAGATGTTCTCTCTTACATGCCGGACAAAGTCTTCTTACAAGTCGCTGTGCAATGATTCCCTTTACCGAATCCGCAAGCAGATAACTTTCAACTCCCATGTCCTCCAGTCGTGAAATAGTACTTGCCGAGCTGTTGGTATGCAGTGTGCTGACCACAAGATGTCCTGTGATTGACGCCTGTACTGCAATCTGTGCTGTCTCCTGATCTCGAATCTCACCAATCATAATGATGTCCGGATCCTGTCGCAGAATGGAACGAAGTGCTGATGCAAATGTCAGGTCAGCTTTATTATTTACCTGTACCTGGTTTATTCCATCTATATTGGCCTCGACCGGATCCTCAACTGTGATGATATTTACATCCTCCTTGTTGAGCTCTGAAAGTGCCGTGTAAAGTGTGGTTGACTTACCACTTCCTGTAGGACCTGTAACAAGGATGATACCGTTTGTATTCATCAGTATATGATCAAAGGCCTTAAGCTCTTCGTCTGAAAATCCCAGCTCCTTTTTATCTCTTGTAAGTGCCTTTTTCTGCGCAAGTCGCATAACGCATTTCTCACCGAATACTGTCGGAAGGATTGATACTCGGATATCATACTCTATCTTGTCTATCTCCATAGTGATACGGCCGTCCTGCGGCTTACGTTTCTCGGAAATATCCATACCACCTATAATTTTAAGTCGTGTAATAATTGCAGAAAGCAGATGTATACTATATGCTGCCTTCTCATAAAGCGCACCATCTATTCTGTATCGCACCCTGACTTTATTTTCCAGTGCCTCTATATGTATATCTGAGGCCCTGAGTCTGGCTGCCTGCTCAATGATAGAGTTGACAAGTAAAACTACCGGCGAATTGTTGACATCCTTGCTGGTAGCTTCCTCAGCCTCGGCATTTTTCTGCTCACGCTCTTTTCTCTCCCTCGCATACTCCTGAGCCGCTTTCATAGCTTCTGTATCACCGTAATATTTGTCAAGCGTCAAAAGTATGTCTCTGCCTGTCGCTACTGCAGGCTCAACCTGTAGATTGGTAACAATTGAAAAATCATCAAGCGCAACCATATCCATAGGATCAGCCATGGCCACATGCACTACATTGGCATTATTCTTGTCAAATGCATATGGTATCATAACATGCTTTCTAAGCACTGTCTCACTGACAAGGTTTTGCACCTCCTCAGGTATGTTGATTGCGCTCACATTAACAAGTTCCAGTCCCAGCTGCTGTGACAATGCCTTTGCTATCTCAAGCTCATTGGTGAACCCAAGCTCAATGAGTGTTTCTCCTATCTTCTTATGCTTTTCTTTGGCTATAGGCAGAGCCTTTTCCAGCTGCTCCTGAGTAATTACATTTTCATTTATAAGCATATCACCGATACGCTTTTTCTCTCGTCTAAAAGCCATAGTGGCTCCCCCTCTTTCATCATTTAGTAAAATACTACCATTATGATGGCTGTATTTCAAGGGTATTTATATAAAATATACAATAAATTTATTTCAATACTAAAATGTAACGATTCCGAGTGCCTGCAGCAACAGTATAAGCAGGAATGCCGGTGCAATAAATTTAACCATGATTATATAAAGCCCTTTTCTGGTGAATTTGCTGCCTCCGCGTGTCACCTCATCTATTATTACCTTTGGACTTACTATCCAACCGATAAGGATACATGTGGCAAGTGCAACGATTGGCATAAGCACATTGTTGCTTACATAGTCCATTATATCAAGTATCTGTCCGACTGTGCCGTTTGGAAGCTTAACCTCCATATAGAGCTTATTGTAGCCAAGGCAGACTATTATCTCTGCAATCAGACCGTATACCGTGACTAAAATTGCGCTTTTTCTGCGGCTCCAGTGAAATCTGTCTATAAGACTCGATACAATAGCCTCCATAATTGATACAGACGATGTGACTGCTGCGAATGCAACTATCATGAAGAATATCAGTCCAACAATATCTCCTGCTATTCCCATTTCATTAAATACCTTTGGCAGTGATATAAACATAAGCCCCGGTCCTGCTGACATGCCGTCACGACCCATAAATACATATACTGCCGGAATGATCATAAGGCCTGCAAGGAATGCAACAAGAGTATCAAAAATCTCGATCTGGTTGATTGAGCCCATGAGCTTTGATTCCTTCTTGACATACGAACCATATGCAACCATGATTCCCATAGCCACACTGATTGAGTAGAACAGCTGACCGAGTGCATCAACAAATACTGTGACAAGCTTTTGCATTGTAAGCCCCTTGAAGTCAGGAACCACATATATCTTAAGACCCTCAAGACCACTTCTTGCTGCGCCTGATGCATCCTTATAATTGAGCGTCAATGAGAAAATACCGATTGCAAAAATAAGCACAACAAGGATAGGCATGAGCACCTTGCTGAAGCGCTCGATACCTTTATTGACTCCGCCAATGACAATTGCTGCTGTTATAAGCAGATAAACCACTCCAAATATGATTGGTGCCCACTGGCCTGTGATAAAGCCTGTGAAATATCCATCCGCAACCGCATTTTTACCGCTTCCTGTAATGAAAAGTGTAAAGTATTTTAAAACCCATCCACCTATAGTACAGTAGTAAGGCAGAATAATAGCCGGTACTATACATGCAAGCACACCGATAAACTTGCCCTTTGGATTGATAAGACCATACGCGGTGAGCGGTCCCTGTCCTGTCTTACGTCCTATTGCAATCTCAGTGGTAAGCAATGCAAAGCCAAAGGTCAGAACAAGTATCAGATACACCAGCAGAAAAAGTCCTCCTCCGTCCTTTGCTGCCAGATACGGAAACCTCCATATATTTCCAAGTCCTACCGCACTGCCGGCTGCCGCAAGAACGAACCCAATGTTGCCGGAAAAAGTGCTTCTTGATTTTTCTTTCATTTTCTACTGTCTCCTTAATATATTATATAATTTAATTTC
>OGPP01002354.1_pt1 | contig 11431 bp, 5 predicted proteins | sample 1553021 | NCBI WGS metagenome assembly OGPP01 (sample SAMEA2580217, study PRJEB22360) | human gut metagenome | biome: human gut; feature: human-associated habitat; material: faeces | place: Denmark | collected 2008/2010
CTGTAAAGTTTTTTAACTTTCTTCAATTTTAGTATTGACTTTTTATTTGCAGGCTAAAGTAACGAGAATGCGACGCGCAGTTATTCAAAAGCGTTTTTTACTAAAAATGTATCTTCTGTTTTTGGGCATTATTACTATGTATTTTCATATCCTGCGGCATCAGCGGATGGTTACGCAGAGCAAATACCGTATCTTCCTGGATTTCCCGATCATTTTAATACGAAATTCTTTAATTCATCTCTCTTTTTTACATGAAGCTTATTAAAGATATCTGTAAGATAATGCTTCACTGTGTTTAAGGATACCCCCATGTGTTCTGCGATCTCCCGGTTGCTCCAATCCCGGCAGGCCAGCATGGCGATGGAAAATTCCATGGTAGTCAGAGCGTCTGTCACAGGGTTGTCTGATGCAGGATTGTGAACCGCCATCCATCCACGGCTGAAGGTAATAACTGCATCCGATATTTTTCTGTACATCTCCGGATTTTCTTTGCGGATGCAGGACTCCAGAAGTCCCTGGAGAAGTCCGTGGAGTTCGATAAACGGCTCGATAAGCTCATCCTTCACTGCCAGTTTCCATGCAGTGAGTATGGCTTTTTCTGCCTCCGCCTGATGCTTCAGACTGATTTCACACATAGCAGTCACACAGTAAAGATATATCATCCCAACAGGATAAATTTCTTTACAGGAAAACAGTGCCGCATCACAGATTCCCAGCGCTCTGCTGTATTCACCTTTCAGATAAAGGTCATGGGAAATTACATTGGCAGCAAAAATTCTCAGTCCCTGAGGCAGACTGCTCATATATTTCTTCATATCCGGCAGTTCCTCTGTAGAGAGATGTAAAAGAACTGTTCCCATATATCCTGCAAATACACAGTATGCTGTATTTCTCTCAGAAGTGGGAGCTTCCATCTCTTTTCTCAGACATTCCCGGATGATCTCAAGGCCACGTCCGGATGCCTTCGCATTTCCCAGTGTAAGATTAGAGTACACATAGAGCATACATGCAGACAGCTTCAGTTCCAGCCGGGAACTCATAATATAAATCTCCACCAGATCACTGCATTTCTGCGCCTGCCCTGTGAAATAATAAAATTCTGCAATAGCGATCTCCCGGAAATCCCTGTCTGCAAAATTCTCTGCTGCTTTTCTTGCATTTCCTGGCTCAAATGCTGTATTTATCAGTGGTAATACTGTATTTTCCGTCATATATCCCCTCTGCCATGTCCTTTCTCTCTGTATTTTTTTATATTACCACCTTTTTCCTGTTTTTTCTATAACACTTATAAATTCTCGACACATAAGAAATACCGGATCAGGCCTGTTTGGCTCAATCCGGTATTTTTTTCATTTCACAGTTAAAACTCCATCAGGATTATTTTACAGTGATTTTCAGAGCTTTGTATACACCATTCTGTGCATATACCCATATTGTGCAGGTTCCTTTGCCTGTTGCTCTGATAAGGCCATCCGGGGTAACGGTGGCTACTTTTGTATTGCTGCTTTCGTAGCAGAGTTTTCTGTGGCGTTCGATCTTCTTATCTTTCTTTACTTCTTTTGCTTTTATCTGTGCGGTTTTTCCCATTTTCAGGGTGATCTTTGAAACATTCTTTTTGTTTCCAATCTGGGTTACAGAAACAGCTTTTGCATTTCCGTATTTACCGCCTCCGGTGACTACATGTACAGATATGGATGTGTCTGTCACTACCTTTTTGCCATTTACCAGTCTGTAGGCTTTTACCACATATTTGTAGTAAGTACCTTTTTTCAAGTCCTTCTGGGTCCATGTGCTGATATCTCCACCGGTGATGGTGGCAAGCTTCCTGTACTTGTAAGACTTTGTACCTGTATTACAACGGTTGCCGTATACGAAATATCCATCTGCATCCTTAATGATGTTCCACTGCAATGTCACAGAAGTTTTTGTCTGTTTTACAGAACGGGCTCTTAACCTTCTGAAGCCTGTGGTCTTATTGATCGTGGGTTCATCCGGGACTTTCACTGTGATCATAATGGAAGCTGTAATTTTTCCATCCTCTGTTGTAACTGTAATCTCTGCAGTTCCATTTCCAACTGCTGTTACCTTGCCGTTTTCATCTGTAATGGCAACTTTTTCGTTATGGGATTTCCAGATCAGTTTCTGTAAATCTGCATTTTCAGGCTCGATCTTTACTTTCAGTTCTGTGGATTCACCAATCTTTGTCAGGGTTTCTTTCTCTGCTTCTATGGTAAGCTTCTGGATTTCCATAGGGATTTTTACTGTTACGGAAACTGTCGCTGTGTAACTGCCGCTTACAGATGTTGCGTTAATGGCGGCAGTTCCGTTTCCAACTGCTGTTACCTTGCCGTTTTCATCTACAGTTGCTACTTTCTCATCGCTGGATTGCCAGGTTACACGCTTATTGTCTGCATAAGACGGTGTCACCTCTGCAGTAAGCTGGGCGGTTTCATCTTTCTTTGTTAAGGTAAGAGTATCCGGAGATACCTTAATGCCTGTTACCGGGTAGCTTGGGGAATAGTAGGTGTCTTTGTAAGTCAGTACATAAATGGAGAATTTATCTGACTTAAAGGTAAGCTCGTTAGTACTGCTGTTAAAGACAGAATCTAATATATCAACAGTTGCCTGATTCGTTGCACTGTCCTCATGCAGTCTGAGAATCTTGTACTCCCGGATGGTATAAGGCTGATTATTAATCATTTTATCCGGGATTTTAATCCTGATATTCATATTGATACCCGGATCTGTAATAAGTACCCTGTTCTCACCCGCAAGCTGTCTGTATAAATCTATGTCGAATAAAATCCGGTCTGCATTTTTTCCCACTGTCTTTTCTATTTCCGTGTTGATTAAATTCTGCCAGTCAGGATCAAGATTATTAACATGATTGATTTCAAGCCATACTTTAGCTCTTGATCCATTATCAATTCTGGTTTTATCACTTTCCGGGAAAAGTCCAAAAAGGATTGTTTCTTCATTGTCCAGAGCTGCAGCTGTGATTTCTGAGCCAAATATCTGGATATATTTATCTATTTTATCTGCATAGGGATCCGCCGGTTTTCCATCCTGTTTCGGGATGGCATCATATCTTTTCTGACCACAGCCCGGTACTGTACAGGTTCGCTCCTTCATTCCTTCTGACCATGAAGTTGCAGGACTTAATATCTTTCCGTCTTTTGGCCATTTATGGTCCTCAATTGTAAAGGTGCCTGTCTTTTGTGTGACAGTATAATTCGGATTTTCACCTTCTGTTTCTGTGGCTGTGATTGTATATTTTCTGGCATCCTCACCTGATTCTCTCTGCAATGTGATCCCAGATAGTGTTTCACCTTCAACGATACCGTCTGTGGTATAAGTAAGCTGAGGTTCCTCCCCGCCGATATGCTTGTATAAATCATCCGGTTTCACTGTTACTGCTTTTGGATTGATAACCCATGGATGGATGCTCTCTTCTTGGATGAAGCTGTAATTGGTATTTCCGAGAGCTGTAACCTTTGCCGTATACTTCCGGGCATTCTTTCCGCTGTTTGTGTAAGTTTCGTTAGTTTCATATGTCAGTGTAAAGGTATCACCGGGCAGGGCATTGGTCACTTTTGCAGTGACTGTCTGGTCCTTTCCATTGTAAGTCAGGTCTGAACTGCTCCAGTCAAGCTTCACCGGGAGTGGTTTTATTTCAAATGTACCGGTTGCTGTTCCGGCATTATAATTGGCAGATTCCGGTATCTGGGCTTTTACATAATAGGTGCCTGCATTCTTTGGTACCCCGCCTTCTGTTTCTGCTCCGTTTTTAGTTGAAGTCTGTGTGCTACATGCCCCATCTGTATAGTAAGTGTACTGGACTGTCTGATTTTCCGGGTTCAGGCTCGAATCTATTGACGGTGTATTTTCTACTCCATTATATCCACCATATGTCCAACCACTGATGCTGACTTTGGAATCGGAATTCGTAGTACTTGCTTTTTTAACCTTAAAAATACAGGTATCAGAATCTCCCTCATAATTCGCTGTTTCTTCCACCACTGCCTTTAAGGTATATTCTCCGGCAGAAAGTTTTTTCAGGCCTTCTTCCGTTATACCAGCATAAGTACTGTCATCCTCATCCTTAACTTTGTATTGATAAACTACCTTACTGTCAGATGGTGCTGCCCATATCTGTATAGCTGGCTGCTCTCCATATGTGAAATCATCCAGGAAAACCGTTAGGGTAACCGGTGCCTTTTTAATTTCAAAATCAGTAGATATCTCTCCTGAGTACTGCTCTCCAGGCAGTGTAATATTTACTTTCGCTTTATATTTTCCTGGAGAGGTGGGAAGTGTTTCACTTTCCGAAAAAGTGGTCCCGTCACGGCCTGCATATATGATTGATCCTATTGTTGCCCCTATTTCTGACGGAAGACTATTAGCACATGTTACAGAATAAGAATTGCCATATTCAGCACAGTTATTGTTATCAAATCCATTAAGCTTAAGTGAAACTGTTGCCTTTGCATTGTCAGAACCTGTTCCATAATAATCACATTGTGACGTTGTGTTTGAGCAATATGCCTTAAGAGTATCGCCACTTAAACTATAGTTCCAGGCATGCTTATGAACCCACTTTGCATATAATGTTATTTCTTTATAGTTATTGGAACCTGCAACCGCCGCATTAACAGCCTGCGAAACTCCCTCTATCTTGCTTCCTTTTCCATTTGCTTGAGTATACCATCCAGCAAATTTATAGCCTGCTTTAGTTGGCTTAGTATCATGGTCATTTTTCCATAATCCATCAGCATTCCATACCCAATCTGTGGTTGGGCCGCCTGATCCACCCTGTAAATCATAATTAACTCTTATTGGGTTTTCTACCCCCTGATAATTAGCCAACTTATCCCCTCCAATGCCGACGAGGGTAACTACACAAAATAAAGTACAAATATTCGTAATATTAATTTTCTTTTCCACAGGAATGGAAGTTAAACTCTTAATCCCATAATATCTTTCATCGTTTGATTCTGGATTCTTTACATTTTGCGCATAATCACTGATACGTTTTTCGCTCCTATATTTGATACTATATTTTTTGTTTAACTTGCCCGAAGATGCTATAATCTCCGGATCTTCCCCCACAGTCAATGTCCCATCATGATTATTTATCACATCATAAATTGTATCCGTACCTATTTTATAACTGGGACTGGTATCAATGGTCACTGTATGTTTCGTTGTAGCAGAAGTGTCCTGTGCTGCATCCAGTGTTCCGTCAGTGAACCCATTTTCCACCTCCGGCACTCCTGCAGCAGCTACCGGCTGTTCTTTCTCCTCCTCTATCTCCGGCTCGTCTGTAAATTCTTCTTTCTTTTCTGACTCCCCGGATGCCCCATCCGAGAATTCCGTCATTCCACTGCCCCATGCTATGGATGGTGTCATGGAGAAGCACATTGTAAGTGCAAGTATTCCTGATAATATCCTTTTCTTCATTGAAATCCCTCCTTCTGATCCTGATCTGGTGGATATGTGCATCCGCTGTTTCCGCATACTCCTGAACGCAATGTCATTTCACAGTCCGGTCAGGTTTCTGTTACCTGTAATTATAACTGATTTTCTCTCATTTGATAATGCACTTTTCGGCACCAAAAAGTGCCCCCGTATAGCAAATGCGACGGCAGATGTTGCCTGAAAAACCACCTGGGAAAAAGTTTCATTTTGATACTTTATATGTTAAAATGAAACATATCGTATCAAGTGAGGGGTTTTACAGATGTCTAAAAAGAAATATAATCTGAATACAATTTACATCTCTGAGCGTCTGCAGGAGAATCTGAAACCGATTTCACAATCTGCATTCACTGCTGTGACTGCTCCCATGGGATATGGAAAAACAACTGCCATCAGCTGGTATCTGGACAAACAGAGCAAAAACGGAAATTCCTGTGTGATCCGAATCAGTATTTATTCTGATAATCTGTCTGTTTTCTGGCAGAGCGTTCAGAAGGCATTTGCCTTTGCAGGGCTTGATTTTCTGGATAATTATAGCTGCCCCTCAGATGCTGCCAGTGCCGGGATGCTTGCTGATGAGCTTTGTTATTCCCTGAGCGGTCAGATCTCTTACTACATTTTTATTGATGATTTTCATCTGCTGGGCGAACCTCATGTTGCAGATTTTTTTTGTATGCTTGCCAACAGACTGCCTGAAAATATCCACCTGATCGTATCCGGCAGAAATGCTTTTCTGTCCGGAAAAGAGATTCTCCGTCTTGGCAAAAAGTTATATCAGATCCATACCAGGGATCTGTGTCTGAATCGCCGGGAGCTTTCTGTCTATACCCATCGCTGCGGTGCCAGCCTGAACGAAGATCAGCTGAACACGCTTCTCTATTCCAGTGAGGGATGGTTTTCTGCAGTCTATCTGAATCTCTGTACCTTTTTTGAAAGCGGACACTTCCCTGACCATACTTCTAATATCTATGATATGTTTTCCTCTGCTATGATTGCACCGCTTTCACATAAGCAGCAGGAATTTCTCACTGTTATGGGACTTGCAGATGAATTTACCGTCGAGATGGCTCTTTTTATTACAGGAAATCCGGAAGCCGGACAGATTCTTTCCCTTATGACCAGACAGAATGCTTTTATCACTCCTTTGCCTGATGGAGTCAGCTTCCGTTTTCACCATATGATGAAGGAATGTACACAGCGTGCCTTTGCCATGCTTTCCCATGAAAAACAGACAGATTTCCGGAATCGTTACGGACAATGGTATGAATCCCGGGGACAGTTCCTGCAGGCACTTGCTACCTATAACAAGGCTCTTAACTATGATGCAGCACTTGCTGTTATCCAAAAGGATGCAGGAATCCTCCTGGCTTCTCTTTCGCCGGAAAAGGTTCTCGCATTTCTTGATGCCTGTCCAACAGAAATCCTGAAGAACAGACCTCTGGCCCTTCTCGTATTAATGCGCCGTATGTTTACCTGGCATCAAATTCCCAAAATGCTGGAACTGAAGCAGCTTCTGACAGATACCATAGCTGAAGATAACACTTTGTCCGAAGATGAGAGAAAGAATCTCTCCGGAGAATGTGATCTTATTATGAGTTTTCTGATGTATAACGATATCACCGGCATGAGCGTTCTGCACCGTCAGGCCAGTTCCAAAATGACCAGACCTGCCATCAGTATCCGCAATACAGGAAGCTGGACCTTCGGTTCTCCTTCTGTTCTGATGATGTTTCACCGCAAATCTGGAACCCTGGATGCAGAACTGGCAGCCATGAATGAGTGTATGCCCCATTATTACAGGATCACCCAGGGGCATGGACAGGGTGCGGAATTGCTCATGAATGCAGAGGCAGCATTTATGCAGGGAAATTTTTCAGATGCACAGATTCTGCTGGAGCAGACTTATTCCACCATTGCCTCAAACGGACAGCACAATATTTCGCTCTGCTGTGATTTCCTTGCTGCAAAGCTTTCCCTTTTTCAGGAGGGTGTCACCTTTGTGAAGAACCCTGAAGTAAAACGTAAGGAGCTTCTGTCTCTCCACAATATGATGTGGCTGAATATTTTTGACAGTACTTATGCTTACTACTATGCATTGATTAGAATGCCGGAAAAGATTCCTGCATTATTTAAAGACCATATGTTATCCACTGTCAGCTTTCTCTCTCCCTGCAGACCTATGATGGAAATGATCGAGAATCAGGTCTTTCTTTCACAGAAAATGTACGCAAAAGTTATAGGCAGAAGCGAAACGCTTCTGCCTGTCTGTGAGAAAATGCACTATGAACTTGTGTCTCTCCACGTTCAGATCCAGACTGCTGCTGCTTACGCAATGCTGGGCAAACATCATGATGCACGACAGCTTCTGCAGAAAGCCTTAGGACACGCCATGCCGGATGGCTTTCTGATTCCGTTTGTAGAAAATTATACCTATATCAAGGACGTGCTGGGCAGTATTAATTCCATAACACCAGAGCCTTTCACAGACCGGATCCTTTCCCTTGGTTCTGTTTATGAACAACACTGCCTCCGCCTGTCCAGCCGTAATTACAGGCCTGAGATCCTAAATATGCTGAACAGCAGAGAAGCAGAAATCGCAGCTTTGATCACCGACCGTCTGAGCAACCGCGAAATCGCAGAGAGGTTATTTCTCTCTGAAGGCACTGTGAAACAATATGTCAACCAGATTTATTCCAAGTTGATGATCAACGGTGATACACGCACCAAAAGGAAACAACTGGCAGAGCTGATTTCTTCCATAAACAAGGGCCTTACCTGACACTTTGAGAAAAAAAAGCAAGGAAATTCACATGACCAAAGTCTTGCGATTTCCTTGCTATTTGGCAAGAATTACAAATTTAAAGTTTTTTACTTATTTGCATTTCTGTTTCCTTGAGAATATCCTCGGAAATCTCAGTTTTATTCAGCATCATGTCTGCTCCCGGATTACGATAGAAGGAAAAATCCCTATCTCCATCCGGATATGTATGTACCATAGCAAGCGTAGTATGAATTTTTTCATCTATACATAATCCAATGTCATCAATTCCTGCTTCTTTTATGGCTGCTCTCAACTGATCTCCAAAAAAATCATTACCAACCTTACCAATAAATGCTGTATTATGTCCCAATTTATAACGCTTTATTATAATAAATCATATTTCACTATATCAAGCTTAACTGCACCATCAGCAAAGAAAGAAATCCCCTTTGCTTCCTGCTTTGTAAGAATAACCGCAGACATAACCTGCTCGCCGTCATTAATAAATACTTCCACACTAAACTTATCCAAAATCACACGCAGTTTTAGTTCATTGCTGTCACCGTTTACCAGACAACTGCTCTGATGAACCAGCGCCCGTTCGCTTCCTGAGAATTTTCTATCGATTTTTAAAACAGATTCATCCGGACGGAAGCATAATGTAGAATGATATTTCTCATTCTCTGCAAAACAGAGTTCAAATTTTTTATAAAGATTGTCTTTATCCGCCGGTCGTATCACAAGTTCCAGATCTACAATTCGTCCTTCAATCTGATCCAGTGTGAGCCTGGTATCTTTTATCACAACATTGTTATACTCGACTTTGTTTGCACGCATGGCATTAAGTTCTCTGACCGGAACCTGATACAATCTTCCGTTTTTAACAGACAGTTCTCTTGGAAGACTCATTTGTGCGAACCATCCAGAGTCATTGCATCGATATGCAAGCGTATCCCAGTTCTGCATCCAGGCGATCATAATTCTTCGTCCATCCGGTGCAAGCAGTGTCTGCATTGCGTAATAGTCAATTCCGTAATCAACACCTTGACAAAACTGTTCCTTTAAAGTATGTGTCTCAGGATCCAACTCCCCAATAATACATAACGTTCCATTTCCATTATGAAATTCTAATCCTTCCGGAAGCATATCCTGTGGACTTGTCAGAAGCACATATTTGCCGTCCAATTCAAAGAAATCCGGGCATTCCCACATTTTTCCATAACGATTTTGATTCTTTGCCAGAATGCTTACAAATTCCCATTCAAAGCCATTTTTACTTCTGTAAAGAAGGATCTGTCCGCTTCCATCAGCCGGACGACTTCCTATAACACAATAAAAGTTTCCATCGTTCCCTTTCCAGATTTTGGGATCACGAAAGTCTACTTTACTAGCCCCCTTTGGAAGATCTTTGGCTGTCAGAACCGGATTCTTATCATACTTTTCATAATCCTTACCATCTCCAACTGCCACTGCCTGTGTCTGAATATCCCTTACAGTTCCGTCTTCCAGTTTCTCCTGATTTACAGAAGTATACATAAGCAACTGTCTGCCATCCTCTAATTCTATGGCACTTCCTGAAAAACAGCCGAATTTATCATAATCTTCATCCGGTGCCAATGCAGTCGGAACATAGTTCCAATGCAATAAATCCTTACTCACTACATGTCCCCAGTGCATACTGTCCCAATGTGTGCTATACGGATTATACTGGTAGAACAAATGATACTCTCCTTTATAATAGGAAAATCCATTTGGATCATTCATCCAGCCAACATAAGGAGTTATATGAAAGGCTGGTCTTTCTTCCTCTTTGATCTGCTGTCCCTGTATAAATTCATATTTTCTTGCCTTTTCCAACATTTCGCTCATATAGTTCCTCCTGTCAAAATGATATCTTCTCTTATTTTTCACTGCTTAATGAATCCTGATACTGGTCAAAATATTTTTGCTTGATTGAAAGGTAATCGGAAAGCCCGTACTTCTCCATTTTTTTCAGATAAGAATCCCATTCTTCATCAATTCCTCCGTTCAGGATCCAATCTGCTTTCTTCTGTTCTGCATATTTCTTAATATCTGTATCATACTGTGACACTTTGTTTGTATCATCAATACTCATAAATACATTAGGATAAACATATTTGCTGTTCATATCCTGTAAATATGTCTCATGCATATTATCCAGACGCCATTTCGCATCTTCCGGCTGTGTTACATATACGTCATAATATTCATTTAATATAGCGAGAGGACCATTTACAGATTGCGCTTCACGTACTTCCACCGGTGACTGATCTCCTAAGTCCATATGCTTTAACATTTTTTCGCCATCTTTGTTTACAGACAGCTCAAAAATATTAAAGGAATCCTTCTCTCCATAGGTTCCCCAGTTATTTTGCGGAGACTGAAGGGGTGCATACATCTGATCGATCCATGCGGCAGCAAGTGCCGTGTTACGGCAGCTGGTAGTAAGCACACATCTTCCTCTGTCAAAACCGCTGGTCTCACTGTTGTTCTGTCTGGTGATATTTCTCATTCCATCTGGTCCGGTCAGTGCCGGAAGCATCACATAATCCGTATTGTTGTCTATATTAGCAATATCCCATGTGAAGCAAAGTCCATAACGGTGATTCTTTCCTTTTGCAACATAAGTAGACCATTCCTGTGTAAATGCTTCCGGATCGATCAGATTCTCTGTCACAAGTTTATGCAGCCATTTGATACCTTCTTTGTATCCTTCCTGAACCGTTGTATAAATCACCTTACCTTCATCTGTTACAGCAAAATGATCTCCTGTGTCCCCATAACCATCTCCGAATCCATTTATTAAGATTGAAGGATCCTGATCTCCGTTATTGATAATAAATGACATTGGTATTACATCACCTTCAATGGAAAACTCTTGTTTCAGATCATCTGCATGATCTCGAAATTGAATCAGTACCTGCTCCAGTTCATCTGTTGTGGTTGGAATCTCAAGACCAAGATAATCAAGCCATTTCTTATTAATATAAGGAATATCTCCAATGGCCTGAATTGCTTCTTTTCCGGAACCAAGCTGTTCAATCCACGGAAAAGAGTAAATATGTCCATCCGGTGCTGTACACATGGTTCTGTATTCCGGGTATTTTTCAAATACAGCCTGAAGGTTTGGCATATATTTGTCAATCAGATTTTCCAGCGGAATAATTATTC
>OGPP01002358.1_pt1 | contig 11415 bp, 5 predicted proteins | sample 1553021 | NCBI WGS metagenome assembly OGPP01 (sample SAMEA2580217, study PRJEB22360) | human gut metagenome | biome: human gut; feature: human-associated habitat; material: faeces | place: Denmark | collected 2008/2010
ACCTGCGTGTTCACGCAGCGCCTCGACGGCGCGGCGCCGCCCACCGTGTCCGACTCGAAATGGCCGAACCCCTTCCTGGATCCGACCGCCTCGGGCCGGTCCGCGATGGGCACGCGCATCGGGATGCGCGGCCCTTTCGCCTTCCTGCCCTTTTTCCTCGTCCGGCGTTTCCTGCCGCGCGCCAGGTACTGGCGCAGGTCCAGCGCCCGCTGCGGCTTGGCGTAGATCCACTGGTAAAGGCACTCGTGGCTGATCCGCATCGACGGGTCGCCGGCGTACTGGGCCTTCAACCGTCCCTCGATCAGTTCCGGGCTCCACCCCCTGCGCAGCGAGTCCAGCACCCAGGCGCGAAGCCGGTCCGAGTCCATGCGACGCGGCTGCGCGGTTCGGCGCGCCTGCGGCCGGCCTTGCGCTGCGCGGGCCCGGCGATGTAGTATCCGCCCGTCCACGGGCCCGTCTTCAGCCGTTTCGGCCGGTAGGGACGGTACGACCCGTTCTCGTTGGACGCGAACCACAGGCCGCGCCTCAGCTCGCGGCTCACGGTGGACTTGTCCCGACCGATTTCCTCCGCGATCTTCCGGACGCTCAGATGCTGTTCGCAATGCAGCTTCTCGATCAGGATCCTCTCCTCGGACGACAGGTGCGAATACTGTTGACCCATGAGTGCGACACCTTCTTAAGTTAGAAACTTCGAACACTTCCAACCCTAGACAAGGTGTTGCACTTCTATTTAGAACCCGGGGTGTTTCCGGTGGCTAGTCGTGAAGGGTAGAATCGCAGGTACCGTGCACCTGCGCGGCGACAACAGAAAAGTGCGGCCGAATAAGTCGATTAGTGACCAATGATTGACCTTGGCATATGTTTACGGCTTGAAACACCAAGAGCGGCAACGGAATGTGGGAGAACCGCGTTTAGTCTTCCAAACTGATTACGCGGGTTCGATTCCCGTCATCCGCTCCACTACAAAGGCGGAAGTCGCAACGGCTTTCGCCTTTTCTCATATGCGCACACGTATGGCGCACTCACGGTACAATACCGTCCTAGCATGGGCGTCGCGTAAACACGATTGCCTTCAAAGAAGATGGTCGTGACTGTGCTGGAATCAATGTTCGGTGCTATGAAGCGAAGCGTTGGTTGTGTGTCTAAGCTGGCCGCATTGTTGAATGAGTCTCAACTTCGGGGTGTCGTTTTATCGGCTGTGATGTTATTGTGGCGCGACACGCCAGCTTTATAGGCGATGAGTGGTGGCATCAGATGAGTTCGCTTGTACGTCTCCATTCTTTGTTGAAATATGTTATGCAAAGTGTGTAATTGGCATATGAAACTGTCATATTTGATGTGTTGCGTTGCGTTTATGTGAACTTATTTTCATTGTGCATATCGTTATCAATTTGTTATCAAGGACGATCGCGAGTGAAATGCGCTCATTTATATAATGGCTGTTGCATGGCTGCCCTTGAGGGACGTTCCTCTGGCATGGCTTTGCAATGAGCCGCGATGTGGTCGTAACCAACGTGGGATTCGATTGTGCGGCGAAGGAAAAATGATGGGGGGGGAGTCGCCCTCCATCATTCAGGAAAGGGAACTGAATGGTTTATAACATTCACATATTGCAAACAAGGAAAACCGGTCGTGTGGTTGCTGCTGCGGCTGCATCCGTGCTGTGTTGCATGGGGGCTGTATTTCCAGCGACTATCGGAGTGACTGCGGCGTCGGCCGATGAACCCGTCGAATTGGTCGTCAACGGCGGATTCGAAGACGATCTTAATGGTTGGAAGTCTGGAACGGTGTGGAATAGCTCCGCATCGTCCATTGCCGTCACTGCGGATGATGTGCATGGTGGCAGTGGCGCCTTGAGCGTTACTGATCGTACATCCTCTGATGCTGGTGCAATCCAGTCTCTTGATGGCAAGGTGGAAAAAGGACAGACATATACCGGAAGTATGTGGGTCAAGGCCACGGAAGACGGTGAATTCAATATCACTGTTTGTTCGGGTAATGGTTCCGGATGTGACCAGATTGCGACCGGAACGGCGAAAGCGGGTGAGTGGACACAAATTTCAGGTACTGGAACGTTAGGTGGTAGTGGTGATTTCACCAGTCCCTCGCTGGTGATTGAAAACAAGTATGGCACGAGCAATGCCGACTTCATTGTCGACGACATTTCCGTAACCGGTTCGGATTCTGGTTCCTCATTCGTGCCGCCGACTACGGGTACGGCAACGGCAGCCAAGGCTTTCGGCGACTATTCAAACCCGATTATCGATTATTGGTATGGCGCCGATCCGTGGGCTATGGAATACAACGGACGCGTATATATCTACACTACGGGTGATGGCACTTCTGTGAATGCTGATGGCTCGTTGAATTATGACTATGAATATGACAGTACTGGGCAGATCAAGGACAATTCGTTCGCTCAAGTAAAGACCATCAATGTTCTGTCCAGTGATGACATGGTCAATTGGCGTAATGAGGGTTACATTCGTGTGGCTGGAGAACAGGGGGTGGCCACCTGGGCCAGCAATTCCTGGGCTCCTGCCGTCGCTCATAAGACCATCAACGGTAAAGAGAAGTTCTTCCTGTATTTCGCCAATGGCGGCAGCGGTATCGGTGTGCTGACCTCGGATTCTCCTGTTGGTCCGTGGAAGGACGAAACCGGTGAGCTGTTGATTAAGGGCGGTACTCCTGAATCCGCTGGTGTGGTCTGGCTGTTTGATCCCGCGGTGTTCGTGGATGATGACGGGCAGGGCTACCTGTATTACGGAGGTGGTGTTCCGACAGGCGAGGAAGAACATCCGAACACGGCTCGCGTTATTAAACTGTCCGATGACATGCTGCATACCGAAGGTGAGGCTCAGGTCATAGACGCACCTGCCATGTTTGAGGACTCCGGGATTGCCAAGATAGGTGGTACTTATTACTACTCGTATTGCACTAATTTCAGCCATGACAACGTAATTGATGGTAACACGGTCGGTTACGGCAATATCGCGTATATGACTTCAGACAACCCGATGGGGCCGTTCACTTATCAGGGTGAGATTCTGAAGAATCCGAGCACGTATTTCGGTGTTGGCGGCAACAATCATCACGCGATGGTTCAACTTGGCGACCAGTGGTATATGACCTACCATGCGCAAACGGTGGCAAAGGAATTGATGAACGGCGGTAATCTTGACGCGGCGCATGGCTACCGAAATACTCATCTCGATCCGATTACGGTTAACGAGGATGGTTCCATTGCCGATATTGCAATGACATATGAGGGTCTCTCTTCGGTGAAGAATCTGGACGCGTATCAAGATGGAGGCATTCCAGCTTCCACCATTGCATGGGATTCCGGCATTCAGAACGCATATGACCTGACTTCTGGTGTGCGCGTGGTCGATATGACTACAGACAATTCCGAAGGTCAGAAGCTCAGCAATATTAATAATGGTGAGTGGACGTCTTTGGCGAATGTCGATTTCGGGAATAACGGCGCCTCTTCGCTGACTGTGACTGCAGCTGGCAAAGCCGGAGGCATCCTTGAGATTCGTCTTGATGATCCGGATTCCGAACCTGTGGCTTCTATTTCGATTCCTGCCGGTGATGGATCCGAGTACGCCGATTACACGACCACCCTTGAGGGTGTGACAGGGGTGCATCATGTGGTGTTCTCCTTCAAATCCGATGGTGGTGCGAATGCTCAGGATGAGCTGTACGACATCACTACGTACACTTTCACGGAGTCGCAGGATGAAACTCCTTCGACTCCGGTGGACAAGTCTGATTTGCAGAGCGCAGTGAATGAGAATTCCAGCCTGAACGCTTCCGATTACACGGAAGAGAGCTGGAAGGTGTTTGCTGACGCATTGCAGAAGGCTCAGGCGGTATTGCAGGATGAATCCGCTACTGAACAGCAGGTTCAAGATGCGCTTGCTGCATTGAATAGTGCACGTGCCGGTCTGAAGCTGGCTGATGATTCCACTGATGGCAATGCCGACGGCTCCAATGACGATGGCGTGGATTTGGCACAAACCGGTTCCTCTGTCTTGCCTGGTGCTGTGATTGTCGCTTGCTTGGCTCTCACTGGTGTGATCGTAGCGCGAGTGCGTCGCGAGATGCGCTAGTTACCTCTTGGTAATGCGGTCATCCCGTAGCGGCAGCCTCGGGATGACCGCACATGAAACCTAGAACTGGTACTTGTTCAAGCGTAAGTTTTGGCAGTGGTAATGTCCATCACTTATCCATATGCGGGAATGTCTTATCGTCATTCATTGCTGATTTGTGCGGGCATGCTATTGGAATACGCACTCGATGTTGAGTGCTTATCATGAAAGGTTAAAAGACTTATGAATTATTTACGACAAAAAATTTCGGCTAGTGCTATCGCGGTGTTGTCGACTTGTGGGTTGATTTTGGCGCCAATGCCGGTCTTTGCGGATGATTCAACGCCATCTTCAACGCCATCGGATGGCAGTTACACCACGACTGATAGCGGTGATGGCACGTATTCCATTCCCATGTTGAACACGGATGTTCCGGATATCAGTGTTATTCGTGTGTCGAAGGACGATCCGAATAACAAAGACGGTCGTGATGTGTATTACATGGTGAGTACCACTATGGAGCTCAGTCCCGGATCTCCAATTATGAAATCCTATGATCTGGTCAATTGGTGGATAGTCACGTACGTGTATGATCGCATTTCTATGAGCGATGCTTCATCCTTGCGCAATGGAGCTAGCTCGTATGGCGAAGGCGAGTGGGCTCCGTCGCTGCGCTATCACAATGGCCGCTTCTACGTGTTATTCAATACGAACAACCTTAATGGCGCTTATATCTACTACACCGATGATATTGAGAATGGTCCTTGGACGAAGATTGCCCTTAATCGGGGATTCCATGATCCGTCATTGTATTTTGATGAGCAAGGGAGTCCTTGGATTATCTCCGGCGTCAACCAATATAGGCTGTCCGATGATTTAACCACGGTGGTGGAGAGCCATGAGAATATCATCTCTGCCGAACAGTTCACTGATGATCTTGGTGAGACTCCTACCGGATTTGAAGGATCTCAGACTTTCAAAATCGGTGATTATTTCTATACTCCAACGATTTACTGGGGCAAAGACGGTCGTACGGTGATGCTGCTGCGCACCACTGATTTGCTTGATGGCTCCAAATACGAAGCCAAAAAGTATTATCTAGGTGCTTTCGCACAAGGTAGCCTTGTTGAAGTCGACAACGGTGATGGCACGACGTCTTGGCATGGATTCTTCTTCCGAGACACATATCCGACCGGACGTATTCCCGGTTTGATTCCTGCAACGTGGGGTGATGACGGATGGCCTGTGTTTGGGGACAATAATCAGGTAAGCGCGTCGGACACCTACGACAAACTGATTGATTTGCCTGCTGATTTGGAGAATCTGGTTCGCCAGCGTTCCCTGGTCAATTCGGACGATTTTGATAATGACGCGCCTCATCAGTCTTATCAGGATCAGGATTGGTGGACTCTGGAGGAGCCTCCTCAGGTTGACGATTCTCTGATTGGAATCGAGCTGGTGGACAATGGCGATTTCGAAAACGGGACTGAATCGTGGACCCCTCAGTGGAATGGTACGCTTACCGCGATTACGGATGGTTCTCTTTCTGGAACCACGAGTCTTGCTGTGACGAATCGTGGCGAATACAATGGCGCTGGCCCGGGTCAATCTATGGATGGAAAATTGCAGCAGGGCGTGACATATCGTGCCAGTGCAACGATTCGATACGACCATGAGATGGACGGCGTCGATTCATCGGCTGTGACTTCCCACCTGTTTTATGTGGCGATTCAATATGCAGACGGCACAATTAATCGTGTGGCCACAGGAACAGTGAAACGTGGGGAGACGACTACTATCACAGGTGAGTTCTCCATCCCATCCGACGCTAATGTGGAAGGTTCCAAACTCGTTGTCGAAACCGCGTGGGGTGCGGAAGGCACGTGCATGGATTACGTCATCGACGATATTTCCCTGATCGGTCTTGCTGATGAGAAGGAATATCCGGTCGCCGAAGAATACCAACCCAATGGTTCGAATCTTGATTTGGTATGGGAATGGGGACATAATCCAGATAACCGATATTGGTCTCTCACTGATCGTGAAGGCTGGTTGCGTTTGACCAATGGGCACAAGGTTTCCGCCACGGCCAAATATATGAAAGGCACTTATGGCGACCTGACATATTTTGAAACCGCCCGTAACGTTTTGTCGCAGCGTACCTTTGGCGGATCCATGTCTGTGGAAACCCACATGGATGTCAGTCATATGAAGGATGGAGACACCGCAGGCCTCGCTACATATACCCGTAGTTTTGCCTATGCCGCTGTGCGTCAAGAAAATGGACAGCGAACGTTGGGCGTGGTCAAGCGTGTCTACGACAATGGCGTGAAGGACGCGGACGGTAATATCGTTGACGATACGATTGATCGTGACGCTGAAGAGGCCTTTGTATCGGGCGGCACAGTGACATTGCCAGATGATGCGACCAATGTGTGGATCAAGTCGGACAACACACTGGATAATGCGAGTGGTAAGTTGACGATTCAGTATTGGTACAGTCTGGACGGTAAGCAATGGTCCAAGCTTGGCGACGAGCAGGGGCCGCTGACTTACGATTGGAGCTTGTCGCACTTTAAGGGGTATCGAATCGGCTTGTTCAATTACGCCAAGGAGAATACGGGTGGTTATGTCGATTTTGATTACTATGACTTGAGCGACGTGTTGACTTCTGACGGCAAAGCTGTGGATACGTCTAAGCTGCGTTCGGCCATTGATCAGGCTGACTCTCTGCAGTCTGCGGAATATCCTATGGATGAGTGGGATAAGATGCTCACGCTACTTGATAAGGCAAAGCAGGCGTTGGCATCCGATCCTTCCACGCAAAATGAGGTGGATGCCCCGCAGCGTGCACTGAGTTTGCAGCTCGCGCAATTGGCGGTTGACCGTCAGTCTGGTGATGGCGGAAATCCTGGTGGTGGTGATCAGACCGGTGACGGTAACCAGTCGGGTAACGGCGATCAGACCGGTGATGGCGGCCAGCAACAGTCTTCTACTGCTGATGATAATTCATCTGAACTGTCATCAACTGGTTCGTCCGTAACACCGATGGTGCTGTCTGCAATTGCCCTGATGCTGGCTGGCATCAGTGTCATTCGGATACGCCGCTCTTCGCGCTGAAATATCGCCGCAGCCTGTTGGTTGCAGCGATTGAATGTGCGGAATCAGTGATGTGTCGCAATGGTGGGTTGTGCGAATGCTCGGCAACGTGGATTCGTACAACCCATCCTGTTATGTTGAGACCGCGGCGTGAGACATGGTGGAGCATGACATCGGCGTAGAATGTGCGATTTTGGAAACAAAGGAGCTGGTGTGTGGGCGGCTGGCAGTTTTCATTTCGAATCGACGGCGTTCTCCTGATATCAAGTATGGCTGTGTATCTATGTTGCCGTTATGTGGTGATGTTAGCGGAGTGAGTAATTCGGATATGGTTCGCCCTTATGAACATATGTATGGCTTATGTCGTCCGCCGAAGCATGGTTGCGATTAGCGAAAATCAGGTATTGCGGCGTTATGTCCGGCGCCATGTCATTATCGTATGGCGCACTCACGATACAATACCGTCCTAGCATGGGCGTCGCGGCATGAGACGACGCATTGTGCAGACAGGTGTGGCGTCGAACAACGAACGCGAGGTAAACGTAGATGGCGGTGAATTCCAGCGTGGAGAAACAGCCGGTCGACCAGCAGGCGAGCGGTGAGGTGCAGGCTGAAATCGATACGCGGTCCGATGGTGTTTCGCCCATGCCCAACGACGTTTCCAAACATAACGATGTTTCCAAGCATCCGGTGGCGTCCATTCCCGAATCGACGCTGTCGCTGGCCGATATTGAGCGTAAGCGCTCGCATCCTGCATTGTGGCTGGCTTATGCGCTGCTGGTGATTGCGGCCATTGTGGTGCCGTATTGGTGGGGGCGTGCGATTGCGGTGAACGATACGCAGTGGCTGCTTGATAATTTGAGCGCGCTTGAGCCGCGCGGCGCCGCGTTTGTTGCCTGGACGGTGACGCTGATTGCCGTTTCCGGCCTTGGTCTGCTGGTTGTTGACGCCCATCGGCGCTTGTGGGGCGCGGTTTTTGTGATTGGCTTGGCGGCGGAGCAACTCATTGCCGGCCTGCGCATTCTGAAAATTGATTTTTGGTATGCGACATATGTGGTGTACGGAGAGTCGTCGGCATTGGCGAATGCGGCGAATCTTGGCATTATTTCAGTTGGTATTGGCGTTGCCGTTTTCGCGGTGCTGTGGGTGGGATTGTTGGTGACGATTAAAAAAGAGTCGCCGTTGAATGTGCTGACGCGCAGTTGGGCGTCGTTTATCTTTTTTTTTGTGATTGAGACGATTGCTTTGCTTGTTGTGATGTTTGGCGGCCTGCTGACGTTGGTCTGATTCGTGGTGTCTGGTGCTCCTGTATAATTGACCCTTGGCGTATTTCGCCCGCGGATAGAGAGCGCGCCGGCATCGGGCCGGTAGCACCGCGCAGCAATATAAGGAGGATGCCGTGGCACTTACGGCTGAGGAAAAGCAGGAAATCATCAAGACCTACGCAACCCACGAGGGTGACACCGGCTCCCCGGAGGTCCAGGTTGCTCTGCTCACCAAGCGCATCGCTGATCTGACCGAGCACCTCAAGGAGCACAAGCACGACCACCACTCCCGTCGTGGTATGCAGCTGATGATCGGTGACCGTCGTCGCCTGCTTGACTACCTCAAGCGCGTTGACATCGAGCGTTACCGTTCCCTCATCGAGCGTCTGGGTCTGCGTCGATAATTGAAGACTTCCGCCCGAGTACCTAGGATGGTGCTCGGGCGTTTTACATATCGCCAGCCAACGGCAACAACGGCAAGAGGGTTAGAGGATAGGCCAGCAGGTGAGGCCGACAGGAGAACCCGAATGAAGGGGTTGACACGAGGAACGACGGCCATGGGGCCAGTCGAAACAAGGTATGTGACGTCCGCTGAAGAGGACAGTTGCGGTTCAAGCGAGTCGCCAAACCGCAGCACAGTATGTAGGAATAATTAGAAAATTAAAGAAGGAGGAACCCTATGGAGGGTCCCGAAATCAAGGCCGTTGAGGCCGTAATCGACAATGGAACGTTTGGCAAGCGCACGCTGCGCTTCGAGACCGGTCGTCTCGCCCAGCAGGCGGATGGTGCCGTCGCCGCCTATCTTGACGATGATTCGATGATTCTGTCCACGACCACCGCCGGTTCCAGCCCGAAGGAGAACTACGACTTCTTCCCGCTGACCGTCGATGTTGAAGAGAAGATGTACGCTGCCGGCAAGATCCCGGGCTCGTTCTTCCGTCGTGAAGGCCGCCCGAGCTCCGAGGCCATCCTCGCCTGCCGTATCATCGACCGCCCGCTGCGTCCGCTGTTCCCGCACACCCTGCGCAACGAAGTGCAGGTCGTCGAAACCGTGCTCGCCGTCAACCCGGATGACGCATACGACGTCGTCGCACTGAACGCCGCCTCCGCCTCCACCATGATCTCCGGCCTGCCGTTCGAAGGCCCGGTCTCCGGTGTGCGTCTGGCGCTGATTGATGGCCAGTGGGTTGCCTTCCCGCGTTGGAGCGAGCGTGAGCGCGCCGTGTTCGAGATTGTGGTCGCTGGCCGCGTGATCGAGAACGGTGATGTTGCCATCGCCATGATCGAGGCCGGTGCCGGCAAGAACGCCTGGCACCTCATCTACGACGAGGGTCAGACCAAGCCCGATGAGGAAGTCGTTGCCGGTGGTCTTGAGGCCGCCAAGCCGTTCATCAAGGTGATTTGCGAGGCTCAGGACGAGCTCAAGAAGATCGCCGCCAAGGAGACCAAGGAATTCCAGCTCTTCCCGGAGTACACCGAGGATCTGTACAACCGCATCGACGAGATCGCCCACGCCGACCTCGACGAAGCCCTGTCCATCGCCGAAAAGCTGCCGCGCCAGGACCGCATCCACGAGATCAAGGAAGGCGTCAAGGCCACCCTCGCCGGCGAGTTCACCGACATGGAAGACGCCGAGAAGGACAAGGAAATCGGCAACGCGTTCAAGGAGCTGCAGCGCCAGATCGTGCGTCGCCGCATCCTGACCGAGGACTACCGCATCGACGGCCGTGGCCTGCGCGACATCCGCACCCTGTCCGCCGAAGTGGACATCGTGCCGCGCGTGCATGGTTCCGCGCTGTTCCAGCGTGGCGAAACCCAGATCCTGGGCGTCACCACCCTGAACATGCTCAAGATGGAGCAGCAGATCGACGCGCTGTCCGGTCCGCAGTCCAAGCGTTACATGCACAACTACGAGATGCCGCCGTACTCCACTGGTGAGACCGGCCGCGTCGGTTCCCCGAAGCGCCGCGAAATCGGCCACGGCGCCCTCGCCGAGAAGGCTCTCGTGCCGGTGCTGCCGAGCCGCGAAGAGTTCCCCTACGCCATCCGACAGGTCTCCGAGGCCATCGGTTCCAACGGTTCCACTTCGATGGGTTCCGTGTGCGCCTCCACGCTGAGCCTTTTGGCTGCCGGCGTGCCGCTGAAGGCTCCGGTTGCCGGCATCGCCATGGGCCTCGTGTCCGGCGACGTTGATGGCAAGCACATCTTCAAGACCCTCACCGATATTCTGGGTGCCGAGGATGCCTTCGGCGACATGGACTTCAAGGTGGCCGGTACTTCCGAGTTCATCACCGCCCTGCAGCTCGACACCAAGCTCGACGGCATCCCCGCCGACATCCTGGCCGCCGCTCTGCAGCAGGCCAAGGAAGCCCGCGCCACGATTCTCGAGGTCATCAACGAGTGCATCGACGGCCCGGCCGAGATGAGCGAGTTCGCTCCGCGCATCATCACCACCTCCGTCCCGGTTGAGAAGATTGGCGAAGTCATCGGCCCGAAGGGCAAGATGATCAACCAGATCCAGGAAGACACCGGCGCCGAAATCGCCATCGAGGATGACGGCACCGTGTACATCTCCTCCGAAGGCGGCGAGGCCGCCGAGAAGGCCAAGGAGATCATCGACCAGATCGCCAACCCGCACGTGCCGGAAGCCGGCGAGACCTACAACGGCAAGGTCGTGAAGACCACCTCCTTCGGCGCCTTCGTGAACCTGACCCCGGGCACCGACGGTCTGCTGCACATCTCCCAGATCCGCAACCTCGCCAACGGCGAGCGCATCGACGCCGTCGAAGACGTGCTCAAGGAAGGCGACACCGTTGAGGTGGTCGTGCAGGGTGTTGACGATCGTGGCAAGATCTCGCTGGCCATCCCGGGCTTCGAGGATCAGGAATCCTCCGCTCCGCGTCGTGACCGTGGCGATCGCGATGACCGCCGTGGCGGTTTCCGTGGCAACGATCAGT
>OGPP01002362.1_pt1 | contig 11398 bp, 5 predicted proteins | sample 1553021 | NCBI WGS metagenome assembly OGPP01 (sample SAMEA2580217, study PRJEB22360) | human gut metagenome | biome: human gut; feature: human-associated habitat; material: faeces | place: Denmark | collected 2008/2010
GGTTCCGACTGCACAGAAGGTCAGCTTCTGCCCTGCGGTGTTGTAAATATCGTCAGCGCCTTTGGCTGCGTGGTTGTTGTAGAGGATCACGCCGTCCGAAAGCTCTGCGGTTCCGTTTTCCCCGTTATAGAGGCCGCCACCGTAGATGGCTGCATGGTTGTTGCAGATTCGGACGCCGGTGCCGATCTTCAAGGTTCCCTCATTGAAGATTCCTGCTCCGGTTGAACCCGTTTGATTTTCGCAAACGCTGCCTGCATTTAAAGTCAGCTCTCTCACGTTACGGATTCCGCGATCAAGATTCCCTTCAACTTTAAGCGTAGCTCCATTCTCAACAAACAGCTTATACGTATTTAAAATCCCGTTTGATCTATTTTCACAGGCCGATACAATTGCCCCTGCTTTGACTTCAACATCGCCGTACCAATCATCGCCGCCGCTATATACCTGAAGACCTCTTTTCCCATTTCCGTCGAGACTGATCTCAGCCCCTCCCTCAATGGTTCCTTTTCCTCCGACATTCAGCCCATTTCCGGTATTCTTACAGGAAGTCAGTTTTGAAGTACCGTCTACAAACAGCTCTTTTACAAAAATTCCCCAGGCGCTACCAATATTCTGATTCGTTGTCACATCAGAATGATCCGTTACGCTCAGTTTTCCGAAATAGCAGCCAATTCCACCACCGTAGTTCGGATTTCCACAGCCCGTAATATCGATATGTGAATATTGTTCTACCGTCACGTCAACCGGATTGACCGTCATTCCGTGCCAGTCACAATCAGTGATATTGAGACTGGAATGATCTGAAATTTTAATACTCCGGTTTGGCATATCCTTATACTCTGAATCATCTGCGAAAATACCACTTGCCCGGGATCCTTTATAGCCGGATATCGTCATGACTGTACCATTTACAAGGCATAAATTACTTTCCTGATGCAAATACATTCCGCTTCCACTGCCGCCATCCGCGCTATTCTGTGTCCACGTCACATGATCCAAGATGAGATCTGTATTTGAAATCAGATTCGCAGTGCCGCCACCTCCACCCGGATTATCATTCGCGGTAATATCCAATACGCAGTTTTTAAATGTCAGCCGACTGGTATTCCAACTTTTAGCTGCAGCATCATAAGTTCCTTCTGTGTGGATTCCCTTTCCTTCCATCTTGATCGTCTTCGGATCCGACGTGCCGCATTGGATCGTCACATCTTTTCCTGCACCGATCACAAGTCCGTCTGTAAGACTTACATTTTCCTCAAGATCGATCACTACCGGCGACTCTCCCGCGGAATTGATCGCATCCTGAAGATTGTTGAACTCCTGTGTTCCTACCTTCGCCACAGCCGCCAACGAAGAAAATGCCATGCCAGCCGTCATCGCAGCGGCGGCTGCGGTGACGGTCATGAAACTTTTCCATGATTTTTTCATGTCTCTACCTCGTTCTCATAACTAGCAACAATCCGAAAAGTTTGAATTACTGTTCTTTTTTCTTTTTCTTACCTGTCACGATCACAGCACCTGCTGCCGCTCCCATCAGGGCGATTCCTGCTGCTGTGAAGGCTTTTGTTCCAATTCCACCGGTGGACGGAACATCCGGATCGATGACTGGGCCGTCAACGATATCCTCTTCACTGTCGTTGACCCATGCACGGTTCTCCACCTTGTCTCCATCAATGGCTTTGTCAGAGACAGCTGCGTCATAGGAAACAATCACCGGCTCTGCATTCTTTAACTCATCATATGTAATATATCCGTCATTAAATGCTGCGATCAGAGCAATACTTACCCTGAATGTCTCATTGCCTGTTCCTGTTTCTAACTTCTTTCCGGTTTCTACCTTGTAATACTCTTCTGGAAGTACACTTCCATCATTTCCGACTTTCACTTTCAGGGTTTCCTTGTCAAATTCCAGATTTTTGCTCATCACGTCATGGAAGATCATACGCTCGGAGAACTTCTCCGGAATCAGCAATCTCTCTGCATTGGAATCGGAACGTACTACAAATCCAGCCAGTCTCGCCGGAAGATGGGATTCCAGAGTAAAGCTTATATTATCGCCCGGTTTTACACCCTTGATCTCATCCTCACCGTCTGCCTTTTTATCGATATCCGGTCTGCTCTCCTTATCGTCCGCATCAAGTCCATGCGCAGCTTTGATCTGCAGCATACCGGTCTTATTTCCGCTGTTGACAAGAACAATATGGTGCTCACTTTCACCGCCATCGGCATTCCAACGGCTTCCTTCTGTGTCATCATACCAGCCGTCGATCGCGTGATTACAATCGTCAAGGATCCACTCTTTGTTTGTGTCTCCGAATTTCAGTGTCGCGTTTTCTCCGTTGTAGATATCGTCGGCACCTTTTCCGGCATGGTTATTGTAGAGAATAACCGATGAGCCGAGACGCATGGTACCGATATTGTAGATGCCTCCGCCGTATTCGGCACCAATCTTCTTCTCATTCTGTATTCCCGTTCCGTTGTTGATGATCGTTGCGGAACCGATCGTGAGATCGCAGGCTGCCTGTTTTGTATAGATTCCGGAACCGGCATTGTTCATGATCGTCACATCTGCGCCCTTCTCGATCATGCTTTTATATGTTCCATTTCCCTGAAATACGATTCCGCCACTTGTGGCTGCGGATAAAGGCTTCACCCCGTTTCCTTCCACATCCAGCTTGCATGTCTTATCCACATTCAGCACTCTGGTCCAGATACCGCTGTACCCGTTGTTTGTTGCTGTTAAGGAGGATTGATTGCTCATGTCGATCCGCCATGCGGAAATTCCCCAGGTACCGCTTCCATCAAACAAAACTTCCGATCCATTTTTTATCGTATAGTATGTACCGTTTGATCCGTTTCCATGGCTGTTTAACACCTGAACTTTACTGTTGTCGATCGTGGCATAAAATGTTCCCGTAAAACCTGAGCGGTTATTATCCGAGATGTAGGTCGAATTTTCGAGATTCACATTATAGCCTCCGTCACCTTCATTCCACTCCAGGGCATCCTGCGGATAATTTCGGATCTCCAGCGTGGAATCCTTCAGATTCAGCTTATTATTCGAGCAGAAATAGATCGCATGAGTGTTGGTAGCGACACCTTCGCCATCCATGACCATCTCTGCATTCTTATCTGCGCAGACCGTCTGCCAATTCCACTCTGCTGTATATGGTGTCGATCCGATTCCTTTCAGCTCCACAGCGCAATTCTCAAAGGTCAGCTTTTTGCCCCAAAGTGCAATTCCTTTGTCCTTAAATGTAAGCTTCTTCTTATCCGTACCACCGTCTACCGTCAAGTTCTTGTTCAGATTAAGTCCACTCGTCGTCTCATCCGTATCAAGAACGATCACCGCTCCATCTGCTGCCGCAGCCACTGCCTCATCAAACGTAGGATAGATAGTCCCGTCAATATGTACCTGCGCAAATGCCGAAACCGACATTCCCGCCGTCATCGCAGTCGCTGCCAGACAGACCATGAAAACCTTGTTCATTTTCTTTTTCATTTTCGATCCCCTCCATGTCAATTTATGTCGAAAAAAGCGCCGTTTTCACTTTTTGTGAACCGGCGCATTTTTTCCATCATTCTTCCAGTTCTGTTACCCGGTGTCCGCGGACAAGGAGCCTGTGGGTATTTACCCCATACGGAGTACAGGTATAAAGCGTCACAAGGTCTTTTCCGTTCTGGATATAAAGTTCTTCCGTCTCTTCCGGGAGTGTTACGAGGATCTGATCCACCTCATACGTGAATGTCTCGTTTAAGACATCCAGAGTGAACCGATCTCCCACTTCCAGTTTGTCCAGATCGGTGAACAATTTCGCCTTCACAAGACCGTTATGGGCGGCCAGCACACAATGGGTATTTTCACCGCCCACCGGCAGGCTTGTCCCATACCAGAAACCGGCGCCCGACTGAAGCGCCCGCTCTTCCGTTCCGTGGTAAATGGGAATGTGGACCCCGATCTTCGGAATGTCCACATATCCCATCATCCCTGTTCCCCATGGATCCAGAAGGTGGTCAAGCTCCTCCCGTTCCTCTGCGGGAACCAGAAACTGTTCCTCTTTCTTTGCAAGTCTTTCATTGTACTCTCGGGCCGCCTGGATCATTCCTTCGCAGTCGATCCCCTGAAACCGGTCATACGCCGCAATCGCCTTGTTAAACTGATACTGATAGTACCAGTCACAGATATGCGGGTACAGGAAAATTCCCAGTCCCAGAAGAAATATGACTGCTATGAGGATCCCGCGCCCGGTGAGCCATGAAGGTTTCCTGCCGGAATTACCGGATCCATGCTCCATTTGCGTCTACCTGATATCCGTCCGGTGTTGTGGTGTTCGCAAGCATTGCGCCAAGTGTTCCCTTGTCGGATGCTGTGTTGAAGTAATACCACTTGCCGTCGATCTCATGCCAGCCGGTGTACATATGTCCTCTTGTGTTGTCGTACTGAGTATGGAGATAATACCAGTTGTTGTTCCGGTATAACCAGCCGTCTTCCATCCAGCCGTCTACGTCAAAGTAGTACCAGTCGGAGCGGCCGTTCCATGTGAGGTATACCCACTCATCATGCGGGAATGTACCGTCATCATAGCAGAACCACCAGCCGTTTAATCTCCATGTTCCTGTCGCGTCGCGGTAGCCGCCCTTTGCCTGAATTGCCGCGTCCGTGTAGTATTCCGGACGGTCAAAGTCGATGGCAAATCCGTAGGTGTAGAAACCGTATATCGTATCACCGATCTTTAAATACTCGTTGGACGGAAGTCTTCCGTTGTCCTCCGTGAACTCGCCGCCCTCTAAGATCCAGCGTCCGGACTTACCAGCTGCGTTTGTGGCTTTGCCTCTTGTGGAGGTGCCATAGTCATAATCGCTGTCATCACTGTCACTGCCGCTTGATCTCCACCTGTAGGTGATCGTGAAGGTCGTTCCATCTTTTCCTACAACATATCCAACCGGGAATTTATCCCAGGTCTGATCGCTGTAACTGCTGCTCTTGCCCTTGGATGCAGGAATATCCGCAAGCGTAAGCTTCGTTCCAACCTCAAAGGTCTTTGTGAGTTCTGTCTGACCGTTCTCTGTAAATGTTCCGTTTACAACAACGAACTTGATGTCGGTGTACTGCTTCTCAGGTGTTTTCTCACATTTTGCTTTGAAGTTGATCACGATCTCCTGATTTTCAGAATACCACTTGCCGTCCTCATCGCAGAAGAGCTTGACTATTGCTGCATCGTCTCCTGCATTTGTATGTTTTCCATCTGCATATGCCTTGATGTAATCTTTTGCAAATACAGTAACAACTGCCTCGTTATCGTCTTCCTTATCTCTTGTGACGCTGTAAGTCCCAGCCATAAGACCGAAGGACTGCGGAGCGTGCTGCTCATCTGTTTCACAGGTTACATTGATCGTTTCTCCAAACAGCTTCTTCAGATCATCGTATTTCGGAAGAGCCGGTTTCTCCGGATTGTTTTCGGTACACTTCACTGTAAATGTAACCGGTACCGTACCGTCCGCAAGTTCCCATGCGCTTCCATCGTACTTGAAGGTCAGTGTTGCAGATGGTCTTCCCAGCAGCGTATGTGTTCCATATTCATCGTTATATGCTTTCACATAAGCATCAGCATTCACTGTGACGATTGCTCTTGCGTCACTTGCGCTTGCAACTGTGTAACTGTCAGGGAGCAACGTATAACTTTCGTTATTATGATCTGCATTGCTTCCGGTATGAATAAGCGCAATATCAATAAGTGCTTTTAACTCATCATCCGTCGGAAACTCCGGACTCTCCGGCTCCTTGGCGTCAAACCATGCCCAGAAATCAATCTCATCTCCGCCTTTGACCATCCACGCAATATCAGGCTTTACAGATGCAGAATTATTACCTTTGGTCCATTTCGTAAATTCATAGCCTTCTGCCGCTTCGACTTTCACGCCCTCCAGTGATGGAGTTACGTTTTTCTGTTCCTCTTCAAGAGTATAAACCTGAACGGTGCCATTGTTGTCTGCATTTTCGCCGTCAGTTACAGTACCATTTCCGTCTTTATTGCCAAACTTAACAAGAACCTGCTTGTTATCCGGAATTCCATCTCCATCTGTTTCACTGCCACCATTACTATTCCATGAATCACGGTAATAGTAAAGATCGATAATGTTCCTGCCTGACTGGAACACAGAATTCTCTGTATAATCCTTTGTTGTACCCTCAACAGTAACTGTCGCATGGTCATACAGATAATCTGTATAATAATAAGACTGAGTTGTCATAAGACCGGCAACTTTGGAAGAAATCAAAGCGCCTTCCTCTGCTGTCTGATTAACATCAACAGATTCATCGTACACAGATTTCTCTGTGTCTGTATCAAAATAGTGCTTGTTTACAACATAAGTGACTGTTTCTGCAGGAGTGGAGCCATCTTCTTCCCAGATTGCGCTCAGATGAACCTCATAACTGGAACCTGCCGCATAACCAACCGATACTGGAGCGACCAATTTGTCCTCACCAAGCTGCCAGCCTTTGAAAACATATCCAGAATATTCTGGTGCATCATTACCGTCAAGGATTTCAATCATATCTCCGTAATTCATCCCTGCTCGTGTCAGCATGCTGCGCTCTGGATTCAGCGTATAAGATTCCTGTGCTTCATACTCTTCCTCCCAGGTTCCACCATTTGCATCATATATGACACTGTAGATTGCCTGATTCGGCTTCTCTGTGGACACCTGAACATTAACAATATAGTTAATTGCCTCTGTCGGTGTCGGAATTCCTTCAGGGTTACTGGATACTACATAATATGTCGTATCACCAACGAGAATTGTTTCCGGAATTTCTGTAATCTTCTTAAAAGAAACATTTCCACCGGTAAAACCAATCCAGTCGTTTTCTGTCTTTACAACGTTTTCAGTATCCTGTTCCGTATACTTAACCGTCAGTTTTGCTCCGGTAATGGATGGTTTCGGGAACTCTACTGTATGATTCTCTGATCCTGCCGTATAGCTGAGCACTGCGTCCCCATTAAGATCCACACTGCCAGCATTCGACGTATCTTTAACCTTCACACGATAAGTAAGACTGACCCCGTTTTCATCCAGTCCATTCGGATCATTCCAGGTAATCTCGTTCTTTGCAGAGTCATAATTAGCTGCAGCTCCACTGCCTCTAACTGTAATGTCACCGACCAGTTCAACATTACTTCCCAACGGGTCCGTAATTCCGGTCTTGATCTTCTGGCTGATCTTATTTAACGCCACATTCAGAGAATCCTCATCTGTCGCGTTAAAATTATAGTCAGATCCGTTTGCAAGACTCTTGAAGCCTTCGCTGCTGAATGTGAAACCTACCGTATAGACTTTGCCGTTATTGGTAGCTGATTGGAAATTCTCTAATTCTTTTTTAGGATAATATGGCCTATAACAAGACGGCTTATGTATATGATACTTCTCGCAAAACTTTTCTCGATCATCTGTTTCACCATCTGCAACGATAATCAGAACCTTATCTGTATCATCGGAATCTTCTTCGAATTTACTAAGCGCATAGTTAACTCCAGCCGTTAAATAAGTGCCTCCTTCAATTGTCGTATGATCACTGTACGGAATTGTTGCTGTGCTATCATCCGGCTGATCACTGAAATAGACAAAATTATATGTGATTCCATCAGTGCCTATCTGCGTTTTCATGGTCTGAATTGCATCTGTGGCAATCTTCCAACGGCTCTTCGTCTTACCATTATTCCTGTCAATCAGTGTACAACCATTGACAGCACTATCTCTCCACTGGAAGCCAGCACCATGACTACCGGCAAGATAATGATAATGTTCACTCAGTTTCCCATAATTTGTCTGCTGCACTGAATTATCAGTACACCAATTCATCGACCCTGACGCATCCAGCAAAAATACCACATGCGTCTTTTTTGTTTCTACTTTCTCTTTAGCCTTTGCTGAGAGTGTAATCGTATAATCATTCGTCTCAGCATTATATACAGCTGTCTTGTTAAGCTCAATATCCGGATCTGTAGCTGTTGACACTGTTCCATCAAAGTTATATTTCTTTGCAGCCGGTGTCAGCGTACCAGATGGTTCACCTGACACATCCGCCAACGACACTCCCGGCACAGACCCAACGACCATACAGGCCGTCATGAGTGCTGCCAGAACACGTTTTTTCATTCCGCGCTTCTTCATCTCTCTTTTCCTCCTTTTTTTCGAATCGTGGATCGTAACTGTATCTCTGTCGAACAGTTACTGTGAGTCAATATTTCAATTGCTGCACACAGGGTTCTTCTGCCTCTGTATGCTCACAAAGCCCCTCCTTTCCCCCTTGTTCCTTAAAATTTATAAAAATCACTCCCTAAACTGCATTCTATGCAGCAAAGCTGCCCGGTATTCCTGCGGTTGGAAGTGTTTTTATCCGTATTGTGATTCCCCTGCGTCCTCAGGAATTTTCTTTGCGGTATTTCGCTAAAAATGGATCATATAACCGTTTTTCCGCGTCCAGCCGCGCCTGAACTGCCTCCTCATAGGTTGCGAAGCTGCCAAGATTATAGGACTTTCCCTGAAAGCCAATGGATGCTCTCCATCGGTTGTTTTCTCTTCTGTACACTCCACGGTGACCGGAAGTATTATTGGAAAATGTCTTTCTGCACGCGATCCGCTCCACACAGGTTCCGTCCATAAAATGGATGGCTTTCTTCATATTTACCTTTCTCTGTGCTTCCTGAAGACAACCGCAGCTCCTTGTGACTCCGGAACGGAGATTCTCTTTGCGGCAGATGCATTGTTTTCCACAGTCGCACTGACAAAGCCAGTAATCACTCATCCTGTCCGGACGATCCGCACGATCCCCTTCGGACGATCCGCTTTGCTCCACTGCGCCATCACATTTTTCTGCCGTTCCCGCTGCCGGTCCCAGAACCACAAGCCTGTGTGACCCAAGAGCCAAAACCCTGCCGTACCGCTGTCCGGTGAGATCAAGGCGTTTTTCCTGGAGTCGGATCCGTCTTCTGCATCCACAGCTCTTCGTATGTCCGTTTTTCAGGTGTGAATCTTCCACGGTGCATGTATTCCCGCAGTCACACCGGCACCGCCAATAGGTTTTCGGTTTCCCCGGAATCTTCACTTTTTCAATTACCACGAGACTTCCGTATCGTTCTCCGATCATACATTTCTTCATTCAAAAAAGCCGTCCATGACATAATGTGTATTATGTCATGAACGGCTTATCTTAGATGATTCTGCATCGTTCTTACATGAAATTTACATGCTTTTTACGCTTCCTAAAGTTAATTTAGAAAAGTGAACCGGTCTGCAAACCCGCTTCCAGGACCGTATGTTTTTTTGAAAATCATGTTAAAAAAACGCAAAAAAACAAAAAACCCGGAATATCCATTGAAAACAAAGGTTTTTCGTGATATTATTTTTATGTATATATATGAATACAAGGGGGATTCGTTATGACATAATACACATTATGTCGTAGACGGATCCTTTATTTTCCCATTTATTCCGTGTTGCCTTTCTTTCCTTCCGATATTCCCTCTTCCCTTTGGACCAGTCCCAGCTCTAAATCCTTTGCGCAGCCCTCCTCGCTTGTGATCATCGTATACCGTCTTGTTGTCTCAATGCTGCTGTGCCCAAGATAATCTGCCAGCCGCGCGAGGTCGTGTTCCTTTTCGTAAAAGCATCTCGCGAAAAGATGTCTCAGATTATGCGGAAACACTTTGCTTGCTGCCACCTTTGCCTTCTCGCAAAGACTTTTCATCTCCGTCCATATATTTCTCCGGTCCAGCGGTCTCCCATTCCTTGAGCTGAAAATGCTTCCCTTCTTGATCTTCTGTTTTCGACAGTAGTCTTTCAAAAGGATCAGAAGGGACCTTGGGATCAGGATGATCCGAACTTTGCCCTTAAAGTCGATCCGTATCCTTCGCTCCTTTAGAGTCTCCGCTGTCAGATATTTTAATTCTCCGATCCGCATCCCCGTTCCCGCGATGGTCTGAAGGATGCAGAACAGGCGCTCGCGATTTTCCCGTTTCGCGGTCATAAGAAGCCTCTGGTACTCTTCGCGCGTCAGTTCCCGCTCCTCCTCTCGGAAGATCCGCCTCTGAGTTCTGCACACACGGACCCGGAGATCGTCCCGGCCGATCCAGCTCAGATACCCATTCACCGCGATCAGCATGGAATTTACACTGGACGTCCGGTATTTTTCTACGAGAAGCTTTTTATACTCCAAGATGATCTCCTTGCTCAGCTCCCGTTCCCCTGAAAATATCAGGAAATTCCGCACATCCCTCAGATACTTTTCGATCGTATTTTTACTTTTCTCGCATTCTGTTAAATATTGCCCATAATGTTCCAGATCATACTTCATGAACGATTCTTCTCCTGTTCTGTCAGGCTCTCTTTACCTGACATGTTTCATAATATGATGCTTTTCATTATTTCTCATTATGGCATATTTTTCAGAAAATTACTCGTATAATCTGCCTGTAAAAACTATTTAATTCCAGAATTCCAGAAATTCCTGTATTTCCGACGAAATTCGACTTTTTCTCCAGGCGAGAAGGACCTCTGTTGTAAAATCGGCATCACAGACCTCACATGCTTTCAGCTTATCAGAAAGTTCCAGCATCGAAGTCGGCAGGATCGCGATCCCCATTCCCCGTTCCGCCATCGTAATCGCGGTCCTCGCATCCTCACAGGCAAGGTAGATATCGCAGACAAGTCCCGCCTCCTCAAACTTCGAGGCGATATATTTCTGAAACCGGTGGGACAGGATCAGGGGCTGTTCCGAGAGTTCCTGCAGATGGAGCGATGTGCGTCCTTTTAAAAGAGGGAACTCCGGAACTGCCATGGCGAGAAGGCGTTCCTCGGCCAGAGTTCTCGTCTCACAGCCCCTTAACGTAATTGGTGTGCGGAGGGTCGTGAGGTCAAGGATCCGGTTCTCAAGCTGATCCCTCATCGTGAATGTGGATCCCTCGTGGATATCAAAATGGATATTGGGATGGCTTTTTGCAAAACGCATCAGGTAATGGGACATCATGGACACGGTGGACGGCGTCATTCCGATATGGATCGTCGCCGCCTGACTTGATTTTATGACCTCACGCTTCGTTACCTCCGAGAGCATCAGGATCTTTCCCGCCTGTTCGTAGAGCGTTTTTCCCGCCTCCGTCAGTGTGATATGCTTCATGCCGCGGATAAAAAGCGGCACCTGAAGTTCCTCCTCCAGCATTTTCATCTGGTAGCTTAACGGCGGCTGTGTCATATGAAGCTCCCTCGCCGCTCCGCTGATGGTTCCGGCGTCAACAATGGCCCGGAAGTATTCTAACTGTCTGATCTCCATAGTCTCTCCTTCTGACCGGCGATCTGCAGACCTCCACTCCCGCAACGGTGCGAGCTGTGGGATCGG
>OGPP01002366.1_pt1 | contig 11376 bp, 9 predicted proteins | sample 1553021 | NCBI WGS metagenome assembly OGPP01 (sample SAMEA2580217, study PRJEB22360) | human gut metagenome | biome: human gut; feature: human-associated habitat; material: faeces | place: Denmark | collected 2008/2010
CACCGGACGTTATCCGGCATCCTGCCCTGTGAAGCCCGGACTTTCCTCACCTGCATAAATGCAGCCGCGATCACTTATCCAACTCATATAATCTTATAGCAGAACATCCGGAAAAAGTAAAGACCTAAATGCGTCGAAACAATGTAGTTTTTAATACTACTTAATACAGTTAAGAATGCTTGATGTCGATGAAGAATCGTGTTACAATACGGGTAACGATCCATGAGATTTTTGTTTGAACGCATATATGCGTAGATCGGAAAGGAATAATATGGAAGATTTATATTTAACCAATAGAGATTACGTGAAGATAAAGAATATGAACCTCATAAGCTATGGCGGCAACCAGAACTGGTCAAAGTCGAAGAAGATGCAGAAGGTGGGATGTGGAGTCATAGCCATGGCAGACCTGACAATGTATCTTGCGGAGCAGAATCCGAATATGATGACTGATGCCATAAGGAAGATAAACAAGCCGAAAGGGCTTTACAATAAGCATGATTATCTGGAGTATGTAAAGTTCTTCTACGTTCACTATGTCATACTTATGATGCACAAAGGAATGCTGGGCATAGCACTCAAACATACGATGAACAGATATTTTATGCTCAACGATATCGGACTCAAGGCAAAATGGAAGATGATGCAGTCCGATGATGCAATGATCAAGGATATAAAGCATCTTATACGCAAGAACAAGCCGGTGATACTGTCTATAGGACCTAACAGATACAATCCATTTGGAAAGAAGGGAATCAGCATGTATGTGGAAAAGGATGGAAACATCAAGACATCCATAAGGGAGAATGTCCATTCACATTATGTTACTGTAACCGGTGTCAGAAATGTAAGAGGAAAGGAATATCTTGTTGTATCTTCCTGGGGAAAGAAGTATTATATAGACTATAGGGAGTACAGAGACTATGTGAACAATATAGGGGACAAGTTTACAAGCGGAATACTGTATATCCAGGGACTTATATAAGTATGAAAAAACAAGATAAAAACAATGCCGATAAGGAGGAAAGTATGGACGCAATTGAATGTATTAAGACGAGAAGAAGTGTGAGAAAATTTACAGATGAGAAGGTGCCGGTTGACGTTGTCAAAGACATAGTTGAGCTTGCATCCTACTCTCCATCATGGAAGAATACACAGGTGATCAGGTATATTCTTGTTGAGGACGAAGCTGTGATCGCCAAGATCGCTGCCGAGGGAGTCATGGACTTCCCGTTGAATCAGAAAACGGTCAGCAGGTCAAAACAGCTCATGGTCATAACAAAGAAGGACGGCATATGTGGATATGAGAAGAACGGAGAGGCCAGCACGAGCAAGGGAAGCGGCTGGGAAATGTTCGATGCCGGTATTGCAACACAGACATTTTGCCTTGCTGCTCATGCAAAAGGTGTTGGAACTGTTATCCTTGGAATATTTGATGATGCCAAGGTTGGAGAGATAGTTGGAATACCTGATGGGCAGACAGTGGCTACAGTTGTAGCCATGGGTTATCCTGCATTTGCACCGGAGATGCCTCCGAGGAAGTCAGTGGATGATCTGTTCACAGTAAGATAACACATAATTAAATACCCAAATTAGAATTGATGTAAGCTGCATTTTAGTATACACTAAGTGCAGCTTTTTTCTTTGAATGTCCGGTGAGGGCAGGTTAAAATCAGAAAGGAGTCCGGAGATGACTGGCGAGATTACTTCAAAAGCGGATGTACTTAAGAATCTGTATGGAAAACTGAAATATTCAAGAATAGAGAAAATGAGGATCGTGACTGGCGGAGAGTTTGAGAGGGATCCGTATAGCATGGCGAAGGATATAGGTGGGGAATTTGGAGCTGGAAAGATCGTGGTGAGAAGTTCGTCTTCCAACGAAGATGGCATGAACACCTCAAATGCCGGGCATTACGAGAGCGTTCTCGGCGTTGATCCGGGAAATCCCGAGGAGGTTATGAGGGCTATCAGAGAGGTGCTTGAATCATACAAATGCGACCTCGATGATGTCACAGATGAGCAGGTGCTTATACAGACTCAGGTCGAAAGTATAAGTTACAGCGGAGTTATATTTTCCAGGGAGCTGAAGAAGAACAGACCGTATTATGCGATAACATACGATGAGGATTCCACAGATGCGGTCACAAGCGGCCGCGGAGGGAAGACAGTATATATATTAAGAAATGCACATGAGGACAGTCTGCCGGAGCACTGGCATGCACTCATAAGGGCGATGAGAGAGCTTGAGGGTGTATTTTCAGATTATCCTATCGACGTTGAATTTGCCGTGGATGAGAAGAATGCTGTGATTATATTTCAGGTGAGACCGCTGGCGGCCAGCATCAGAGCAGAGAAATGTTCCATTTCTGACGAGGAGATATTTGCTGCGGCGGACAGGGCATGCCAAAAATACAGGGAGATAGGCGACCTGCTTGGTGAAAAGAATACGATACTTTCAGATATGGCATTTTGGAATCCGGCTGAGATGATAGGAGAAAATCCGCACCCACTTGACTATTCGCTCTACAGGGAGATCATAACATCCTTCGCGTGGAATCAGGGGCTGAGTTACATAGGGTATAAGGAAGTTGACGGGGATCTTATGTACAAGCTTGGCAACAAGCCGTATATATCGCTTAGAAAGTCATTCCTTGGGCTTATGCCTGATGATGTGGATGACAGGCTGGAGAAAAAACTTCTGGAGTATTACAACAGAAAGCTTATAGCGGATCCGACTGCTCACGACAAGATAGAGTTTGAGATTGCATTTTCAGAGTATGATTTTGCAACGGAGGACAAACTTAGGAAGCTGGAAACACAGGGCTTCACCCGCGAGGAGATACAGGATCTCTCGGACTCTCTGTTTAATCTCACCAACAATGCGATATGCAATTTCAACCGGAACAGGATGAAGGATCTTCGGGCATTAAATGGCCTCAGGGTTCACCGGGAAAATACCAGAAGCAACTGGCTAATGGCACACAATGATGTCATAACACTGCTGCAGTTTTTCGTCCAGCTCATAGAGAGCATCAAGCACTATGGCACACCCAAATTTGCAAGGCAGGCAAGGCTTGCGTTTATCTCAAAGGCTATAAGCAGGTCACTTGTGTATCGTGGATTGTTTACGGACAAGGATATAGATGATTTCATGATGTCAATTTACACAGTGGCATCAGAGTACGATTCTGATTTTCAAGATCTTGTCGATGGACGGATAACCAGGGTGACATTTGACGAAAAATACGGTCATCTGAGATCCGGAACATATGATATAACATGTGATACCTATGCCCACCGCGAGTTCGATCTGTCAAAAGGAAGCGCAGTGGCAAGAAAACAGAGGCAGACAATAGAACAGCTTAAGCATACGTCCCTGGATATGGTAAAGATGCTGGATGCCCTAGAAGATATAGGCTTTTACGTGGAACTTAAAGAATTTGTTGATTTCCTACGCGACTCGATGGAGGAGAGAGAGTATTTCAAATTTGAGTTTACGAAGACACTCAGCCTTGCTATAGACATACTCATAGACATAGGGGATAAGCTTGGAATAGCCAAGGAGGATATGGCTTATCTGGAAGTTACGGATATACAGCTCGCCGTGAGCCAGCCGGCCGGTGAGATAAAGAAAAACTGGCTGAGGATAATAGAGAAGAATAAGAAAGCATTTGAGACAGATTCCATGCTGATATTCCCGGATGTTGTGTACAGCCCGGGGCAGCTTGGATGTATAGAAGTCTGGGAGGCAAGACCGAATTTTATCACCTCAGAATGTGTGACCGGTGAGGTGGTACTTCTTGAGAATTATGAAAATGAAGATCATGAGGATATTGCAGATGTGGCTGGGAAAATAGTGGTTCTCCCAAAAGCAGATCCAGGCTATGACTGGATATTTGCAAAGGGGATAAAAGGATTTATAACCAAGTACGGCGGTGTGGCGTCGCATATGGCGATAAGGTGTGCAGAATTTAACATTCCTGCCGCGATAGGATGTGGCGACTGCATATACAGTTTTGTAGAAAAGCAGATCTGTATAACACTTGACTGTGCAAAGGGGAAGATAATGGAAGGAGAATGACATATGCTGCGCGCACTTATAACACAGAGAGAAGGACATAACATGTATGGCAAATCCACGGATGTTCTGGAGGCTGCATATGTTGAATTCTATGAGAGTATGGGGATAAGGCTTCTGCCAGTATCCAACTTTACGAAGGATTTTGATGCGGTGGTAGACCAGCAGTTTGATCTGCTGATAGTGACCGGGGGCGGAACCCTGCATCCGAGACATTACCTAGAACCGCATAATGCGGAACTGCAGCCAAGACGTGACGCCATGGAGGAACAGCTCATAATGTACTGTGTTCACAACAACATACCGGTGATAGGTGTGTGCAGGGGGATGCAGCATATAAATGCGCTGTTTGGCGGAAAGATATCTTATTCAGCAAGATTTAAAGTCCCGAGACCTAGAGGGGTGGATCATCTGGCTCGGATAGTCAATACGGACAGATATGTCAAGATAAATAATTTCCATAGCGACTGTGTGTATCTTGAGAATATGTCGACTATGTTTTATCCGATAGTGGTCGACGAAGAAAATGAATCTGTGGAGGCTTTCGTGTCACCAGCAATGAGCATACTTGCATTTCAGTGGCATCCGGAGCGTATTTTTGAGAGTGAGGAGGGTAGACTCTTTTCGAGACACCTCATACAGGATTTCCTTGGAATCCCAAGGGATGATGCAAAGCCTGCCATCGATTGACATAAAGCGTGCAATGTTAAGAAATAAATCAAGGGCATTTGTTGAAATGAACTATGAAAGATGCTAGAATAAACTAGTATATATCTATATGATAAAACAGATTATTTACAAAGGCACTATTGCGGAGGCACTATTATGGAGAACGGAAAAGCTAAACAGCTGCTTGATAGAATACAGGATATAGTCGGAGAAGGTCAGAATGTACCATTTGCAGCTGGCAAGGTTTTGGTCAATAAAGAAGAAGTACTTGAGATCGTTGAAGAACTCAAGACAACTATAGATTTGGAACTGAAGGCATATCATGAGATAACTGATAAACGTAGCAAGATAATCAAGGAAGCAGAGCAGGAGGCAGACGAGATAATCGCAGATGCTGAGGAAGCTGCATCTAGAATTAGACTTAGTAAGCCAAGTCCATTATTTGTCGATAGAAAAGTAAAGAGTCTTGGCAAGCAGGACAGACAGGCGCTCAGAACAGCCAACGAGATATATGCTGCATCCATTATATACACCAATGAGATGCTCATGGAGATCAATGAGACTGTCAACCAGGCATACAACATGATAAGCATGGAGAGCGACAGAGTTCTTGAGTCACTCAGAAAGAAGTCTGAAATAATAGAGAACAACAAGAAAGAACTCATGGAAGGTCTTATGGATATGAAGAAGCAGGAGAGATATGCAGACATACTCGAGATAAGCCAGCTTCTTGCAAATGAGCTTTATTATGAGAAGAATCATTCAAAGGAAGAGAGTCATAAGGAAAACAGCGGCGAGCCGGAGATGGTTCAGTGGGAGTTTGACTTTGATGAAAAGAAAGAACAGGAGCCAATCAGAGTAAAGGCGTCAAGGGAGCCGGTCAGAGCGCAGGACATAATGGAGAAGGATTCTTCTATACATGTCATAAGGGACAATGACCCAGATGACAAAAAGAAAAGATTTGGGGACAGGACACCGGTCAGACTTGAGGAGTCCATCACAGACGACAGCGCAAAGGGTGGAGCATCAGAAAATGGCGGAAAGCCTGATTTCAGAATAGGCGGACGTATATCTGATGACTTCGACGATATTAACGACGGAGTTGTATAGGATTTTTAGCACAGATATGATTGTTAATGTTGAATAAGGTGGCGACTGATACTTTACAGGGGGTAACGTGTCTATAAACAGATTATATGATAAAGCAACATTTCGGTCTTTGCATTGAGGATGGAACATATACATCATATAATGATGGTGTCGTCGACAGGAGACAACATTAATATTATATATAACTATTCATTTACAAAGCGGAGGTAAAATTATGGGAATTTTAAAGAGATTTAAGGACATCATGTCATCAAACATCAATGCACTTCTTGACAAGGCTGAGGATCCAGAGAAGATGATCGATCAGTATCTTAGAGACCTTCAGGAGGATCTCAGAAAGGTTAAGTCAGAGACAGCAACAGTTATGGCAGAGGAGCAGAGATGCAAGAGACAGTTAGATGAGTGTGATGCTGAGATAGCTAAGATGCAGACATATGCAGAGAAGGCACTTGTTGCCGGCAACGAGGGAGACGCAATGAAGTTCCTCGAGAAGAAGAACCAGCTCACACAGAAACAGGTAGCTCTCCAGCAGGCATATGACGCAGCCGCAGCAAACGCAGCAAAGATGAGACAGATGCATGACAAGCTCGCAAAGGATGTCGGTGATCTGAATGCAAGAAAAGAGACGATCAAGGCTAAGGTTCAGGTTGCTAAGACTCAGGAGCGTATGAACAAGATGATGGGCGGTATCGGCGATTCATCAGCTTCTATGGATGCATTTGCAAGAATGGAAGCAAAGGCAGACGCAATGCTTGACAAGGCAAACGCCATGAGCGAGCTTAACTCATCAGCTGCAGATTCAGTTGATGATCTTGCAAGCAAGTACGATGCAGCACCTAATGCTGATGTACAGGATGAGCTTGCAGCACTTAAGGCAAAGATGGGATTACAGTAAATCCTTTTGACAGAGAGGAGCATATAGATGGGATTATTTTCAAATCAGTTTGCAAATGTTGTAGAGTGGGAAGAGTACAGAGATGACGTCATCTTCTGGAAGTGGACCAACAGAGAGATAAAGAAGGACTCAAAGCTTATCATCAAGCCGGGGCAGGATGCTATATTCCTGTATAATGGAGCTGTGGAAGGTATATTTACAGAGTCGGGAAGCTATACTATTGATTCACAGATCATACCATTCCTTTCAACACTTAAGGGATTCAAGTTTGGTTTCAATTCAGGACTTCGCGCAGAGGTGCTGTTTGTAAATACAAAGGAATTTACATGTAACTGGGGAACCAGTTCGCCTATCAGACTTCAGGCTCCTGGACTTCCTGGTGGACTTCCGGTAAGATCAAATGGTAAGTTCTCATTCAAGATAGACGACTACAATGTTCTTATTGAGAAGGTTGCCGGTATCAAGCAGCAGTTTACTGTTGATGATATAAGAGATCGTATCAGAGGCATTCTGGATGGCCTTCTCATGAAGTGGATAACAAAGGTTGGAGGGGATGTATTCAACCTCATGGCAAACTCGGTTGATATAGCTAAGGGTATCAAGGAAGATTTGGACATGGAGCTTCTGGGAATCGGACTCACCATCACAGATTTCAGAATTAGTGAGTTTACATATCCGGAGAACATACAGAAACGTGCGGATCAGGCTGCTGAGTATTCAATGATTGGGGATATGAATAGATTCCAGCAGGTCAATATGGTTGATTCCATGGCAAGGGGTGGCCATGCGGGAACAGCCGGAAGCAATGCAACGGATATGGCGAATGCCATGGTAGGAATGCAGATGGGAATGGCGATGGCCAATCAGATGGCAGGAACAATGAACCAGATGAATAATCAGATGAATAATCAGATGGGCGGCCAGGCAGCAGGAAATGGTGTTGCACCGAAGTTCTGCCCGAACTGTGGACAGCCGACAAACGGAGCTAAGTTCTGTGGTAACTGCGGAACAAAGCTTGTGTAGGCGGCAGATAAATAATAATATATTCATTTGCAAATAAACGCTGTTATGTTATACTGAACAGATGAAATGAAACATATGTTTGGTATATACATAATGGCGTTTTTTATTTATACAGGAGGAATTATGGCAGGACTTAATGATATGCAGCAGCAGGCTTGTGAGCATGTGGATGGACCACTTCTCATACTTGCCGGTGCAGGAAGCGGAAAGACACGAGTGATAACACACAGGGTTGCCTATCTCATGGATCATGAGGGGGTGAATCCTCTTAATATACTGGCTATAACATTTACAAACAAAGCGGCCAGAGAGATGAGAGACAGAGTTGATCTGATAGTTGGTGAGGGTGCAGACCGTGTATGGGTGAGTACATTTCATTCTCTTTGCGTCAGGATACTCAGAAGATATGCAGATAAGATCGGATATGAAAAGAATTTTGATATATATGATTCTGATGATCAGAAGAGTACAGTCAAGAGTATATTGAAGGATTTTCAGATAGATCCTAAGAGATATCCCGAAAAGATGTTTATGAGTGAGATATCAAAGGCGAAGGAGAAGTATATGTCTCCTGATGAATTTGCGCGCAGAAATGCCGCGGACTATGCGGCTACCAAGGTGGCGGAGGTGTACACGGAATATCAGGGAAGACTCAAGAAGAACAATGCCATGGACTTTGATGATCTCATATATAAGACGGTGGAGCTGTTTGAGCATAATCCGGACGTCCTCGATACATATCAGAACAGATTCAGATACATCATGGTGGATGAGTATCAGGATACAAACCATATCCAGTTCCTGATGGTGAAGATGCTTGCGAGAAAGTACAGGAATCTCTGCGTGGTGGGTGATGACGATCAGTCTATATACAAGTTCAGAGGCGCGAATATAACCAATATACTCAACTTTGAGAAGGAGTATGAGGATGCAAAGGTCATAAAGCTGGAACAGAACTACAGATCGTGCGGCAATATTCTGGCGGCTGCAAATGCTGTCATACAGCACAATGAGGGCAGAAAAGATAAGGCGCTTTGGACAGATCAGGATGCTGGAGAGAAGATATCGTTTGATCAGTGCGATACGGAGTATGCGGAGGGAGATCTGGTTGCCAGCCGTATAAAGACGCTTGTAAGGCAAGGTGTTGGCTACAGGGATATAGCCATACTCTACAGAACAAATGCCCAGTCCCGTGTGCTCGGTGAGAAGATGGTGTATGCCAACATTCCATATAGAGTGTATGGCGGCACGAATTTCTATGCGAGAAAAGAGATAAAGGATGTGCTTGCGTATCTCAAGGTTATAAACAATACCACGGATAATCTCTATTTTAGAAGAGTGGTAAATGTGCCAAAGCGAGGGATAGGTGAGGCTAGCCTCAGCAAGGTGGAATCATTTGCGGATGCATATGGACTGTCAATGATGGATGCCGCAGCAAGGGCTGATGAGATACCAGGAATGGCGGTGAAAACCTCCGGAAAGATAAAGCAGTTTGCAACGCTTATACAGTCTTTCCGGGATATGCTGCAGGACGGTGAGAGCCTAGATGCTGTGTATGACAGGATTCTTGAGGATACGGGCTATGAGTCGGAACTCATAGCAGAGCATACAGAGGAATCAATGACAAGACTTGAGAATATAGATGAACTCCGGAATAAAGTAGTGGAATTTGTTGACGAGAATGAGGAGGCTGGACTGAGCGAATTCCTTGAGGAAATTGCGCTGGTGTCAGATCTTGATTCCATGTCGGAAGATGACAACCAGGTGAAGCTCATGACTCTTCACAGTGCAAAGGGACTGGAGTTCCCGTATGTGTTTATATGCGGAATGGAAGACAGGGTATTCCCTAGTGGAATGGCGTTAAATTCAGACGATCCTGACGCACTTGAGGAGGAGAGGAGACTTTGCTATGTGGGAATCACAAGGGCGATGAAGAAACTGTATCTGAGCGCGGCTAGAGAGCGAATGATGCATGGTAACCGTATCAGCAGTGATGTGTCCAGATTCATAAGGGAGATTCCGCCACTGCTGTTTGAACATGAAGCGGATATGAGAAACATGGCAAAGAGAAGAGAGACGGAATCGGTGGACAGGTACAACAGAGGAGACTTATACAGCGACAGCTCATATGGCAGCTCATATAACTATAAGCCGAGAACCCCTGGAAAAGAATATGGACAGAAGAATCCATATAGCAGCTATGCAAGACAGAAATCCTATGGCCAGCCGTCGACACAGCCGGCATTTGGCAAAGCCTTTGTTGTAAGTGCATCTGGAAAGCCTGATTATGAGGTTGGAGACAGAGTCAGACATATCAAGTTTGGTGTGGGAACTGTAGAAAACCTTGAGAAGGGCGACAAGGATTACGAGGTTACTGTGAACTTTGACAGATGCGGAGTAAGAAAAATGTTTGCTTCGTTTGCCAAATTAAAGAAAAGTGAATAATCTTACACCGCTGGTATAATGTCAGATTTATTTATAAATTATATATAGAAATAATGGATGGTGTATGATATAATTTTTTACAGGTATTGGAAGACTTAGACAGTATGTTTTATCTTTCAAATCAATATAATATCATAATGAAACCCATTGTAGGGTTAAGAAAGGGTGGATTGTAACGATGAAGAGTAATGACGTAATTTTAGTTAAGGGCGACGCAACAGAGGAGAAGGCAAAAAGCACATTATTTGTGATCCTTGTTATCATTGGAGCTGTTGCAGCTATCGCAGGTATTGCATATGCAGTATATTCATATCTCACTCCGGATTTCCTCGATGACTTCGATGATGATTTCGATGATGACTTCGATGATGATTTCTTCGATGACGAGGAAGATGAGGTTGAGGCTCCTGCTCCAGAGGCAGCAGCAGATGTTACAGCTGATGCAGAGTAATAGCGATATCAGTTTTGATAAGAGATAAAAATAACTGCTATCCGACAGGGTAGCAGTTATTTTTGTGCCTAAAATGGGTAGGCTTGATTTGGGTAGGGAAAATGAATAATAAAAAATGCGGATAACAGGAATCGAACCTGCACCCCGAAGGACTAGATCCTAAGTCTAGCGCGTCTGCCAGTTCCGCCATATCCGCATGTATAAATTATATGATTATAGATAAATATATAGTATGCTGTTTATTTGTAAAATAAAAATAACCCTTCACGTAAGAAGGGGAAAGTGAGCCATCGGGGACTCGAACCCCGGACAACTTGATTAAAAGTCAAGTGCTCTACCGCCTGAGCTAATGGCCCAAATATACTTGGACTTTAATAACTGGGCTAGCTGGATTCGAACCAGCGAATGCAGGAGTCAAAGTCCTGTGCCTTACCGCTTGGCGATAACCCAATAGCATCGCTAATATTCGCGATAAAGAATAGGGTGGATAGAGGGACTCGAACCCTCGGCCTCCAGAGCCACAATCTGGCGCGCTAGCCAACTGCGCCATACCCACCATAGGCTTATATAAATTACACCTAAGTGCAATTTTATAAAAATATATCTTAGCTTGCTAAAAGAGTAGTAGCTAAGATACAAAAGTGTGCCCGAAGGGATTCGAACCCCCGACCCACGGCTTAGAAGGCCGTTGCTCTATCCAGCTGA
>OGPP01002384.1_pt1 | contig 11281 bp, 10 predicted proteins | sample 1553021 | NCBI WGS metagenome assembly OGPP01 (sample SAMEA2580217, study PRJEB22360) | human gut metagenome | biome: human gut; feature: human-associated habitat; material: faeces | place: Denmark | collected 2008/2010
ATATAAAATATAATAGAAACCTCTATACAAAACAAAGTTTTTGTGCTAATGTTATGTAGTAATTGATACTACATGTAATGGAAAAAAATAACATATAAAAAGTTTTTGAATAACAAATTGTCGGACTATGGAGGTTATAAGATATGTACAAGATCGTGATTGACAGTTGTGGAGAACTGCCGGAAGATTTAAAAAAGGATGGACATTATCAGAATGTATCGTTAGAGTTAGAGGTAGATGGATGCTATATCCGCGATGACGAGACATTTGACCAGAAGGATTTTCTTCGCAGGGTAAAGGAAAGTGTTACCGGACCAAAGTCTGCATGCCCGTCTCCGGATGAATATATGAAGTCCTATGAAGGGGATGCCGATCATGTATATGTGGTAACTTTATCCGGCAAGCTTTCCGGATCTTATAACAGTGCCGAACTTGGAAAAAATTTATTTGAGGAGGAACATCCGGGCGAGAAGAAGATTTATGTATTCAATTCCCGTTCCGCTTCCGTCGGTGAGACACTGATCGGTATGAAAGTGCAGGAGTGTGAAGAGGCCGGTATGAGTTTTGAGGAAGTTGTTGCGGCAACAGAGAAATATATCAGTTCCATGAATACATTTTTTGTACTTGAAACATTAGAGACTCTGCGAAAAAACGGACGTCTGACAAATCTTAAGGCATTTATTGCAAATACATTAAATATCAAGCCGGTAATGGGTTCTACAGAGGAAGGATCGATCTGTCAGCTTGGTCAGGCGCGTGGCATGAACAAAGCGCTGGATAAGATGATTCAGGATGTGATTGCAAAGACAAAAAACTGTGAGAACAGGGTGCTTGCAATTTCACACTGTAATTGTCCGGAGAGAGCAAAAGCAGTAAAGGAAAAAATTGAAAAGAGAGCAAAGTTCAAAAAAATCATTGTTACGGATACAGCGGGCGTCAGCACAATGTATGCAAATGACGGCGGTGTTATTATCGCAGTTTAATACGGCGGAATAAGTGTCAGTTATCGATCTGCCGGCGTATGAGGACTGCAGCATCCGTCAGGGAAAGGACAGTATATGAAAGAACTGACATATGAGGAAGTATTAGATCAGATCGAACATCAGAGACGGTTTGGAAATCGTCCGGGGGCAGAGGTATCAGCGCTGATGCTGGAAAAGTTAGGCAGACCACAGCAGAATATGAGTGTGATCCATATAGCGGGGACGAACGGAAAAGGTTCCGTCTCTGCTTTTTTGTGCTCAATTTTAAAGGAAGCAGGGATTCGTACCGGAATGTTTACCTCACCGCACCTGGTTGATTTCAGGGAGCGGATCTGTGTGGACGGACAGATGATATCCCGTGAAGAAGTGACAAAACTTGGAAATATGTTGCTTGAGGAGGACTTTGGGACAGTACCGACGATGTTTGATTATTGTCTGGCAATGGCACTGCTCTATTACAGGGACAGACAGTGTCAGGCTGCCGTGATAGAGACCGGGCTTGGTGGAAGATTAGATTCAACCAATGCAATCGGCGTGCCGGAGGTTACGGTGGTCACGAAAATCGGGTATGACCATATGGCGGTTTTAGGTGATACATTAGATAAAATTGCGGCGGAGAAGGCGGGAATTATCAAAAAGGGTACAAAACTGGTATTAGAGAGCCAGGAAAAAGATGCAATGGATGTTTTGCTGGAAACAGCGGAAAAAGAAGCAGTTACTGAGATAAAGATTGCGGATATGCATGACGTGACCGAATGCCGCTATGAAAATGGCAGACAGTATTTTTCCTATCAGAAATACAAAAATCTTGAGATGGCAATGCTTGGTGTCCACCAGTATGAAAATGCGGCTGCTGCGATCCTTGCCGCAGAAATTTTTCTGAAAGACAGAGGAATTTCAGATGAAAAGGCAGAATACTATATCAGAGAAGGAATCAAAAAGACAAGATGGGAAGGACGGATGGAGATCCTAAGCCGGGAACCGTTTTTTATGGTGGATGGTGCACATAATGGTAACGGAGTGGCGGCATTAGCGGAAAGTCTTCGTACTTTGTTCCCGGGAGAGAAGTTTCATTTTGTCATGGGAGTTATGGCAGATAAAAACTATGAGGAAATGATCGAGGAATTACTGCCGCTTGCACTGGATTTTAAGACGGTGACGGTAGAGTCAGAGAGGGCACTGGCGGCACAGGAGCTGTCGGAGAAGATCTGGGCAAAGGGAATCTGCGATGCCGGACTTTTACACTCTTTTGACGAACTGATGCCGGGACGGCTGGATGTGGCACACAAAACGATCGCATTTGGGTCTTTGTACTTTGTCGGGGAGATTGAAAAATATTTCCAAGATGTAACAAAAATCACAAAAAATTTACAAATTTACTAACTTTGCTTAACAGGTGGTTATAAGGCATTTTTTTGGCTATAATAATCGGTGTTGAAAAATAATGTGGATTAGAAAGAGCTGATAAGATGGTATTTAGCAGTTTTGAATTTTTATTCCGGTTTTTGCCGTTTTTTTTACTGATATATTATGTGACACCGCAGAAATGGAAAAATGCGGTGTTATTTGCGGGCAGTATTTTATTTTATACGGCAGGTGAGGCAGAATATGTAGTGCTTTTACTTGCTTCTGTGGTGATCAACTATGTTTTTGGCAGGCTGATGTACCGGGATACTTATGAGGGAAGAGGGAAAAAACAGCTGATTTTGCTGATCGTGGCGCTGTGTTACGACTTTGGTGTTTTATTCCTTTTTAAGTATAGCGGTTTCATGGATAAGCTGCCGCTCGGTATTAGTTTTTATACGTTCCAGATTGCAGCCTATATCATCGATGTTTACCGGGGAAGGGTGCCGGTGGAAAAATCGTTTATCCGGCTTGGAACGTATGTGACGATGTTTCCACAGCTGATTGCCGGACCGATCATCAACTATTCGGAGGTCCGTATGGCTTTATGCAGCAGAACCGTTACTTTCGAACAGTTTGAATCCGGATTAAAAACACTGATACTGGGACTTGGTGCAAAGGTGATCGTTGCAGACCGTATTGGACTTTTGTGGAATAACATCCAGGCAATCGGCTTTGAAAGTATTTCAACACCGTTGGCATGGATGGGAGCGTTTGCATATTCGATCGAACTTTATTTTGATTTTTCCGGTTATTCTCTGATGGCATTGGGACTGGGACGGATGCTTGGATTTGAATTTCCGAAAAACTTTAAACATCCCTATATTTCAAGATCGGTATCCGAATTCTGGAGAAGATGGCATATTACGCTTGGACGCTGGTTCCGGGAATATGTCTATATTCCGCTTGGCGGCAACAGGAAAGGAAAAGCGCGTACGATATTTAATTTATTTGTGGTATGGAGTCTGACTGCCGTCTGGCATGGGGCAGAGGGACATTTTCTGATCTGGGGAGCATCACTGCTCTTACTGCTTGCTTTGGAAAAAGCATTTTTACTGCAGTTTCTGAAAAAAAGCAAAATACTTTCCCATGTATATCTGGTGCTTGTAGTACCGCTTACCTGGATGGCATTTGCGATTGCGGATGTAGGACAGCTTGGTGTCTATTATGCAAGAATGTTTCCATTTTTCGGTGTGGGAGAAACGGTCAGACAGATGGATTTTTTGCAGTATCTGAAAGATTACGGTCCACTGTTTCTGATGGGGATTGTTTTTTCAACTCCATACCCGACAGCTTTATATAAGGTATTTGAAAAAAAATGGCTGGGGAGTCTGGCGGTGATCGTGGTGTTAGGATTAAGTCTTTATTATATGGCAGTTTCTACGAATAACCCGTTTTTGTACTTTAATTTTTAGGACTGGTGAATAAGCGTGAAAAAAATAATGAAATGCAGGGTTGCTGTCTTTTTGATCATTGGCTGGGGGGTACTTTCCCTGATCGGATATTTAAAAAAAGACGGGATCTATAAAAATTATTCCATCGATGTAAAAAAAACTCCGTATTTTGTATTGGTGTTAGACGGAATTCATGATAAAATTTATCCTTGGAGTAAAGAGTTGCCGGATCTGTTGCCGGATGGAACAAAACCACAGAACCAGGAAAGTGTCATTGCAAGTACAGAAATGACGGATGAGGAAAACGTGGCAGGGCAGACGGAAACAGTAATGCAGGATACAGAAACGGCGGCTGCAAAACCAAAGAAATTTATACAGGTGGATGACAGTTATTTTGATGATGCAGTTTTTATTGGAGATTCGAGAACGGTAGGTCTGCATGATTATGGTGGACTGGATCATTCCGATTTTTTCGCAACTGTTGGTATGAATATTTATGATCTGTGGAAAGATGCATTCTGTGAGGTCAACGGGAAAAAGGTGACATTAGAGGAAGCCTTGAAGGCAAAGCAGTATAAAAAGGTGTATTTTCAGATCGGTATCAATGAGATGGGACGTGGAACACTGGACGGGTTTATGAATGAGTATCAGAATGCAGTGGAGAAATTCAAAACACTGCAGCCGGATGCGGTCATTTATGTGCAGGCGATCATGCATGTGACCCAGAAAAAATCTGATTCAGATCCGATTTTTAATAATCCGGGCATTGATGCGAGAAATCAGCGCATACAGCAGCTTGCGGATGGTGTTCGTGTGTTTTATATTGATGTCAATGAAGTGGTGTGCGATGATCAGGGTGGATTAAAACAGGAGCTTACGTTTGACAATCTGCATCTGTACGGGTCGAAATACAACATCTGGGTAGATTTCTTAAAGACCAAAGGAATCGGGACAGAATGATGAAGTTTTGGGAAGACTGGAAAGAAAAACTGAAAAAATTTTTGAAAGCGGATGTGCTGGCAGAATGCAGGCAGCAGGTGGATCATGAGAACAGAGTCGTGCTCTGTGTCTTAAACAGTTCCATGGTGTGCCTGTCATTTATGCTGGCATTTTACATATTATGGAGAAAACAGGCAGACTATTACCATGAACATATGTGTATTTTATATGCAGCATTGTTTCTGATCTTACTGTTTGTTTCCTTTTATTCGAAAAGAGATTCAGGTATCCGTTTGTCTGTTTTGATCGCGGTCGAGTACGTTGCAATAGGTTCCTTTTTTGCCATGAATCATATTATATTTGGTGGACGGGAAAGCACAACGGCATATTATCTTCTGGTGGGACTTGCATTCTGTTTTCTGGTGTGTCCCATCCAGATGTATCTGATGCAGGCGGGGATCACCTGCATACTGGCGGTCAGTATGCGCTTGATTCACAGGCTGAACAGGATCAATATGAAGGTGAGCTGCAATGTCTGGCCGACCGCGTGGAAACGCCGGAAGAAAAGAAGCGGTTGTCAGAAGCTATGGAATTGTCGAATATCCGTGAACATTTAAAATCACAGGATGTGTATATCGTAGAGGTTCCGCTGCGTTCGAAAAATGGAAAGTACCGTCAGAAACAGATCCGCTGTATGTATTTAAATCAACAGACAGGTACACTGCTTTTAATGCTTTCCGATGTTGAGGACATTGTGAAAGAAGAAAAAGAAAAACAGGAGCAGCTGGAGAAAGCACTGAAGATGGCAGAGGCAGCCAATGAGGCAAAAACGAAATTTTTAGCCGGAATGAGCCATGAGATACGGACACCTATGAATGCGATCATCGGTTTAAATTCCATGATACGCTCATCGCTTGATGACAGGGAGCAGGTGCTTGATTATACGGAAAAACTGGATTCAGCATCCCAATATCTTTTAGCACTGCTAAATGATATTCTTGATATGTCGCGAATCGAGAGTGGCAGCATGAAACTTGCTATCCGGGCATTTGAGGGAGAAAAGTTCTGGGATAATGTCAATATGTTAGCGAAGGCACAGGCAGTCATGGCAGGTGTCGGCTATTCTTTTGAAAGAAGAAAGAAAATCTCGGAAGTGTATATTGGGGATTCCACAAGGTTAGAACAGATCATGGTAAATCTGATCAATAATGCGGTGAAATTTACCCCCAAAGGTGGAAATGTCAACGTCTCTGTTGCAGAGCAGGAAACGGATGGAAGAGTACAGCTGACCGCAGTCGTTTCCGATAATGGAATTGGTATCGCAAAAGATTTTCTGCCAAAAGTATTTGAAATTTTTACACAGGAGCATGAAGAAAATACCCGTGTTTATGGAGGGAGCGGTCTGGGACTGTCCATTGCGCGCAATTATGCAAGGATGATGGATGGTGACATTACGGTAGAGAGTGCGGAAGGAAAAGGCACCGTGTTTACCGTGACCGCAAAACTTGGTTTTGACCGCCGGAAAAAGGCGCGGAAGGAAAGAACAGAGAATATCAGTTTTGAGGGAAAGCGGATTCTGCTTGTTGAGGATCATCCGCTTAATGTCATCGTTGCAAAGGGACTTTTGGAAAAGAAACAGTTTGAGGTTGTCACAGCGGAAAATGGCAAGAAAGCGGTGGAACTTGTGCAGATGCCCCGGAATATTATTTTGATGCAATATTGATGGATATTCGCATGCCGGTTTTAGACGGAATTGAGGCAGCAAGACAGATCCGTGCTTTAGACAGAGCAGATGTCAAAGAACTTCCAATCATTGCAATGACAGCAAACGCAGGAGATGAGGACAGAAGACAGACGAAAGAAGCAGGGATGAATGAACACCTTGCAAAACCGATCGATCCGAAACTTTTATATACGACGCTGCAAAAATTTATTTTACCGTAAAAAAGTTATAAATGATTCACCGATTACACATACTACGGAAAAAGATTGTGTGAAAGGGGAATTTTTTTATGTCATTAAAAATTAAGATCACAGATGTGCATGCAAGACAGATATTGGATTCAAGAGGAAATCCGACGGTGGAGGTCGAGGTGACTGCCGAGACAGAGACAACCGGCAAAAAGATCACGGCGAGAGAGTCTGTCCCTTCCGGTGCAAGTACGGGAAGATTTGAGGCAATCGAACTGCGTGATGGTGATAAAGATTATTTCGGCCTTGGTGTGCAGAAGACCGTGGATCATGTAAACACAAAAATCCGGGAAATGCTGCTTGGGATGAATGTGTTAGAGCAGGCAAAATTAGACCGCACAATGGTGGAACTTGACGGAACCGATAATAAGGGAAACCTTGGGGCAAATGCGATCCTCGGGGTATCGCTTGCCTGTGCAAAGACGGCTGCAAAGGCACTGGATATGCCATTATACCGCTATCTTGGCGGAACCAATGCCAAAACGCTCCCGGTTCCGATGATGAACGTGATCAACGGCGGTGTCCACGCAAAAAATACGCTTGATTTTCAGGAATTTATGATCATGCCGGTCGGAGCACGCGGTTTCTCACAGGCTCTTAAAATGGGTGCAGAAGTATATCATTTTCTGCGCCAGATCTTAAACGAAAACGGTATGAGTACAGCAGTCGGGGATGAGGGCGGTTTTGCACCGGATTTTAAGAATACGGGAGAAGCGTTTTCTTATCTCTCAAAAGCGGTGGAAAAGGCAGGTTACCGTGTCGGGGAGGATATCGTTTATGCGATGGATGCGGCGGCGAGTGAACTGTATGACGAGGCGCGCGGCGTCTATGTATTTCCGGGAGAGTCAAAGGGAAATGGGGAAGAACAGGAGATCGCAAGAAGTTCTGAAGAGATGATCGCCATGTATGAGGAACTCGTGCAGCAGTTCCCGATCGTTTCTATCGAGGACGGATTGTTCGAAGATGACTGGGAAGGATGGCAGAAACTGACAAAGAGACTTGGTGATAAAGTACAGCTTGTCGGAGATGATCTGTTTGTGACCAATCCCAAACGTATCCAGTGCGGAATTAAACTTGGTGCTGCAAATGCAGTCCTTGTCAAAGTAAACCAGATCGGAACCGTGACGGAGTCGTTAAATGCGATTGAGATGGCGAAGTCAGCCGGATATCATACGGTCATTTCCCATCGCTCCGGGGAGACGGAGGATGCATTTATCGCAGACCTTGCAGTGGCGGTCAATGCCGGACAGATCAAGACGGGAGCACCGTGCCGCGCAGAGCGCACCAGCAAGTATAACCAGCTTTTACGCATTGAGGAGGAACTGGCAGAGGATGCGGTGTTTGTGCCGGAAGAAATCACTGAAAAGCAGAAAGCTGAAAAAATGGGTTGAAAAAAGGAAACGTCTATGTTACAATGATTAAAGTTGTGAGTTTGTAACCTAGGAGGGAACGATCGTGGCAGTTGTAAAAACAATTTTGACTGTAGTTTTTATTATAATCAGTGTGGCATTGACAGTTATCATCTTAATGCAGGAAAGTAAATCCGCAGGACTTGGAGCAATCGCAGGTGCAGCAGACACATATTGGGGCAAGAACAAAGGACGTTCCATGGAAGGTATGTTAGTAAAACTGACCAGAATTTTTGTTATCTTGTTTATCGTGATTGCAGCGGTATTAAATATGAGTATTTTTTAAGATGAATGGATGGCTGTCGCAGATGCGGCAGTCATTTTTTTCATAAGAAAAAAGGACGGGGTTTATGGAGAAAACAATTTTAGAAGAACGGAAAAAGACAATTTACCAGTTTATCTGCGATGAGTTTTATGTACCGATGAAAGCAAAGGAGATGGCAGTCGTTTTATCAGTACCGAAATCCCAGCGCAGTGAACTGCAGGAAGTACTTGACGCGCTTGTGATGGATGGCAGGATCGAGGTGACTTCCAAGGGAAAATATATCAAATCAGAAGGAAAATACTTAATCGGTACATTTACGGCGCATGCAAGAGGTTTTGGATTTGTCTGCATCGAGGGGGAAGAGGAAGATATCTTCATCCCGGAATCACAGGTGCATGGTGCGTTTCATATGGATACGGTTCAGGTGGCGGTTACTTCTGAGAATAGTGGAAAACGCAGGGAAGGTACGATTACAAAAATTATATCCCGCGGCACCACACGAATCGTATGTACTTATGAAAAAAGTAAGACGTTTGGATTTGCCGTGCCGGACAATCCTAAATTCGGTTCAGATATTTTTATTCCGCAGGAGCGTTCGAAAGGAGCTGTCAGCGGACATAAGGTCGTGGTCGAGATCACGGACTACGGCAAAGAGGGAAAAAAACCGGAAGGGAAAGTGGTTGAGATCATTGGTCATATCAATGATCCGGGGACAGACATTATGTCTATCGTAAAGGCTTACGACCTGCCGGTAGAATTTTCAGAAAAGATCATGCATCAGGTGGAAAATGTCTCGAACGAAGTCAGCACCGCAGATATGGCAGGACGCATGGATTTCAGGGACTGGCAGACGGTCACGATCGACGGGGAGGATGCGAAGGATCTTGACGATGCGATCACACTGACAAAAGAGGGAGATAACTATAAGCTTGGCGTGCACATTGCGGATGTTTCAAACTATGTGCAGGAGCACAGCGCACTGGATGTGGAGGCATTATCCCGTGGTACATCTGTTTATTTAGTCGACCGCGTGATCCCGATGCTGCCGCATAAATTGTCAAATGGGATCTGTTCTTTAAATGCAGGCGAAAACCGCCTCACCTTAAGCTGTGTGATGACGATCGATGCGAAGGGAAATGTGATCGATCACACGATCGCAGAGTCCGTGATCAAAGTCGACCGCCGCATGAGTTACACCAGTGTAAAAAAGATTCTGGAAGATCATGATGAAAATGAGATCAGAGAGTATGAAGAACTGGTTCCGATGTTTGAACTGATGCAGGAACTGGCTGCGATTTTGCGCAAAAAACGTATGAAGCGCGGCTCAATCGATTTTGATTTTCCGGAGACGAAGATTGTGCTTGATGACAAGGGAAAACCGGTCGAGATTAAGCCTTACGAGCGGAATGTTGCAACGAAGATCATCGAAGATTTCATGCTGATCGCCAATGAAACGGTAGCGCAGGATTATTTCTGGCAGGAACTGCCGTTTGTATACCGTACACATGACAACCCGGATACTGAAAAAATCAAGAAGTTATCGACATTTATCAATAATTTTGGTTATTCTATCCATATCGGACAGGACGAAGTGCATCCGAAAGAACTGCAGAAGCTGCTGCAAAAGATCGATGGAACGCCGGAGGAGGCACTGATCAGCCGGCTGACACTGCGTTCCATGAAGCAGGCAAAGTATACGACCATGAGCACCGGTCATTTTGGACTGGCAACACCTTATTACTGTCATTTTACATCACCGATCCGCAGATACCCGGATCTGCAGATCCATCGTATTATCAAGGACAATCTGCGCGGACGGATGAATGCAAAGAAAATAGAGCATTATGACAAGATCCTGCCGGAAGTTGCGAAACATTCGAGCGAGATGGAGCGCCGCGCGGATGAGGCTGAGCGTGAGACCGACAAGCTGAAAAAGGTGGAATATATGTCAGAGCGTATCGGTGAGGTGTTTGAGGGTGTGATCTCCGGCGTGACCGAATGGGGATTTTATGTGGAACTTCCGAATACGGTGGAGGGACTCGTACATGTGACAACACTTGTAGATGATTATTTCCATTATAATGAAAGTACTTATGAGCTGGTTGGCGAGGTGACGAACATCCGCTATAAACTAGGACAGCGCGTACATGTCATGGTGACAGGAACTGACAAGATACTGCGTACAATCGACTTTCGTGTGGTGCGGGAGAATGAGGAAGAATAAAAAATCATCTTGCGTTCCCCGGCATTTCGGGGTATACTATACAGGCTGGATATTGGATAAGAAAGGAAGGGCATGATGGCAAAGACAGAAAAAAAACTGATTGCGAACAACAAAAAAGCCTACCATGACTTTTTCTTAGAGGAGCGTTATGAAGCTGGCATTGAGCTGCATGGCACGGAAGTAAAATCCATGCGCATGGGAAAATGCAGTATCAAGGAAGCGTTTATCCGTATCGAGAACGGAGAAGTCATTATTTATGGCATGCACGTCAGTCCCTATGAAAAGGGAAATATATTCAACCGCGATCCGCTGCGTCCGAAGAAGCTTCTGATGCATAAGTCAGAGATCCGCAAGCTGGTCGGAAAAATCGCAGAAAAGGGTTATACTTTAGTGCCAGTTGAGGTATACTTTAAAGGAAGTCTTGTGAAAGTTGATATTGCGCTTGCAAAAGGTAAGAAGCAGTATGATAAGCGTCAGGATATTGCAAAGAAGGATATGCGGCGTGAGGCGGAGCGGGATTTCAAAGTAAAGAATCTGTACTAAAGAAATTTATGGAAAAAGAATGGATGATGTGGTCTTTTTGATTCACAGGAAATGATATCTTGTGTGTGAAAGGGCTGCATCTGAAATATATATTTATGGGCTTGTAATGGTTTCGACAGGGATCATGAAGCTGGAGAAGCGAGTCGCAC
>OGPP01002392.1_pt1 | contig 11266 bp, 16 predicted proteins | sample 1553021 | NCBI WGS metagenome assembly OGPP01 (sample SAMEA2580217, study PRJEB22360) | human gut metagenome | biome: human gut; feature: human-associated habitat; material: faeces | place: Denmark | collected 2008/2010
GTAGAGCACTTGACTTTTAATCAAGTTGTCCGGGGTTCGAATCCCCGCACGCTCATTGTTGTAAGAGATATGATTTTAGAGAGATCTAGGATCATGTCTCTTTTTTGATGTATGGAAATATGCTATCATTAAATTAACAAAGCAAAGAAGAAATATTATGTACGCATTCGTACCCATAAGAAAGTTGGATTCAAAAATGTCTATTCAAAATGGCTGAATGTAAAATCGGCAAAAACAAAGTAAGAACCAGTACTAAAAACACAAAAATGGCTGTATCTGCGGGAATTAAGTAGACACAGCTATTTTTGTATAAAAATACTTGACAGGAATACCAATACTTGATATACTATTCAAGCAGTCGACAAGAAAACAAATGCTTGTTGTTTTGCAATATGCGGATGTGGCGGAATTGGCAGACGCGCTAGATTTAGGTTCTAGTGTCTACGACGTGCAGGTTCAAGTCCTGTTGCCCGCAGTCAGAGACTAACTTTTCGTTAGTCTCTTTCTTTACGTAATTTTTCGGAGCAGTATATTGTTTGATAAAATTTAATAAGAGGAGTACAAACAATGAGAAAAGATATGACAATCGGTAATCCGATGAAAATTATTCTTCTTTTTTCAATTCCGGTTTTGCTTGGAAATATTTTTCAGCAGTTCTACAACATGGTGGATACCATCATTGTAGGCCGGTATCTTGGGGAGGATGCTCTGGCCGCCGTCGGTTCTACGGGCTGCCTGATGTTTCTGGTTCTCGGTTTCGCCAACGGAATCGCCCAGGGTTTTGGTGTCATGATCTCCCACGCATTCGGAGCGAAAGATTTTAAGCTTCTGAAGCATAATGTCGCACTTTCCCTTGTTCTGACAGTGATCATTTCAATCGTATTGAGTGTACCGACCGTGCTTGCTTCCAGACAGCTGTTGCTTTGGCTGAATACACCCGAGAACATCCTTTCTCTAGCGGACAGCTATATCAGTGTGATTTTCGCTGGTATCATCTGTACGATGGCCTACAATGTGGCTTCCGGCATTCTCCGTGGCATCGGAGACAGTCGGACCCCACTGTATTTTCTGATTTTTTCCTCTGCCTTGAATATCGCATTGGATATTTTCTTAATTGTAGCTGTCAAGCTTGGTACCGCAGGCGCTGCTTATGCCACAGTAATTTCCCAGGGCGTTGCCGCAGCCCTCTGCTTTGTTGTCATGTTCAAAAAGTATGATATTCTGCGCACCAGCCGGGATGACTATTACTGGGATCCGCGCGGAATTGGACGCATGCTTTCCATTGGTATCCCGATGGCTTTGAATTATTCGATCACAGCAATCGGAACAATGATTCTGCAGAGTGCAATCAATGTGTTCGGTTCTGGTGTTGTGGCCGCTTTCACTGCCGCATCCAAGGTATCCAACATTGCGACACAGACCATGCCTACCATGGGAACTGCCATGGCTACCTACTGTGGTCAGAACCTCGGTGCCGGAAAATACGAACGCATTTATCATGGAATGAAAAACGCTTTCTTCCTGAGCTTTATTGCTGCCGGACTTGCTGCTGCGATCTGCTGTCTCGCCGGTCCATATATGATTGGCTGGTTCATCAAAAATCCATCGGCAGAAACCGTTGCATCCGCTATGCGTTATCTCTATATCGCAAGCATCTTCATGCTGCCGCTTGCCTGGATTTTCATATACCGTAATGCATTACAGGGCCTTAATCGCGGCATCGTGCCAATGCTCAGCGGTGTTCTGGAATTAGTAAGCCGCTATGTTGTAATCCTGTTTGCAGCCAAACCATACGGTTATACGGGTGTCTGCTTTGCAGATCCATTCGCCTGGCTTACAACAGGAATTCTTCTGATTGTGACTTACATACTTTGGAAGAGGAAAATGAAACGGAATATTATTCATGTCTAAAAAAAACGGCTGCTATTTGGCAGCCGTTTTCTTGTATTGGGGTATTATCTATCTTTCCATTTAATTTCCCGAGCTCGGAAAAGGCAACAAATTTTCTAACAAGACAACAAAAAAACCATGGCAAACTGCCATGGTTTTTAAAGAATGAGACACGGGGGATTCGAACCCCCGACAACTTGATTAAAAGTTATACCCGCTTGTTTTGGGTTGTTTTCGATTCCTTTTTCAATTTCAATTATTTTTTTCAAATTTATATTCGAATGTTTCTTCTTAACTAATGTTATCTAAATATCGATATCTTTTACCCTACGATTTTTGAATTTAATGATTCTTTTTCCTGTTCCGCTTTGTTTGCTCCGGCATTTGCTAAAAGTAAAATACTTTGTTGCTCTCCTGGGCTACATTGTCGGAAGTGTTCAAGTAACTCTTGTTCCTGATCGGTCAAGATCGGTGGCGGTGTCTCGTCCAGATCTAATAGGTAGTCCGCTGATACGTTTAAGTATTGGCATATCTTTATTAGCGCGTCTACACTGGGTAGACTTCCTTTTTTCCATCTGTCTGTGCTAGTCTGACTAAATCCAGCATTTTTTGCTAATCGATTCATTGTTAAATTGTTTTCTTCGACTAGTTTTTCTAATTTTTCAATAAACATTATTCCTCCTATTCTTTTATCACATTTCGTGTAATTTCTCTTGACTTTGTATCACATTTAGTGTATTATACTTATATAAGGTACACGATTTGTGATACAAAAATCAATAATTACGTTTATTATATCACAAAATTAACAACTTTAATATCACATATTCATGGAGGTGCTAACTATGGATGAAAAAATTACGAAAGAACGCTTAGTTATTTATCTGGAACAATACCAGGAATTAAAGTTAAAGTATGATGAATTGCGTAAAAAATATTATAATTCTCTGCTTTTAGGTGCTACATGGCCTGTATCTTCAAGCCTGAGTTATGATACAGCAAAAGAAAGTTTATTAGCTATTACATCCCTTATTTGTGATTCATTGATTGATGCGTTGGATGTTCCAGGAGGTGTTGAAAATGTCTAAGGTTGAAGAATATATGCATTCCAGGTTAGGGGAACTCGTTGATGCATATACATCTGCAGTTCAGGCTTTGGCTGATGCTAAAGAAGAATTGCATAATCGCCTTTTCGCTCCTGAACATATTAGTGGTGACTTGGAAGAAATTGAGATACTGGAAAAGAGAGCAGAATATCTTTTGCTTGATGTTCAGCATGCTGCTATGAATCTTTCTGATTTTGTGGTTGAGCATGAACATGATCTGTAAAGATGGAGGGATAAGGATGAAGAGATTGTTATATTGGATGCATTTTTCATTCAGACACAAATATAAGCATTGTCGCTGTTGTTGCCTAACATGTAAATGGTTTATGGTTTGCCAGGAGGAGGACTAAGTATGAATGTGATCATTATTGTTGCGATCTGTGTTTCAGGTGCTTTTGGAATCTGGAACCTGGTTCATGAGAATCGTTCCGACGATTGGGATGATATCTTATGACGGCTCTCGTAGCCCGGCGCGTCGCGCGTGCGACCTTTTTTCTCCTTAATTGTCAATCTCAAACAATCTATACCGATTATCTTTCGAGAAAGGGCAAAAAGGGATTCAAACCAGCCTTCACCGTCGTCGCGGTGTGTAAGTGTAAAAGCTGCAGCTTTGTAGCCTTGTGCGTAATCTTGTGGGTAAGCTTGTTTGCAACCCGGGGTAACGTGCACTTAGCACACCAGCAAGTTCACCTGCCCGGGGGACTTGCTGGGGTGCGTTATCCCGGGTTGTGAACAGCTTATCCATAGATTATGCATAGGCGGAATGCAGCTTTTGCACTTATGCACAGCGATTTGGAGGTGTGGAGGTTGAAGCTTTTTTGGAGTTTCGAGAAAAGTGGCCCCAATCGGTATAGATTGATTGGGATTGACAATTACGGAACCGCCTTGATGCGCGCGGAATACGCGCCGGGCTACGAGAGCCGTCAACTTAGAGACATTATAAAGGCGGCTTGGTACCTCAACGCAGGATCCAGATCAGACCTTCCGGATCATCTGATCGAGGTACTTGATCAATTCAAACGCGATGCGCTCGCGCATGGCTTTGAATGACAAATCAGAAAGGAGGTTTAGACGCTGACGAAAAAAAGCATAGCAAAGTCAGTCCGCTTGACACAGGAGGTCTTTGATTATATTGACAGCGCGCCGGGAAACGGATTTAATGAAAAATTTGAGAATATCATCCTCGAGGCGAAGCGTGGTGAATCAGACCGGAAAAAAGAACTTGCGAGACTGGATAAAGAGATTGAAAAGCAGCAGCATAGACAATTCTTATTGTTTCAACAGTATACTCATTTAGGTTATTTTTTCAAATGTGTTGAGAATATGCAGCGGGATTTTTCCAATCTTGAAGATCGGATTAAAGATGTACAGCTCACATTAGGTAAAGTTGAAGAAGTAGAAGAACAAATTAAAGGAGAAAACGATGAACAAATTTAGAATTTTCTTATTTTATTCAGGATTAGTTGATATTAAGGCTCGTGAGGGTCATGACGCGGTTGAAGGTGTTTCCATGGAGTTCCTTTTCTATGGGGAGCATGGGGAACAGGTAGAGCCTACCGTGTCCGCTGATGGTATATCCGGTACCAGACGCGGTAAGTCATTCCTTGCAGCGGACAAACTTCACAAGGTTTCATATGTTCCCGGCATTTACGACGGCACTTTCGAAATGTCGATTGGGTCTGACGGTAAACCTGTTTTGAAACTCGTTGACGTTGATTTCGTTTCAGCTGCTGTTATCTCGATGATGGATAACAAGCAAAAGGAGACTAAATAATGAGCAATCTGGAAGGGACTGAACATATTGAGGATGTGGAGGATCAGGAAACTGTTACGGGTGATACTTCTGTTGATCAGGAGTCTCCAGATAAAGGTGGATCAGATGTTATTGAATCTACTCAGGCTATTGAGGTAGTAGATCCGCCGGATGTGGCAGCTTCTAACATGAGTTATAACATTGCTACACTGTTCGTATTATCTATGATAGTCGGACTTATTGTGTTTCATATATTATCGCGGAGGTGGCAGACTTGAATTTTGATAGTAACATTTTTGGGAAATACCTGGATGTTATTGTTGCCGGTATTTCCGCAGGCTTTGTTCTTGGTTTCATGGCGTGGGCCATTGGGTTCGCGATTTATGGAATAATAAAATTTTTCAAGATGGCGTAAAATCATAGCCGTCAGAAAGGAGATTCATATGGAGACTATTCAGAGCGCAATGAAGACAGCATTCAGCACTGTCCAGACTGACGTTACTTCCATGATTACAGCATCAGCACCTTATGCTTTAGCAATCATTGGAACAGTTCTCGCCGTAACAATCGGCATCAAAGTCTTCAAGAAGCTTACAGCACAGGCCTAGTATCTTCTTGAAAATAGTTATCACCATAATAAGGGTAAGGGATTTGATGCCCTTACCCTTATTTGTATCTCAAAAGGATAATGCCGGTTTTTTGATCGGACGCTGCAGCTTTGATATGTGAGATACATTTTAAGTTTGGAGGAATTTCATGGGAAAAGTCAAAAAGTCAAAATTCCGGAAACGCATAAACCGCCTGAAAAACTTCTTACGTTATGCCAGGAAGCGTTGCGCTATTCATGTGCTTCCTGTTGTGTGTGGTTGTAGTGTCGTTCTGGTTACTCTTTTTACATCGTATCAAAATACATATGCGACAGGATTGGAAGAAGCTTTCTATTACACTTACTTAGATCTTATGTCCGGTCTTTATGCACAAACTGGTTATGAGCTTTCTTTCAAGGACGAATATTATACCAAGCCGGAACGTGCATCAGCAAAAGATGTCTGGGACAACTTCTGTACATGGGTAGAACGTAAAGCGCAGGTCCTTAGTCTTCCGGTGCGTATTGTTAATGACACTGTATTCAATGAGTTGCAAAATCTTCCAAACGTAGTAACACAGGCCGGAGCAACCATGTCGGAAGAGTTGTCGGAGTTGTTGGCTACTGTTCTTCCTGCTACGGCATATGATGATATGGTTAATCAGTTTGATACTTCATCTGTTCAATCTATTAATAAGGTTGTTAGTAATTTAACTGGTGGTGGCTATTTAAGTCAAAAACAAGCTGAATCGATTATGAATGGTGAAGCATTGCTAAATATTGTGCATGATCCTTCTAATGGTCGTTATATGGCTTATGCAATAAAATTTAAATATGGTGGAATTGTTGATGATTATAAAATAGATGACCCCCGTGATGATTTTTTATCTTTATTTGTAATTGATTCTACTGGAAAGTCTAAATTTTATTCAGTTTATGGTTCTGTTATTCGTGGTTCTAAAACTACGACTGATATGTCTTGTTATACTGCAAAACCTGATATGGTTTGGGTTGTGAAAAACGGTGCTTTTACTGGTGTTGACGGTACTTCTCTTAATGACTATGCAAAAGTAAAGCAGGTTGATGATAATACAATCTATGTACCAGGTGTCGGTTACAAAACAAACTGGGATATTTGGAAAGATACTCTAAATGATAGAACTACAACTGACGCAGAGGAAGAAGCCTGGAACTCTCGTTACAATTTTGAAAATGATAACGACAATGAGAAGAAAGAAAAGAAAGAGAATAACAAGAAAGACAAGCTTCCTATTGCTATTCCAATTATATTCCCGAACATTAAGCCAGGAGAAACAGAGTCAGAATCCGAAAGTGAATCCGAAAGTGAATCTTCTGCAACTGGTGGTGATCCTAAACCAGGTGGAAAAGATGATGGAAAAGACACTGAAAAAGATACCGAGAAGGACACCCAGGGCGGCACAGGTGGCGATAAAGTTACCGATTCCGGTGCTATTCCCGGCATTGCCGAAAAAGCTGGTAACTGGAAAAACCTTTTCCCTTTCTGTATTCCATGGGATATCATGCATCTTATTAAATCTATGAAGGCTGATAAGAAAGCTCCGCGCTTTACCTTTAAACATACTTTCAAGGTGATCAATTACACCTGGACGGTTGATGTTGATATGTCTGATTACTGGAAATATATTAAGATCTTCCGCTGGGGCATGACAATCCTTTTTATTATAGGGCTGTTTTTCTTAACTGTTAAATTTACAACCTTTGTTTATCGCATGGGTAGCTAATTAAGGAGGTGTTTTATATGTCCGCTGCTGCTTTAAGACCATTTTTTATTTCTGTTGCAGCTATGGTTGTTATTGTGCTTATCGGTTTCCTCTGTGGTATTTTGCCCGAAAGTCCTTTTCTCGCATTTATCAAAGCGGAAGAAGTCAATGATTATTTAGCTGCAATCAATTATTTTGTACCTGTGGATGCATTCGTGACAATCGGTTCTGCCTGGTTGGTGGCGATCGTTCCATGGATTGTTTCTCAATTCGCTGTTGCTGGTGTGAAAATCTTGGGCGAATGGATTCCATTCACCTAGATCAGTTAGGAGGTTATATGATTTCACTTTATTCAGGGACCCCGGGTGCTGGCAAGTCTCTGCATCTTGCATCCCGGCTTTGCAATTGGATGAAATATAAAAACGCGCCGATTATTGGTAATTTTTCCTGTGATTTCAGCAAGATCAAGAATCCAAAAGGCAGTTATTTATATATTGATAATGCCTTTCTTACTCCGGAGCGTCTTATAACGTTTAGTAAGAATTATTCGGAATATGTCGGCCGCAGGGTGAAAGAAGGTGAAATTCTCCTTGTCATTGATGAATGCCAGATTATGTTTAATGCGCGTGATTGGGGACAGAAGAACCGCGCAGCCTGGTGTAGCTTTTTCACCCAGCACCGAAAGTTGGGATTTGAAGTTGTCCTGGTTGCCCAGTTTGATCGTATGCTTGACCGCCAGATCAGAAGCCTTATTGAATATGAATGGATTCACCGGAAAGTTTCAAACTTCGGAATCCAGGGAAAGATCTTTTCTCTCCTGTTTGGCGGAAAGCTTTTTGTTGCCGTGAAAGTCTGGTACCCGATGAAACAGAAAGTTGGTTCAGAGTTTTTCATGTATAAGAAGAAATTTAGTGATATTTATGATACCTATGCTCTTTTTTCTGCTCCGTCGGAAAATATCTAGCTTGATGTTTTTTGTGTATCTCACTTTTGTTTCCGGATTTTGTTCCTGGAGAATAAATTGTGATACATTGACGAAGAACGGCATCCCGGGGACGGGGTGTCGAGCGGGGGTTGGGGGGACCCGCGAGGCGGCACGTCTCCGGGATGACCACGGGGCTGTAATACGTGGTCTCAAAATACATAACCATTTTTCTTAAAACTCTGATAAATACTTGGTTTGACGGCATTTATGCCATTTCGCGAAATCGCGCTTTCGCGAAAAAAAAATTATATGAAAGAAGTGATATTTTGATTGATGTTCGTCTTATAAAAGACACCTATATATACAACGAGTTCGACGAGGTCGAAAATACCTATTGGTTCGATTTTAAACAGAAAAAGTTCTTGCATAACATTGATACATTTTATTATTCTGTCAAATTTAAGCAAGACTTCACTGCTGATTCGACCGACCTGAGCGTTAAACACTTCCGCAGGAAGTTTGATGCGTTCGCCCATGAATGGGAAAAGATGAATGATTACGCTTCTGGTGTGTCCTTCTATCTTCCAGAATTGCCGGGTGTTTTAAATTATAAACCATTTTCATATGCCGGGTGGTATAACATTTGCCTGGAGTGTCCGGAACTGTTCGATATTTTCTTCGCTCCTAAAGTTCCTCATTCGCAGGATAATGGTTCATCCGTAACCTGTGAATGTGTGGTCCAGATCCGTAGTTATATGCTCTGGATGTATGGTGTCCGGATTGCTTACGAAAGATCTTATGAATATGTGAAAGCAATCGCGCAGCATTTTGGATTAGATATTGAATTTACACAGGAAAATCGAATTGATTATTGCTGGCACTCAAATTACTTGAAAAGTCCTGAAAAGTTCTTTTCTCCGGAAAACTTCTATAAAATGCGTGTTGATCGTTTCAAAGATGCACTGCTCCACACCTCGAAAAAGGGTTCGGAGGATTACGAGATTGATTATCTGGCAATGGGTAAACGTTCCGATAAAGTTTTCATTCGAATCTATTTGAAGTCGAAAGAGGTTGTTGAAAAAGGTTATAAGCCTTGGTTTTTCAAAGTGTGGCTTTTTAACGGCCTGATCAATCGCTATGATCTGTACTGTTATGAGTATGCTTTTCTGAAACATAGCTGGAAAGCTCTTGATCTTGGACGGTTGCAATATTATGCGGAATATGGTCGCAACAAGTTTTATGTAGATAAATGTAAAAGAATTTTATCCGGTGTGGAAGATATTTTTCCTGATTCACTCCGCAGGCTTGCTGATCTGCTTACTCCTTCCGTGAATCTGATCATGAATGTTGAGTTCCAGACAATGCGTAAACACACGAAATCATATCAGTTGATTCCTTTTTTTGATAATTCGGATAAGCTGACAAGCCAACGCATTTATGATTATCTGGATAACAGGAAGCTTATTTGTGATTATCTGACAAGCAAGGTTTTTCGTCTGGTCGAACCTTATGAAGCTGGTGTGAATGATTCCAACAAGTCGCGCCGTGATTACTGTGCATTCTGGAAAGCTCTCCGGATGTGCAAACTTACGGATACATTTGTTCCTGAAGAGGATCGATCTCTGGTAAGAACCTATACACGAAAACTAAATAGTGAAGTTGTGAAGTCTCGGGCTGTGAAAGCTGCTATTACATACGGAATTTACACGCGCGGTATTAATGATGCATCACCTTTAAGGGATTGTATCGAAGCTCTTTGTATGTTAAACGATAATGATGTAGAAGATGCAATTCGTTTTAAGACAAAGAAAATCCGCCAATTCAATTCGGATGAATTAGCGGACACCATGAAAAATGCTGTTAAGCGTTCCAGTAACCTTATGATGATTGATAAAGATACTGGAGATATAATCTTCAATTCTTAGCTTTGTTATAACATACAAAAGCCGAAAAGTAAAGGCGAATGTTGCAAAGTGGTGGTTGTATCTCCTTAAAGGAGGGTATTTCTATGAATTTGATGATGGCATATAATTTGTTCCTGGTGGATCATGAAACTTATTGTTCTGAACAATCAATGATTTATTATCGTTCGAATGTTCTTAAATTTGTCAATTTTGTTTCCGATCAGCTTGGTTTTGTTCCTGATCAGGTCGATTGCGAATCAATTTCCCGTGAATTGGTATTAGCTTATCTGGCACAGCTCCGGGGAATCGGATGCAAAAATACATCTGTAAATACATATTTTCGTGCAGCTAAGGTTTTTATTAATTATTGTATTGATGAGGGATATTGTGATTCGGATGCACTTCGTAAAGTGAAGTTTTTGAAAAAGGACAATGATCCTGTGATTCCTTTGACACAATGGGAAGTTGACCAGATCGACAGTTGTTACAATGACAAAACAGAATCTGGACTTCGTAACCTCTGCATTATTCATTTAATGCTGGATGCCGGTTTTCGGCTCGGTGATGTTGTTTCTCTCACATTTAAGGGAATCAATTTCAAACTTAACTATTTGACTATAAAAGGTAAAGGTGATAAGTTCCGGACTGTGTTCCTGTGCCCAAAGTTGAAACGGATGCTTTACCATTATTTGATCCAGTACCGTACGTATGCTCCAGAGGATGATTATCCGGTTTTTGCTCAAATCGGTACCAGTGAGCCGATAACAGAGACTTCTGTAAAGATGGTTTTTGCTCGGTTGAAAAGGCGATCTGGCATTGATCGGCTGCATCCGCATTTGCTCCGTCATACGTTTGCTACTTCTTTTATTATTGGCGGTGGTAACTTGGAATTTCTTCGAATGATGCTTGGTCATTCTGATTATGCAACAACTAAAATGTATTTGCATCTCGCCCAGCAAGCGAAAATGCTGCATTCAGATATTTACCAGCTTGATCCGGTTTTCTTCCGATCAGGATATTAAGGGGGTGGAATTTTGGATTTTAAAGATTTTACTGTAATACTTGATGAATATGTTGTCGTGGATCCAGAAGACGGTTTTTGCTTTTTCTGGTCTAAGTCGGAGTTTGAAGCTAATCTTTTTTATAAGGTCAATCGATCTCTTCATTCTTCTTTGCTTCATGTGTAATGTATCTCAATTTCTTTTCCTGGCTCCGGATGCTGCAGAAATTTTGAGATACAAAAAGGACTTCCTTTTGGAAGTCCTTTTTTTTATCTATTTCAAAATATCCATTGAAAAAGATTTTAATGAGACACGGGGGATTCGAACCCCCGACAACTTGATTAAAAGTCAAGTGCTCT
>OGPP01002393.1_pt1 | contig 11263 bp, 6 predicted proteins | sample 1553021 | NCBI WGS metagenome assembly OGPP01 (sample SAMEA2580217, study PRJEB22360) | human gut metagenome | biome: human gut; feature: human-associated habitat; material: faeces | place: Denmark | collected 2008/2010
GGATGCCCGCCATGCGGAGGCGAACGAGGTATCCTTTTTGCTGCGGGACAGGCTTTGAATGTACAACAGGGAGGATTTTGTATGCAGCGAAAAGATTTAGCTTTGCGGGTGCTGTCTACGGCAGCAATTATGTCTATTGTTACTTCTATTGCAGCCCCGGCCTTTGCGGATGTTTACTATATCGGCAACGGTAGCATTGACGTAAAGACCATGACGGGTGCGAACGGCGAGTATGTACAAGTGACGCAGAACGGAAAGACCTACACCGACACCAGCAAAGAGATCGTGATCAAGGACGGTACCAGCGAAAAGGATGCCACCCTGAAGGAGGCTGCCCGTGCTGAGGGTACCCAGGCAAAGCCTGCGGTAGCCCCTGCCGCCGGTGCCGCCACGCAGGAGCTGGAAGCAGCCGATACTGCGGACGCAGCCGGGCCTGCTGCCGGGGAGAGCCAGCCTGACCCGGACGATGCTTTTACCCTGAGCGAGGAAGAGGAGGACTCTGAGGAGGGCAAGGACTCCACAGACAACCCCACGGAGAACCCCACGGAGAATCCCACGGAGAATCCTACAGACGACCCCACGGCGAACTCCAAGAAGGATGTGGTGTACCAGTACGACCCGGCAGACCCGGATTCGGAACAGCAGGCCACCAAACCCACCCTCAGCGCCTCTGCCGCCCCTGCGGCAAAGACCCCAGAGACCACTCTGGCCGACGCCCCCACCACTACTACCCCGGCAGAGGGCAGCGCCGGAAACCCCACCAAAAACGTCATCCGGGTCATCAATAACTGGGTGGGCGATGCGACCAAGGAACTCAAGATCCGGCTCAGTAATGTGAATATTAAGGTGGATGACACCAGTCGCTATGCGAGTGGAGGAAGGGATTTTTATTTCGACGAATGGTATAACTGCTATTATAGAGTATCAGCAGCAAAGGTTCAGGGAACCGGAAATACCAAAATTGAGCTGGACGGCCAGAATGTTCTGGACAACAGTGCATGCGAGTATTGGGCGGGTCTGAACAAAAAGGGCAACGGAAACCTGACCATCACAGATGAGACCAGCGACACGGGCGAGACCATTACCGCAAAGGAAGAAACAGAGACCTCCGGAAGCCTGCGGGCAGAGGCAGGATGGTTCGGTGGAGCAGCCATTGGCGGAAACATCGGCCAAGCCACGGATAATATCACCATCAAAGGATATGCAACGGTAAAAGCAAACACATTGGGGAGCGATGGAGCCGGCATCGGTGGCGGCAATGGCGCAAAAGGCAGCAATATCACCATCCAGGGCCATGCCAATGTTACGGCAAACGGCGGGTGGTCCGGAGCCGGTATCGGCGGCGGAGGCCGAGGTGCTGGTGAGGATGGTTGTGGTGGAGATGCGGAAAACATCACCATTCAGGACTATGCCAAAGTAACTGCTACAGCTCATGATGGCGCGGCCATCGGAAGCGGCAGTCCGCGGAATAGTCTGTGTTATACTCAAGAGAAGAGTGGCGATGCCACAAATATTGTGATCCGTGGCCACGCAATAGTCAATGCAAAGAACGATGGCAAAGGAGCCGCTATTGGCGCTGCCGGAGATGGAAAAGATGCCAGCGCAGAGGTGACCATTGGCACGCCCGGGGCTACAGCAGAGACGGAAGATGTCCATGTCACGGCAATCGGGCACTACGGCTCTGCCATTGGCAATGGCGCAAAAGATACCAAGGTCACCATTCAGGGCCATGTGACCATCCAGACAGCAAGCGACGATAGTAATTCAGTGATTGGAAGTAGCAGAGGAAATGTGGAGGTCAATATAAAGGACAATGCCTCCATCGATCCAGCTCCGAGTGCAGGAATCTCCTCCGATATCGCAGGAGGCTGCGATATCGGCGGCGGGAATCTTCAGGGCAGAGAAGTTGTAGTGAACATTGACGGCGGAAAACACGGAAAAGTTAAGATCGGTGAGAACCATGCAATATTAGGAAGCATCTATGGTGCAATTTCCGGCACCAAGGTCAACATCGGTGACAATGTGCTGCTTAAAATGCTACAATCGGGATGGTCGACGGATGCTAAGTATATCAATGTGAACAATGTCGAGGCTGCGGTAGGCACAAGAAGTGATGACCCCACGGCAAGCGGCCTTGTAAATACCATTGGCGATAATACAGAGCTGTGGTATATCAACAACGGTGATGAACTGCAGAAGATCGTCCATGGCAAGAACCTCTGCAAAAAAAGTCCAAAACAGAACATTACCAAAGAACCCACCTGCACTGAATCGGGCTCTGCAGATTGTACTTGCGACTATGAGCATACGAACGGAGCAGCCCACCCCAGTTGTAACCGCACTTGGACAGATAAGGTTCCTGCTCTGGGCCATGATTGGGACGACTGGCAAGTGACCACCCCCGCCACCTGCACCAAAGAGGGCGTGGAGACCCGTTACTGCAAACATGACCACAGCCATGTGGAGACCAGACCCATCCCCGCCACCGGCCACCACTGGGTGGACAACGGCGACGGCACCCACACCTGCCCCGACTGCGGTGCCACCGAGGGCCAGCCTGTCAACACCAACAGCGCCCTTGAGCTGCGGGTGGTGGACGCTGAGGGCATGGACCAGCCCTTTACCGTGAGCCAGAACGGCACCCTGCGCACCTACACCGGTGCCTATGACACTGCCACCCTTACCGGCGACTTGGACACCCTGCGCTACCTGCAGGACCACGGCGCACAGACCATCCAGTTCGTCACCAATGGACAGACCAGCAGCTTTGCCATCAACGACCTGCTGGCACAGGGCAGCGGCAGCGAGGTGTTCTACCTCACCCACCGTGGGGCCGAAGAGCCCACCCTGCTGCTGGTGGAGGCAGACCACAGCGAACTGGTGAAAGACTAACCATCCCCGGAGGCGGAGTTTACCGCAAAGCTCCGCTTGCCTCCTTATTGCAAAAGCCCCCGGCACGTTCCGCATCGTGCCGGGGGCTTTTTTGGTTATAGAGATGACGCTTTCCCTCACCTTTAAGGCTCTCCCTCTGGGAGAGCTGGCGCGTGAGCGCCTGAGAGGGCAAGGATGCTGAGACAAAACAAAAACACAGCGATAAGATGACTCTATCAAAAGCCAATGCTTATCGCTGTGTAGATGCTCTTTGGAGACGGGCTTGCCCTCTCCGTCTGCTTCGCAGACACCTCTCCCAGAGGGAGAGGCTTTTGCTCACGGGCAGGCTGCGGCGGCTCCCTCTGTCGTCATTCTCCCAGACAGGCCGCAAGGTCTGCCTCCGGCGTGGTGATGGGCCGGAGGTCATACTTCTCCTGCAAAACAGCGGCCACCCCGGGGGAGAGGAAGGCGGGCAGGGTGGGGCCGAGACGGATGCCCCGGATGCCCAGCGCCAGCAGAGCCATCAGCACACAGACCGCCTTCTGCTCGAACCAGCAGAGGATGATGGAGAGGGGCAGCTCGTTGACCGAGCAGTCAAAAGCGCCCGCCAGACCCAGCGCGATCCGGATGGCACTGTAGGCGTCGTTGCACTGGCCCACATCGAGGATGCGGGGCAGACCCGCCACCGTACCCAGCGGCAGGTCGTTGAGCCGGAACTTGCCGCAGGCCAGCGTCAGGATGACGGTGTCGGGCGGGGTCAGCTTGGCGAAATCCGTGTAGTACCGGCGGGAGGGGCGGGTGCCGTCGCAGCCGCCGATGAGGAAAAAGTGCCGGATGGCACCCTCGTGGACGGCTTGGACGATCTCCTCCGCATGGCTCAGTACGGCATGGTGGGCAAACCCGGTGGTGACCACACTGCCGCCGTTCATGCCCGGGATGAGGGTGTCCTCCGGGTAGCCGCCCAGCTCAAGCGCCTTGGCGATGACCGGCGAAAAATCCCGGTCCTCTCCGATGTGGGTGACGCCGGGATAGGAGACGACAGAGGTGGTGAATACCCGGTCGGCATAGCTGGGCCGGAGGGGCATGATGCAGTTGGTGGTGAAGAGCACCGGCGCAGGGATGTCCTCAAACTCCCGCTGCTGGTTCTGCCATGCGGTGCCAAAATTGCCTTTCAGGTGGGGAAAGCGCTTTTTCAGTTCCGGGTAGCCGTGGGCAGGCAGCATCTCGGAGTGGGTGTAGACATTGATGCCCTTGCCCTCGGTCTGCTCCAACAGGCACTTGGCGTCGTAGAGGTCGTGGCCGGAGATGACGATGAAAGGCCCTTTCTCGATGGTCAGCGGCACTTCTACCGGCTCCGGGTCGCCAAACGCGCCGGTGTTGGCCTTGTCCAGCTCAGCCATGACCCGGTAGGCCATCCGCCCGGTGTCCTCCACCAGCTGGAAGAGCTTGTCCTTGTCGCTTTCCTCGGCCAGCGCCCGCAGGGCCGTGCAGAAGAACAGATCGATCTCGCCGTCGGTGTAATCCAGCACCCGGGCGTGGTAAGAGTAGGCCGCCATGCCCCGCAGGCCGAACAGCACGAAGGACTTCAGGCTCTTCCGGTCGGGGTCCGGCTCCTGCCACAGCTTTTCCATGTCGTAGTCACCCACCGGCGAAGGAGCGGGGCAGGCGGAAGCAAACGCCTCCTGTTTTGCCTTCCACACCTTGTCGGTGAGCTGGGCCACCGTCTCGGGGTCGAAGTTGACGTTGGTGATGGTGGTGAACAACCCTTCCAGCAACAACAGTGCCTGCGGCGGCTGGATGGGCTTGCCGATGTCCAGCAGCAGGGTGGCAAAGCCGATGAGTGCCCCGGTCAGCCTGTCCTGCGCGTCGGCTGTCTCGGCTGATTTGCCGCAGACACCCGCTTTTCCGGTGCAGGCCGTGCAGTTTGCCGCCTGCTCGCATTGATAACAGAACATCATTTCGTCCATGCAAAAACCTCTTTTCGTTTGATGAAAGGAGTATGAGCGGGGCGGCAGACGGTTATGCAGGCAGGCGGGGCAAACCAAAAAAAGCCGCACCCTTGCGGATGCGGCCTTTGTAGATCAGGAAAAGCTTAGTAGGTGATGCCCTGAGCCATCATGGCGGTAGCGACCTTCAGGAAGCCGGCGCAGTTTGCACCGACCATCAGGTTACCTTCGGAGCCGGCGGCCACGGATGCATCGTAGGAAGCATGGAAGATGCCCTCCATGATGCCCTTCAGCTTTGCATCGACCTCTTCGAAGCTCCAGCTCAGACGCTCGGAGTTCTGGCTCATCTCCAGACCGGAGGTAGCCACGCCGCCGGCGTTGGAAGCCTTTGCGGGTCCGTACAGGATGCCGTTGGACAGGTAGACCTCGATGGCCTCGGGAGTGCTGGGCATGTTAGCGCCCTCGCAGACCACGGTGCAGCCGCCCTTCACCAGAGCCTCTGCGGACTCCTTGTTGATCTCGTTCTGGGTAGCGCAGGGCAGGGCGATGTCGCAGGGGACAGTCCAGACCTTGGTGCAGTCAGCAACGTAGGTCGCATCCTTGTGGGTCTCAGCATACTCCTTGATGCGGCCGCGGCGGACTTCCTTCAGGTCCTTGACGTAGGCCAGGTCGATGCCGTTGGGGTCGTAGACATAGCCGTTGGAGTCGGACATGGTGACGACCTTGGCACCCAGCTGGGTGGCCTTCTCGCAGGCGTAGATGGCGACATTGCCGGAGCCGGAGATGACCACGGTCTTGCCCTCGAAGCTGTCGTTGCGCATGCACTTCAGAGCCTCAGCGGTGAAGTAGCACAGGCCGTAGCCGGTAGCCTCGGTACGGGCCAGAGAACCGCCGAAGGTCAGGCCCTTGCCGGTGAGCATACCGCCCTGGAAGCTGTTGGTCAGACGCTTGTACTGGCCGAACATATAGCCGACCTCGCGGCCGCCGACGCCAATATCACCGGCGGGGCAGTCCACGAACTGGCCGATGTGGCGGTACAGCTCGGTCATAAAGCTCTGGCAGAAGCGCATGACTTCCATGTCGCTCTTGCCGTGGGGGTCGAAGTCAGAGCCGCCCTTGCCGCCGCCCATGGGCAGGGTGGTCAGGCTGTTCTTGAAGGTCTGCTCGAAGCCGAGGAACTTCAGGATGCCCTGATTGACAGAAGGATGGAAGCGCAGGCCGCCCTTGTAGGGGCCGATGGCGCTGTTGAACTGGACGCGGTAGCCGCGGTTCACCTGGACCTTGCCCTGGTCATCGACCCAGGGTACACGGAAGGTGATGATGCGCTCAGGCTCGACCAGACGCTCGATGAGGGCAGCCTTCTCGTACTCGGGATGCTTCTCCACGACGGGCTGGATGCTCTCCAGAACCTCGCGGACAGCCTGCAGGAATTCGGGCTCGTTGGCATTGCGCTTTTCCAGGCCCTCGTAGACACGCTTCAGATATTCATTCGTCAGCATAATGATATACTCCTTTTCCCTTATCTCTATTGTGTGGAGGCTCCGTCTTTCCCGTTTCCCACGGCGGGGCTGATAAGCCTCTGACCACTTTGCTATTATAAAGCTTTATCTGCCGATTTACAAGATGGCCCGCCCCGCAAAAACCGGAAAATCTTTCAAAAAACAATGGAAAAGATGAATGCACTTCACGAAAAAGACGGGACACATCAAAAAACTGCGATAAAACCTGCTTTTGTAAAGAAACAAAAAATCCCTGCACCGGCCCGGAACAGGCAGTGCAGGGAGGAAAAGTCTTACTTCAGCAGCTTCTCGCAGGCGTCGGCGGCACCCTCGAGGAACTGTCCGCCGTAGGTCTCGATCATGCCGGCGTCGGACAGCGCAGCCAGCTGCGGGTCGATGGGGCATTTGGCCAGAACGGGCAGGTGATGCTTTGCGGCCACCTCGTCCACATGGCTGTCGCCGAACACGTTGATGTGCTTGCCGCAGTCGGGGCAGACGATATAGCTCATGTTCTCGACGATGCCCAGCATCGGCACCTTCATCATCTCGGCCATGTTCACGGCCTTGGCCACGATCATGCTCACCAGCTCCTGCGGGCTTGCCACGACGACGATGCCGTCCACGGGCAGGCTCTGGAAGACGGTCAGGGGGACGTCACCGGTTCCCGGAGGCATATCCACGAACAGGAAATCGACGTCTTTCCAGACCACATCGGTCCAGAACTGCTTGACCGCACCGGCGATGACGGGGCCGCGCCAGACGACGGGGTCTTCCTCGTTCTCCACCAGCAGGTTGATGCTCATGACGTCGATGCCCATCCGGCTCTGGATGGGCCAGCAGCCCTTGTCGTCGGCCATGGCGCGGCCATGGATGCCGAACAGCTTGGGGATGGACGGGCCGGTGATGTCGGCGTCGAGGATGCCGCAGTGGTAGCCGCGGCGTGCCATTGCACAGGCCAGCAGGGCGCTGGTCATGCTCTTGCCGACGCCGCCCTTGCCGGATACGACGCCGATGACCTTCTTGACGCTGCTATTGGGGTTGGGTGCGTCATGCTGGGGCGCAGCATCGCGGGAAGAACACGCTGCCCCGCAGTTGGAGCAGTCATGGGTACATTCTTCGCTCATTGTCTCGTTGCGCACGGCCGTGGTACCGGGGTGCGCTTCCTCCTTGCATTCTTAGATCCGGTCTGGCGGAACATTCCCGCCAGATACAATATATATCATATCATAAAACTGGGAAAGAAACAACCCACGGACCCGCTCATATTTCTCAGAGCAGCTTACATATCTATAAAAAGATACACTGGGGAAAGGGAGGGGTGCGCTGTGCGGCAGAGCTATCTGAAAAACGCAGCCCTGATGACCGGGGCGGACGTCCTGCTCCGTCTGGCGGGCATGGGGCTGCGCATCTGGCTGGCAAACGCTCTGGGCGGCGAGGGGATGGGACTGTACCAGCTGGTGCTGGCGGTCTATTCGCTCTTCGTCACGCTGGCGACGGCGGGCGTCTCGGTGGCGGCCACCCGCCTAATGGCCGAAGAGCTGGCCCGCAGCCCGGCGGAGGCCCGGGGGATGCTTCACCGTCTCCTGCTGGCGGGGGCCGGGCTGGGCGTGCTGGCGCTGGCGGCGCAGTTCGGGCTGGCGGGCCTCGCCGCAAAATGGTGGCTGGGCGATGTCCGGGCGGCGGGGGCGCTGCGTGTCTCGTCGCTGGGCCTGCCGTGGATGGCGGTGTCGTCGGTACTGCGGGGCTTTTTCATCGCCCGGCGGCAGGTGGAGCCAAACGTCCTGAGCCAGCTGGCTGAGCAGACTGTCCGCATCGGCATCGTCTACTTTGCGCTGGAGCGGGCCGACGCCCTCGGCTGGGACGTGGGCGGGCGCTGCACAGCAGTGCTGGGCGCAACGGCGGTCAGTGAGGCCGTCAGCACCGGCCTGATGGCACTTTTTTACCGCAAGGAGGCCCGCCGCTGCTTCGGCGCGCGGCCTGCCTGCCGCCCGCAGGAGCCGGGAAAGCGCCTCTGGGACATTCTCTGGCCGGTGGAGGGAGGACGCTGTCTCGCCAGCGCTCTCCACACCGCGGAGAATATGCTGGTGCCGGCCTGTCTGGCAGTCTATCTGCAATTTTCCGGCGGGCGTGCCGAAGCCGTGGCCCAGTACGGCAGCCTCAAGGGGATGGCCCTGCCTCTGCTGACCTTTCCCTTCGGACTGCTGGGAAGCCTTTCCGTCCTGCTGATGCCCGAGATCACTCAGGCCCACCTCCGGGGCCAGAGCGGGCGGCTGGCGGCTCTCATCGACAGGATGCTCCGGCTCACCGGCTATTTCTCGGCGCTGGCAGGAGCGGCGTTCTGGGTGTGGGGTCAGCCGCTGGCCGAAGCCCTCTACGACAGCGCCGAGGCGGGCAGCTACCTTGTCATCCTCGGCCCGGCCATGCCGCTGATGTACCTCGAGAGCATGGTGGATGGTGCCATGAAGGGGGTAGGGGAACAGAAAGCCGTCTTCCGGTACAGCATGTGGGACTCCTGTCTCCGCATTGCGGGCGTACTGCTCCTGCTGCCCCGCTTCGGGATGAAGGGCTTTCTTTTTGTGATCTTGCTGTCCAGCTTCTACACCTGCACCGCCAACACGGGGCGGCTGCTGTCCAGCTGCGGCCTTCCGCTGCAGCTCTGGCGGTGGCTGGGTGCGCCGGGACTTGCGGGGGCCGTCAGCGCCGGGGCCGGGCTGGCCCTGCGGCATCTTTTGGCGGACTGGCTCACCGGCGGAGTCCTCTTGCAGCTGGCGGCGGTAGCGCTGGGCGGCGCGGGGATGGCAGCGGTCTGCTTTGTGGCGGCGTGGCCGCTGGGCCTCGGCGAAGAGCTGCGGGCCGTGGCGGCAGGGGAGAGGCGGCATAAGAAAAATGTCCAAAAAGTGAAATAGCTGGACACGGGGGAGAGAATCGAGTATAATACTAAAGATATTATGGGGTGATAGGCCCTTGAAATGAAAAACGGCAGCTGACATCTTCGGATGCCGGCCCCCGATGCAAAAGAGGATATGCTGTGAAGGAAAAGAAAACAAATCTGCTGCAGGTACTGGCCCGCCGGGCTCTGCTGGTGGCGCTGGACGGAGCCATCGTAGCCTTCAGCTTTTATTTCGCCCTGCTGCTGCGCGCAGACGGTGCTGTCGAGGCCTCCTGGTGGCCCCATAACCGCGCCCTGCTCTACGCGAATCTGCCCTGGATCGTGGCGGTCTATCTGCTCAGCTTTCTGGCCGGGCGGCTCTACACCATCCTTTGGAAGTACGCTGGGGAGCGTGACCTCATCCGTCTGGCCGGGATGATCGCCGTCCCGACGGGCATCGTCTATCTGGTCAACCGCTGCTTCATCCACGGTGTGCTCTTCAACTCGGCCAACGCCATGGCGGCGGTGCTCATTTTCCTGTTCATCGGCGGGAGCCGTCTGGCCTGGCGGCTCTTCCTGAACCACCCGCTGGGCGAGCGGCTGCGCGGCAACACCAGCAAGGACCCCAACCGCCCCGTCATGATCGTGGGTGCGGGCGAGGCTGGTGCGTGGGCCATCAATGTCTGCAAGACCAACACCAGCTACGGCCATGTCATCGTAGCCGTGGATGATGACCCCAACAAGCTGGGCCAGACCATCCATGGTGTCCCGGTGCGCGGCACACTGGAAGAAATTCCCGACCTGTGTACCCGCTACAACATCCATACCATCATCGTGGCGATCCCGACCCTGAAGGGAAACCGCCTGAACCACGTCATCGACCTCTGCGTCTCCACCCACTGCGCCGTGCAGATGCTCAGCGACCCCCAGCTGGTGGGTGCAGGCACCCCTCAGCAGGGCGCGTTCCGTGAGCTGAACACCGCCGATTTCCTCTCCCGTGAGGAAGTCACGCTGGACACGGAGAAAATCTCCGGCTACCTCACCGGCAAGACCGTTCTGGTGACGGGCGGCGGCGGCAGCATCGGCAGTGAGCTCTGCCGTCAGGTCATGCGCTTCAAGCCTGCAAAACTGCTTATCTTCGATATTTATGAGAACTGCGCCTATGAACTGCTGATGGAACTGCAGCAGAAGTATGGCCGTGATGTGCCGGTCACGGTGCTGGTCGGCTCCATCCGGGACAAGGCCCGTCTGGACGAGGTATTTGAGACGTACCACCCGACGGTGGTGTTCCATGCTGCCGCCCACAAGCACGTCCCGCTGATGGAGATCAGCCCTGCCGAGGCCGTCAAGAACAACGTCTTTGGTACCAAGAATCTGCTCACCAGTGCCAGCGAACACGGCGTAGAGCGGCTGGTGCAGCTCTCCACCGATAAGGCCGTCAACCCCACCAGCGTCATGGGCTGCACCAAGCGCCTGTGTGAGATGCTCATCCAGACCTTCGCGGGCAACACCGACATGAAGTGCGTCGCCGTCCGCTTCGGCAATGTGCTGGGCAGCCACGGCAGCGTCATCCCGCTGTTTGAGGCGCAGATCAAAAAGGGCGGCCCCGTCACCCTCACCGATGCCAACATCGAGCGCTACTTTATGACCATCCCGGAGGCGGCACAGCTGGTGCTGCAGGCCGGTGCGCTGGCCGAGAGCGGCAGCATCTATGTGCTGGACATGGGCGAGCCGGTCAAGATCATGGACCTTGCAAAACAGCTCATCCGCTTCTACGGCTATGAGCCGGGCGTGAACATGGATATTAAGATCGTGGGTCTGCGCCCCGGCGAAAAACTCTACGAAGAGCTGATGATGGACGAGGAGCAGGACAAGATGCGCCGCACCGTCCACAATAAGATCTTCGTGGCTCCGCCCCGGAACATCGACCTGGGCGAGTTCTACCAGCAACTCCAGGAGCTGGCCGTCGCCGCCGAGCACAACGACGACAGCGTGGTGGAGCAGTTGGCCAAAATGGTGCCTACCTTTACCCCCACCCGCGAGAACCTCAAGCTGTAAAACTGCTGGCTGCACGGCAC
>OGPP01002400.1_pt1 | contig 11233 bp, 6 predicted proteins | sample 1553021 | NCBI WGS metagenome assembly OGPP01 (sample SAMEA2580217, study PRJEB22360) | human gut metagenome | biome: human gut; feature: human-associated habitat; material: faeces | place: Denmark | collected 2008/2010
ATCCTGCCAATCCTGATCCTGCTCGGGCTTGAAGTTCAGGTAGTAGACCTTGCCGGCAGCTGCGGGAGCGGCAGAAGCTGCGGTAGAACTGGCGGTGGAAGCAGCGGTGCTGCTGGAGGAACCACCGCAGGCAGCCAGACCGAGGGCGGCAGCAGAAGCGCCAGCGACTTTCAGGAAATTACGACGAGAGATCATTTTTTTCATAATTGTTCTCCTTCTTCATCATGTGATATACACATTCCGCCTGGCAGCGGAAATGAGACGAAATAAATCAGACAGCCCTTACGCTCTCACCGACCTGCAGCTCAGGCTGGAGGGTGATCTTCTGGGCCGGGGCGCCATGCTCGATCTGCCGCACCAGCAGCTCGATGCTCTGGAGCGCGATCTGCTCGCCGGGCTGGACGATGGTGGTCATCACCGGCACGCAGTAGCGGGACATCGAGATGCCGTCGAAGCCGATGACCGATATATCTTCCGGCACCCGGAACCCGGCGCTCACCAGCGCCCGGATGGCACCGAAAGCGATGACATCGCTCATGGCGAACAGAGCGGTGAACTCGGCCCGGCGGGCCAGCAGGCTGTTCATGGCGTGGTAGGCAGACTCGAAATCGTAGTTGGACAGGCCGTAGAGCCGGTCGTCGAAGGTGAGCCCGGCATCCTCCATGGCATCCTGTGCGCCAAGGCGGCGCATCCGACTGGGGTAACTGGTGGTCGGACCGCCGAGAACTGCGATCTTCCGGTGGCCCTGCGCGATGAGGTGGGAGACGGCGGTGCGGGCCGCAGCCCGGTCATCCACGCCCACCATCGAGAGGTTCGGGAAATCCAGTTCGTCGGAGACCAGCGTCGTCAGCACTGAGGGAACGGTGATGTTCGCAAAGCCCTGCTGGAAGTTGGCCACGCTGCCGCCGAGGAATATCATGCCTTTGGGCTTTATCTCCCGCAGGATCTTTTGGGCGGCGTCTATCTCGTTGGCATTCTCGTCCAGGTAGGAGACGATGCCGCTGTACCCGTAGAGGGTCGCGGCCCGCTGCAGCTGAACGAGGAAGTCCGAGAAGAAGAGGTTCCGGGTACCCTTGACCACGAAGACGAGGCTGCGGGACTGCTGGATCTTCAGCTGCCGGGCGTTGGTGTTTGGCACAAAGCCCGACTCCCGCATCATCTGAAGCACCTTTTCTTTCGTTTCGGGACGCACATCCGGCCGGTCATTGATGACGCGGGAGATGGTGCTGACGGAACAGCCGCTCAGACGGGCAATGTCTTTGATGGTCATGTTCGGCATTCCGGGAAGCACCTCTCTTTCGGTCGAAGTTCTGGTTTTTACTGAAATCGTGCGGGAACGATGTCGGGAACGGTTTCAGTGACTATAGTATGGCATAATTTGTGGAATAAATCAATAACCCTGAAACACTTTTGGCAGAATTGCATAACAAATTGACCCTCCTTTGTGCAGGTTGATTTGCCCGCAGAGCGAAAAGCAAATTGATTTCCGGTAATTACCGGTACGCGTCAGAATCTCCCGGGACGACCGTACTCTTTTGTAACTTTTAGAGCAAAAAAGCGCGTTCTCATGCAGGATGGATACAAGCTGAACCGACGGGCCGGAGCAAAAATAAGCCGAAAAAATCCCGGTATCCCTGCCGCCGGAGCGGAAAGGATACCGGGAATGAGATCTCTGGGGTTTACTCGGCGCGCAGGGCTTTGACGGGGTTGCACTTGGCTGCGCCGCGGGCCGGGATGATGCCGGCCAGAATGGTGAGCAGGGTAGCCAGTGCCACGAGGAAGAGGGCTGCATCCACGGGCAGGGAGGCAACGAGGGTCGAAGTGCCGGAGACTTTCTGGATGATGATGTTTCCGGGGATGAGCAGTATCTCGCTGAGGACGATGCCCATGACGCCCGAGCAGAGGCCGATGATGAAGGTCTCTGCGTTGAACACCTCGGAGACGTTCCGCTTGGAAGCGCCGATGGCGCGCAGGATGCCGATCTCCTTCCGGCGCTCGAGGACGCTGATATAGGTGATGACGCCGATCATGATGGAGGAGACTGCCAGCGAGATGGAGACGAAGGCCACCATCATGCTGCTGATCATGTCCACGATCTCGGTCACGCTGGTCATCAGGGTACCCACGAGGTCGGTGTACTGCACCATCTTTTCGTCTTCACCCTTTGCAGACATCCCGGCGTTGTAGGCATCCAGCTTTTCCAGGATGATGGCCTTGCTGGCGAAGTCCTTCGGATAGATCTTGATCTGGCTGGGGGCGGCCTCGTCCGCGTAGCCGAAGGCCGTCAGGTTGGCCTCATAGGTGGCGGAAGAGGAGCGGAGGGTGGAGCGCATCAGCTCGGTCAGCTCGGAGGCGGTCATGTTGAGCTGGATGGCCTTCTGGAAAGCCGACGCGTCGATCTTGATGGCGCTCTCCATCTGGCTGCTCAGCTTGCCGATGTTTTGCTGGATGGCCGTCTTGAGCTGGGACTGTATCTGGTCCTGGAAGGTGACGATGCCCTTCTGGATGGCAGCGTCCAGCTGGCTTTTCAGCACCTCTGTGATTTGGTCGGAGTAGGTCTCCATCACGGTCTGGATGGTGGTCTGCAGAGCGCTCGAGAGCTGGCCCTGCAGCTTGTCCGGGTCAACGAGGTCTTTCATGGACTCGGCCATCAGCTTCTGGAACCGCTCGGTCTTGAGGTAGGCAGAGAAGCTCCACTTCTTGAAGTTGAGGATGCCGTTGCCGATGATATACTTTTTATAGTCCTTGAAGATCTTTTGCACGAGGTCCTGCAGCGCCTCCGGCGAGACGGAGAGGTCCAGCTCTGCAAAGGCGTCGCTGAGGTCGATGTCGGGCAGCTCGTCGATGTCGAGGGAAAAATCCGAGAAGTCGATGAGGCTGCTCAAATCGAAACTGCCGCTGCTGAGGTCGAAGGCACCGTTCAAATCGAAGTCGAGGGCATCGGCATCAAAAGAGAAGGCATTCTTGAGGGCGTTGGTGTCGATGGAGAAGAGGCTGGTCAAATCGAAGTCGCGGAGGCTCTCGGCCTTGCCGAAGCTCTCGCCGGTGAGGACGTTGGTGGCGGGGTCGGCCATCTGCTGTTTCACGATGTCGCTGTCGGCAGCGTCTTTCATGACCTTCTCGGTCAGGGAGGCGGGGTAGGCGATGCCGGAGGTGAGCATGGAAGCGGAGGCGGTGTAGTCCGGCTGGACGATGCCCACGATGGTGATGTCCTCGCCGTTCTCCACCAGCTGCTTCATATAGTCCTTGTCGTCGGCCTTGCTCTTCCAGATGCCGTAGGTGTCGTCGTAGACGTAGGTGTCGGCGCTGTTCACCAGCTTGAACTTCAGGCCCATCAGCTCGTCGTAGCTGTAGGTGCGGAAATCGCTGGGGACATCGACGTTCTGGTTCTGGGCGAACTGCTGGATCATCTTGTCCAGCTCGGCGGAGTCCCGCAGACCCATGGAATAGAGGGCGTAGTCGGTCACAGTGCCGTATTTGCTCAGCACGGCGACACATTCGGTGGGCTTTTCGGGCCAGCGGCCGGCCTTGACTTCGTACTGGGACTTATAAAGGTCGCTGTTGGCGGGCAGCTGATAGAAAACGCTGGTGTTGCTGCCCATGCTGTTCATCAGGCTGCTGGTGACGGAGGTGGAGCCGGAACCCGAGCTTCCCAGACCCAGCATCGAGAGGGTGGAGTCCGGGTTGACCTGATGCACACTGCCGTCGGCGTCCTGCCGGTAGATCTGGGGCGAGACGCTGTAGGAATACTCGATGGAGGTGGCGTCATCCGCAATGGTGGACTCGTCGCTGTCGAGATATTTCTTTAAGGAAGTGAGGTCGTTGGACGTCAGGCCCGACACCATCTTGGTGATGAGCTGGCGGACCGAGACCATTCCCTCCACGCCGCCGGAGGTGTCCTTTTTGCCGTCCTCGTCGGTGGGCAGGCCGGTGGCTGTGGTGCCGCCGCTGCTGCCCGAGGACAGAAAGCTCGTGATGTCCACGCCGCTGCTCAGGATCTGCAGCGGGTATTCGCTCAGGGTGGAGCGCTCCATGTCGGCGATGTAGGCGTTGACGCCGGTGGACAGCGAGATGATGAGGGCGATGCCGATGATGCCGATGCTGCCCGCAAAGGCTGTGAGCAGGGTGCGGGCCTTTTTGGTGCGCAGGTTGTTGAAGCTCAGGGCCAGCGAGGTGAGCCACGACATGGACGAACGGCCCATGTTCTTATGGATGGGAGGGGCAAGCTTTGTGTCGTCCGGCTCGAAGGGGCGGGTATCGTCGGTGATGGCGCCGTCCCGCAGACGGACGATGCGGTTGGCATACTGCTCCGCCAGTTCGGGGTTGTGCGTGACCATGACCACGAGGCGGTCTTTTGCCACATCCTTCAGCAGCTCCATGACCTGGATGCTCGTCTCGCTGTCCAGTGCGCCGGTGGGCTCGTCGGCCAGCAGGATGTCGGGGTTGTTGACGAGGGCGCGGGCGATGGCCACGCGCTGCATCTGGCCGCCCGACATCTCGGTGGGGCGCTTGTGGAGCTGGTTCCCGAGGCCCACCTGCCGCAGCGCCTCGGCGGCACGGCGGCGGCGCTCAGCGCCCGATACGCCCGAGATGGTCAGGGCCAGTTCGACATTGGCGAGGACGGTCTGGTGGGGGATGAGGTTATAGCTCTGGAACACGAAGCCGACGGTGTGGTTGCGGTAGGAGTCCCAGTCCCGGTCGGTGTAGCGGCGGGTGGAGATGCCGTTGATGATGAGCTCGCCGCTGTCGTAGCGGTCGAGGCCGCCGATGATGTTGAGCAGCGTGGTCTTGCCCGAGCCGCTGGGGCCGAGGATGGCGACAAATTCGCTGTCGCGCAGGTTGAGGCTGACCCCGTTGAGCGCTGCCTGTGTCAGATCGCCGGTGGTGTATTTCTTTTCGATATTGATAAGCTGAAGCATTGGCCTGCCTTTCCGGCAGCAGAACGGGGAAGTGTCTGCTGGCCTATTCCGCCCGGCATTTGTGGACGGAGAGGGAAACATAGTATCTGCTTGATTTTATCAGAAGAATATGAACAATTTATGTCGTAACGGGTGCCAAGTTCTGTGTTTTCTGCCGAAGGATGGAAAAGCGCTGCATCCTGCGCGGAAAAGCGTCCCAAATCAGGAGGATGCGGCAGATGTGTCTTGATTTTTTGAGCGGTTGATGGTATTCTTGAGACAGTATCCATGTTAATATTTTCAGTGTTCTAAAATTCGACGAAAACTGACGCAAATTTGTCGTTGTAACTCCTTTCGACGCTCCATACAATTTTATACAGTATAGTATAAAGTGATTTGTCCGGCATAAGTGGAAGGGCCGGACAGATGGGGCGAGGAGGATGCAGAATGAAACAGGATACCCCGTTGGTGAGGAGATTTTCGACGCTGGAACCGTATCAGGAGGCGTATACCCTTGCCTGTTCTCTGGAGACGGAGGGACAGGGCTGCTGGCTGACCGTGAGCAGGACAAAGGCTCCGGACGACCTGGCAGACACGGCCCGTACATGGGTCCCGGCCCCGGAAGAGGAGTGCGGACGGCTGCTGCAGTTTTTGTATGAGAATTCGGTCCAGCCGGAGCTGTGGCAGGATGTTATTTCCTGCTGGTATCCGCAGGCGAAGCAGGCAGAACGCCTGCAGGAAGGGAGGCGCGTCGTGTGAGCTATGAGGAACAGGACGTCATATGGCGCGTAGCGCTGGCCAGCTATGACCCCAGAGAGATGCGGGTATGGACACGCTATCTCGAGGAGCGCAACCCGGCCATCCGCTGCACGGGCTACCGCAGCAGTCAGCCGCTGCTGGAACGGCTCGAGCAGGGCGATGTGGACGTTCTGGTGCTGGGCGGCAGGCTGGAGGACATGGACAGCATCCAGTTTCTGCCCAGGATACGCGGCCTTGCCCGCAAGCCTCTGGTGCTTCTGCGGGACGACGGCCGCAACGAGAAGTCGGCAGTGGAGAGCCTGAGTCAGGAGGATGCATGCTACCTCATCCGTCAGGCCACACTGGAAGATATGCTGCAGGAGCTGCGCGCCCCGGCCCATCGCCCGGCGGAGAGCCTGGAAAAGCGCTGCGAGCGCATCTATCGCAGCTGGGGCGTGAGCACCTGCGACGCCAACAAGCGCTACCTGACCGGTGCGCTTCGGGTGATGATGGGCTCCGACCACCGTCTGGCCATCCGCAAGGAGATATTAGGGCCGGTAGCGGAGGAATACGGTCTCACCGTTGCGGCTGTGGACAGCGCCCTCCGGCGGCTGCTGGAGACGCTGGACGAGACTGGTACCCAGACATGGCGGGATTTTCGAAAAGAGTATGGCTTAGAGCGCAGGAAGGTGACCATCGGCCGCCTGCTTTATGCGCTGGAAAGTAGACTGAGTCAGCAGTGAGGTGCTGACCACACGACGCGGAGGTAGAGCAGAATGCGCAGGCGAAACGATGGAGCAGGAGTCTCCCCTCAGGAGGAGTTTGGGGATGTGTGCTTCCATGCCCTTGGCATCATCGACCAGAACCGGGAGTATCTGCAGATGCATCTGCTGGCGTCGGCCGACCTGCCCACCCGGCAGGCACTTTCGGACATCCAGATAGAGTCTGCCCGGCTGGACCGCACGGTACGCAATGCCATAACGCTTTATCAGCTGGAAAATGAAGAGCTGAGCGAGCTGCAGCCTCTGGATCTGTGCGGTCTGCTGGAAAAGGCGGGGCGTCTGGCCCCGGACATCCAGCGGTCGCTGGAAATAACGCTCACGGCGGAGAGCGGGGGCATCGAGCACTGCGCCGTCATGGGCGTCCCCGATGAGGCCGAACAGCTGCTGCTCCACCTCATCTCCAACGCGCTGCGGGCCTGCGATGCAGGCGGCAGGGTGTGGGTGAGCCTGAAACAGAAAAAGACGGGCGTCGCGCTCCGGGTAGAAGACAACGGCTGCGGCCTGATGGAGGAAGACCCCATCGAGAACAACCGCCGCTTCCTCAGCGGCGCAAAGCTGGGCCTCCGCATCTGCAGGCTCATCTGCCGCCGTGCAGGCTGGAAGCTGACGCTGACGGCCCGGCCGGGCGGCGGCACCCGGGCGCAGGTGGTGTTCCCGCTGGCCTCCTGCGAGGACATCCCGCCGGAAATGGAACTCCACTCCGACGAGGAGAACGACATCCGCGCAGCGCGGTTCGCAAGCCGGGCGGCACAGGAGCTCCTTCTGCTGCGGAGATATTGAACGAGACAAAAAGGCATCTGCAATGCGGCCGGGACGGCGCAGCGCAGATGCCTTTGCTTTGTGTGCGGGACAGGGAAGAGAGCAGAAAAATTGACAGACGGTAAAGAATCTTAGTAGAAACAGCCCGAAATTCACAGAAAAGTTTGCGAAATTAACAAAATGTTTAACTTTGAAAGGTGATTTTACTGTTTTTAAGGTGTAAAATAATCCCGAATGATTGATTGTCAGCCGGATTTGGTTTATAATACCCATGTATGCGAGTCTGAAATTTGATTCGTTAGCAAACAACTTCTGCCCGGGCCGGAGAGCCCTGTGTGCAGAGGGAGAGTGCATTGTCCTTCAGGAGGAAAAACAACTGTGAGAGTAGGTCTTGACATCGGCAGCACTACCATCAAATGCGTGGTGCTGGATGAAAACGATACCCTTTTATATTCGACGTATGAGCGCCACTACAGCCACATTCTGGAAAAGGCGCAGGAGCTGCTGCGCCGCATCGACGCAGAGCAGCTGCATGGCCGGAAAGCGCTGCTCAGCATCTCCGGCTCCGCCGGCATGGGCCTGGCCGACAGCTGCGGCGTGCCTTTCGTGCAGGAGGTGTTCTCCACCCGCGTGGCGGTCAAAAAGTTCGTCCCTGCGACGGACTGCGTCATCGAGCTGGGCGGTGAGGATGCAAAGATCCTGTTCCTGACCAACGGCACCGAAGTCCGCATGAACGGCAGCTGCGCCGGCGGCACGGGCGCTTTCATCGACCAGATGGCGACGCTGCTCAAGATGAGTGCCGATGAGATGAACAAGGCGGCCGAACAGGCCACCCGTACATACACCATCGCATCCCGCTGCGGCGTTTTCGCCAAGAGCGACGTGCAGCCCCTCATCAATCAGGGCGCAAAGACCGAGGACATCGCGGCCAGCATCTACAAGGCCGTGGTCAACCAGACCATCGCCGGTCTGGCACAGGGACGTCCCATCCAGGGCAATATCCTCTATCTGGGCGGTCCGCTGACCTTCAGCACCGTGCTGCGCAAGAGCTTCGACGAGGCACTGGGCGTCACCGGCACCTGCCCCGAGAACAGCCTGCTCTACGTCGCGCTGGGCGCTGCCCTCTACGCCGACAAGGAGTTCGTCCTCTCGGACGTGGCCGCTGCGCTGGATGAGTACGCCGCTACGGCGACCTACGCCAGCGAGCCGCCCCTTTTCGCCAACAAGGAAGAGTACGAGGTATTCCATGCCCGCCATATGTCCCACAGCGTGCCGCGGGTGGCGTTCGGCGCCCAGTGCGGCCCGGTGCATATCGGCATCGACTCCGGCTCTACGACTGTCAAGCTGGTGGTCGTGGACGAGCAGAGCCAGATCCTCTACACCAACTATCAGCCGAACCTCGGCAATCCGCTGCCCCTTATCCGGCAGCAGCTGCTGAAGATCTATAAAGAGCACCCCGGCCTCAAGGTGGCCAGCGTGACCACCACCGGCTACGGCGAAGAGCTGGTTAAGAACGCCTTCCGCTGCGACTTCGGCCTCGTGGAGACCGTGGCCCACTTCACGGCAGCAAAATACTTCATGCCGGACGTGGACTTCATCATCGACATCGGCGGTCAGGACATGAAGTGCTTCAAGATCGAGGATGGTGCCATCAGCAACATCTTCCTGAACGAAGCCTGCTCTTCCGGCTGCGGCAGCTTTTTGCAGACCTTCGCGCAGGCACTGGGCTACGACGTCAAGGAGTTCGCGGCCCTCGGCCTCTTCGCCGACCGCCCCGTGGACCTGGGCAGCCGCTGCACCGTCTTCATGAACAGCTCGGTCAAGCAGGCCCAGAAGGACGGCGCGTCCATCGAGAATATCTCGGCGGGCCTGTCCATCAGCGTCGTCAAGAACGCGCTGTACAAGGTCATCCGTGCGTCCAGCCCCGAAGAGCTGGGCCGGAAGATCGTCGTGCAGGGCGGTACCTTCTACAATGAGGCCGTCCTTCGCGCCTTCGAGAAGGAGATGGGCGTCGAGGTCATCCGCCCTGACATCGCCGGTCTGATGGGCGCTTACGGTGCGGCCCTCTTCGGCCTGCGCCAGTGCCGCAAGAACGGCCAGACCACCTCTGCCATGATGAGCGAGGAAGAGCTGGAGAGCTTCGACCAGAAAGTCGTCAGCGTCAAGTGCGGCGGCTGCGGCAACCACTGCCAGCTCACCGTCAACACCTTTGCCGATGGCCGCAAGTTCATCTCCGGCAACCGCTGCGACAAGCCCGTCACCGGCAAGAGCGAGGACAACAGCCTCAACCTCTACGCCTACAAGCAGCAGCTTCTGGCCGGCTATAAGCCCGTGGCCGGAAAGCGCGGCTCCATCGGCATCCCGCTCTGCCTGAATATGTACGAGCTGCTGCCGTTCTGGCACGCCTTCTGGACCAAGCTGGGCTTTGCCGTCCACACCAGCCCGGTGTCCAGCCGCGGTCTCTATCTGGCCGGTCAGGCTACCATCCCCAGCGACACCGCCTGCTTCCCGGCCAAGCTCAGCCACGGCCACATCAAGGCCCTGACCCAGATGCATCTGGACGCCATCTTCTACCCCTGCCTGACCTACAACATCGACGAGGGTCTGGGTGACAACCACTATAACTGCCCCGTCGTGGCTTACTACCCCGAGGTGCTCGCCGGCAACTGCCCGGAGCTGGAAGGCCAGAAGTTCATCTACGACTACGTCGGCATCCATCGCCCGAAGGATTTCGTCCACAAGATGGCGAAGGACGTGCTGCCCAAGTATTTCGGCGGCATCTCCGAGAAGGAAGTGCAGGAGGCTGCCAACGCCGCCTACGCTGAGTATGAAGCCCACATGGCACAGATCCGGGTCAAGGGCAGCGAGATCATAGATGAGGCCCGCCGTCAGGGCAGGCGGATCATCGTGCTGGCCGGACGCCCCTACCATGTGGACCCGGAGATCAACCACGGCATCGACCACCTCATCACCCGCCACGGCGCGGCGGTGGTCACCGAGGACAGCATCTCCAACCGCGTGGAGAAGTTCCCCACCAGCGTGCTGAATCAGTGGACCTACCACAGCCGCCTCTATGCCGCCGCCAAGTACTGCACCACCCAGAAGGATATGGACCTGGTGCAGCTGGTGTCCTTCGGCTGCGGCGTGGACGCCATCACCACCGACGAGACCCGCGAGATCCTGCAGGAGGGCGGCAAGCTCTACACCCAGCTGAAAATTGACGAAATCACAAACCTGGGCGCTGTCAATATCCGCCTGCGCAGCCTGTTCGCCGCGCTGGATGAGCGAGACGAAGATAAGAAGTAACATAGGAGGAACCTATGGAATACAATTACCCCAAATTCACCCCGGAGATGAAGAAGACCCACACCATCCTCATCCCCAACATGGCCATCACCCAGTTCCGCCTGCTGGAATACGCCCTGCGCTATGACGGCTACAAGTGCGAGATCCTTGGCAACTGCGGCAGCGCTGTGGCGCAGCTGGGCCTGAAATATGTCCACAACGACACCTGCTATCCGGCACTGCTGGTCATCGGTCAGTTCCTCGACGCGCTGAACAGCGGCAAGTACGACCTCGAGCACACGGCCCTGCTCATCACCCAGACGGGCGGCGGCTGCCGTGCCTCCAACTACATCCATCTGCTCCGCAAGGCGCTGGTCAAGGCAGGCTATCCGAACATCCCGGTGGCCAGCCTGAACTTCTCGGGTCTCGAGAAGGACAGCGGCTTCCAGATGACTCTGCCTCTGGCCCGCCGGGCCATTGCCAGCGTGTTCTACGGCGATATGCTCTGCGCCCTGCGCAATCAGGTCGCTCCGTATGAGAACGAGAAGGGCGCTGCCGATAAGATGGTAGACCTCTGGGTCCAGCGTCTGGGCCGTGTGCTGCTGGCGGGCAAGGGCTTCACCTCCCGCGAGATGAAGCACACCTTCCCCCTCATCGCAAGGGACTTTAAGTCCATTCCCGTCACCCGTGTGCCGAAGGTCAAAGTCGGCGTCGTGGGCGAAATTTACGTCAAGTACAGCCCGCTGGGCAACAACGACCTGCAGAAGTTCC
>OGPP01002403.1_pt1 | contig 11219 bp, 9 predicted proteins | sample 1553021 | NCBI WGS metagenome assembly OGPP01 (sample SAMEA2580217, study PRJEB22360) | human gut metagenome | biome: human gut; feature: human-associated habitat; material: faeces | place: Denmark | collected 2008/2010
CTGCCACCACGTTTTCTTACGGCACTTTCGGTTCCAAAAGTGCCTACCCGTGAACCGCTATCTATTTCCCCTCATAGGTAATGAGGGCATCCACCGCATATCCGTTCAGTTTTTCGCGTCCCTTTAAGCCTGCCAGCTCCATCACGCAACAGATTTTTACAACCTCGCCGCCCATCTTCTCGATGAGCTTGACAATCGCCTCGGTCGTTCCGCCGGTTGCGATCAGGTCGTCAACGATAACTACCTTCTGTCCCGGTTTAATGGCATCCTCATGCATCTCCAGAACCGCGCTGCCATACTCCAGATCGTAGCTTACAGATACCGTCTTGCACGGCAGTTTGCCTTTCTTGCGGATCGGCACGAATCCCTTGTGCATCGCATATGCAACCGGCACGCCGAAAATAAACCCGCGGGACTCCGGACCAACCACGATATCATAATCCACGCCCTCTAAGGATTTCTGGATTCCGTCGATCGCAAGCTGCAGTCCGTCTGCATCCTGTAAAATCGTAGTAATATCGCGGAAAATGATACCCGGCTCCGGGAAGTCCGGAATGCTTCTTACATATTCTTCCAGCTTTTTCATGATTTTAACCTCTTTTCTATAAATTTTGTATCTCAATTTCTCAGTTTCAAATCGCCATCCGGCTCTTTTTCCACCGCTCTTCTCATTTTTGCAGAAGTTTTCCCTTGCTTCTTCTTCCTTATATACATAGAAGCCACAATCACCGCCAGCACAAACAGCGCACCTCCGCTGATCAGCAGTCCCTCATGCAGTCCCTGCGGATAATACCTGAGTTCCACCGTATGGGTTCCCGCCGTCAGTTCCACGCCGGTAAATGCCTTCCAGACCGGACGCGTGATAGCTTCTTTTCCATCCACCGTGACCGTCCAGCCCTCGTCATACGGGATCGTGAGGAACAGCGTTCCGCCCTCGCCCGCGTCGATCGTGCCCTTCATCGCCTCCTCACCCAATGTTTCCAGTTCAAATGGATGCTGGTTGAGGCGCTCATAGAGCGCACGCAGCCCGGCTTCGTCAAAGCGGTACGCGCTCGCGTCCATGCTTCCGGCACTGTCATTGCTCTCCAGCAGAATCAATGTGCCTGCCTTCACATATCCGGTTTCCACCAGATACCCGCGTTTCAACGTATCAATGCTGCGGTCCTCCCCGCCGACATCCAGTTTAACCGAATCAATCTGACGGTTTGCGACACTTATATAATACTCCCCATCTTCCGGTGCTGTAAAGGAAAAACGATTCCCCTGCTCTTCCCCGTCCGTGAAAATCAGGCACTCCGGCACGCCCAGCACATCCGATAAATCGTTCTGGACATCCGCCGGCGAAGAAAGATCGCGCTTCCAGCCCGTTTCCACTATGTCCGGCAGGATAAAGCCGAGCGGCAGCGTCCACGGATTCTCATAGAGGTACGTGTCACCTGAAAATGCATAGAGCGACAGGCGCGGATTGTCCTGCTTACCCTCATAGAGTGCATATTTGATTGAAAATAACGAATCCACCAGCGGCGTACTTCCCACGATGCTGTATGCGTTCGTCGAACCTTCGCAGCCCATCTGTTTGAAGAAATCCGTCACCCCGGCATTTGCCACCGATGAAAACAGTGATACGGATGGAAAATGCATCCACGCGCCATCATTTTTCGTGCGCGCATTCGTTTTATCAATCCGGTAAAATTCCGTCTTTTTGAGCGGTTCTGTCACCGCTGCAACATCCTGATTGTCTGCCACATAATCAGTCCGGCTCGTCGTCGGAATACTCGTCACCGCCATATTGGCAAGCGCCTCCACACTTACCAGCGCCATCGCCAGAAGCGCCGCCGTGAACGCGAAATGTTCTTTATTTTGATAGAAATAAAAGACGCCCAGATACAGCAGCAAAAGCACCACTGCCACATACCAGACAACTGGCTCAAACGCATCGTCCGTCACCAGCTTTTCTGCCAGAATCACGTAGCCAATCGCGGCGGATGTCACCCCGGCAAACTGCCGTTTGGATATTTCATCCAGATATAGATACGCCCGGAAACACATCGTCAGCACCAGCGCGATATAGATAAACGACTGGCGGCACGGCAGGCTGTTCGGGTAATGGAAGCCATGCCAGATAAAATTCAGCACGTTGAACGAAAAGCTGGCATAGAAAAAGAGCAGCAGCACACCGTACACAACCTTTTCCCGGATCGCAATCCGGCGGTTCAGAAAATACAACCCCATGAAAATGTAGACTGCCACGCCGCAGTAGAGGTTCGGCCAATGGTCGAGTCCCGTCTCCACCTGTACATTTCCGATGTGCCGCGCGATCATGTCAAAGATCGGGAAGTAGATTTCCAGTGTGGTCGGAAAATTAAAATCGCCAGACGCCGTACTCTGCAGCGCCGCAATCTCCGGAAGAAGCACCGCAGCCGCCAGCGCACCCGCCAGAAGCGAATACACACCAAACAGGAAAAAGCTGTGCAGACAATCTTTCCATCCCGGCCGTTTCTCCAGAAACAGGAGCGCCACATAGTAAATCACCATGAAGAGGCATATCATAATTGATATATAGTAGTTGGACAGGATTGAAAGTCCCAGCATCAGGCAGTAAAAAAGCCCTTTTTTTTCACGCACCAGCCGCTCCAGGCCGTGCAGGATCAGCGGCAGCAGCACGATGCAGTCCAGCCACATGATATTCCAGCTATACGCCGCCATATAGCCGGACAGCGCATAGAATACGCCGAAATAGCACGCTCCAAACTTCTGTGAACCCGTGTGCTTTTTCAGATACCACGCCATCGAAAGACCCGCCAGACCGCTCTTGAACACGATCATGTAGGTCATAAATTCGATAATCAGGGACGACGGGCATAACAGCAGCAGCCAGTTGAACGGGCTCGCCAGATAGTACGCATAGAGCGCGGCAAAGTTTACGCCCATGCCGACATCCCAGCTGTAAAGCAGGCTCTCGCCACTTAAAAGCTTATGCCGGAATTCCGAGAAAAACGGCGCATACTGGTGGTACATATCCGTCCGCAGGAAGCTTTCCTGCCCAAAGGGGAAAATACCGCGGTATGCAAAAATCAGGATCAAAATCACTACCGGCAGGAAAAATGCCGCCAGGAGATCATCCGACGGACGGAAAACCGCAGCCAGACGGCCCATTCCGCGGGGTGATTTCTCTGATTCATCCCACTCATCTAATTCTTCCTGCTCCCAGTCATCATCATTCAACTCTTTAATGACATCTGCTCTGGACTCTGAAAGTTTAGATTTTCTGGCATCTTCTTCCTGTCTCCAGGCCGGCATTCGTTCAGCACGTCTCATATCTGTACAAGCGGTCTCCGAATCCACGTCCGCACCTTCCCGCTCGTTCTCATACTCCTCTATTTTCCCCGTTGTTTCCGCTCCCGTAAGCTCCCTGAGTGCTTCTTCCAGTTTACTGGAACTTTCGTCTCGTTCTCTTTGCTCCATCTTCCCTCCATCCAGAATCCTGTTCAGGCGGCGTTTTCTCTACTCTTTCCGGCTTTTCCGGTCTGCCTTCAGCATCCATTTCCGCTGTCATTTTCCCACACAGCCCTATTTCGAGGATTCTTTCTTTTTGAAAATAAATAATTTACTGCAAATATAATTCAGCACCAGCGAGATCGCTGATACCACAATCTTACAGATCATATCCTGTTTGATTCCCATGCCGTCTACCATCACGATCATCGCCACATACGTGAACACCGATGTGAGAATACGGCAGGAGAAAAACGAAGCCATTTCCTTAAGAAGATATACAGGGTGGAAATTGTAGCTTCGGAATACCCAGATCTTGTTTGTCACATATGCAAACAGGATCGCCGCCGCCTGACAGCAGATCGTCGCCATACGGTAGTTCATGCCGTTGTGGCGGAAAACCGCATAGGAAATCCAGTCCACCAGCGTCGTCAGAACGCCGAATATCAGATATGATATCGTCTCCCTGTTTACAAACTTTCCCCAGATCAGGGATAGCTTTTCCTTTATCATCACTTTTTCTCCGAAAAAAGAATTGTATGGGCAGCGGTCCTTCGACATACCCATACAATTCCTGTACTTCTTGGTTTAATATTACATTTCCTCTAACAGCTTGTTGACACTGACCAGCTTGACGCAGAGTGCAAACAGCTCGGTTGCAATGATCAGATCCTGCAGCGGCGGATAAGATGGAGCAATACGGATGTTGCGATCCTCCGGATCCTTGCCATATGGATAAGTTGCACCGGCTCCGGTCATGACAACACCTGCTTTCTTGCACCTCGCAACGATCTCCTTCGCACAGCCGTTCAGTGAATCAAAGGAAATGAAGTAGCCGCCGTGCGGTTTTGTCCAGGTACCGATCTCCAGTCCGCCCAGCTCGCGGTCGAGAATGTTCTCAACTGCCTCGAATTTCGGGCGCAGGATGTTGGCATGCTTTCTCATGTGCTCTACCATGCCGTGGATATCCTTGAAGAAACGCACGTGGCGGAGCTGATTCACTTTATCATGACCGATAGTCTGAATCTTTAACTGTTTCTTGATATCATCCAGGTTATTGTGGGAGGTTGCGATTGCCGCAATACCGGAACCCGGGAACGTAATCTTGGAGGTTGAAGAGAATTTGTAAACCATATCCGGGTTGCCGGCTTTCTTACATTCTGCCAGAATCTCCAGCACATGATCCTGCTCATCATCGTATAAATGGTGGATGCCATAAGCATTGTCCCAGTAAATACGGAAATCCGGAGCTGCCGGATGCATGCGTGCCAGACGGCGGACAGTCTGATCGGAATAGGAATTACCGGTCGGGTTGGAGTATTTTGGAACACACCAGATTCCCTTTACGGTCGGGTCGGTGGTCACATACTTCTCCACCAGATCCATATCCGGACCATCTGCGGTCATCGGAATGTTGATCATCTCGATACCAAAATATTCAGTAATGGAGAAATGTCTGTCATATCCCGGTACCGGGCACAGGAATTTAACCTTGTCAAGCTTGCACCACGGGGTATTTCCCATAACGCCATGAGTCATAGAACGGGAGATGGTGTCGTACATTACGTTCAGGCTGGAGTTTCCATAGATAATGATATTGTCAGCCGGGACCTCGATCATATCCGCTAACAGCTCCTTCGCCTCGCTGATACCGTCCAGGCCGCCGTAATTGCGGCAGTCTGTCCCATCTTCGCAGGTCAGATCACTGTCGCTGCTCAGTACGTCCATCATTCCCATCGATAAATCAAGCTGCTCTGCACTTGGCTTACCGCGTGACATATCCAGCGTCAGATTCTTGCCCTGAAACTCCCGGTACTGATCGCTCAGATCACGCTTAAGCTCCAGAAGTTCTTCTTTCGTCATCTCGCTATAAGGCTTCATCCTTCAACATCCTCCTTGTTTCTCTTATTTATTTCATCATAATTTCATAATCTGCTTTTCATCCAGATCCCCTTGTTCAAGGGGTCGGATCATCTCATCTAAGCATCGTTATAATAATAACATAGGTACAAAGGGCATGACAAGCATTAATTTGTTATGTCAGCACATAAAATTTGTTATATGGTACCGCTTGGTTTTTCCGATTCGGTGCATTTCACGGACAGCAAATTATAATAAAAACATGATGTTCCCCCTTCTTTCATATACTTATGAAAATATATCTTTCAGGTCACATCATGTTCATTCATTTTCCCATGCATTCTGTTCCATCACGTTTCCGGCACATCATTTCCCCGCTGCTGGTTCCCGCCCTGTTTGCCATCTCTTTCTTCGCCGGGCAGACTGCCGCGCATTTCCTGCGCCGTCCATCCGGGCACACGGTTTCAGCGCCTGTTATCGCCTGTGGCTCGCTCCCGCCTGCCTTTGATTCCGATTCGATTCCGGTTTCCGCAGATGGAAACTGGGGACTTGGATTTCCCAGTCCAGGGCAGACACCGGTCGGCAATGCCTCCGCCGACACTTTAAAAAATTTTGATGCTTTCTACGTAGGCGATACCTCCAAACCCGTCATCTATCTGACCTTCGACGCCGGATATGAAAACGGCTGCACACCTGCCATTCTGGAAGCACTGAAAAAGCACCATGTCCCGGCAACCTTTTTCGTCGTCGGCAACTATCTCGAAACCAGTCCTGAACTGGTAAAACAGATGATCGCAGAGGGTCACACCGTCGCCAACCACACGTATCACCATCCCGATATGTCCCGCATTTCCGACAAAGCAGCATTTGAAAAGGAGCTGACTGCCCTGGAAACACTCTACCAGTCCGTCACCGGGCAGACAATGAAAAAATATTACCGTCCGCCGCAAGGCAAATACAGTGAATCGAACCTGCAGATGGCAAAGGAGCTCGGCTACAAGACCTTTTTCTGGAGTCTCGCCTATGTGGACTGGATGCAGGATCAGCAGCCATCCAAAGAAGAAGCATTTTCCAAGCTTCTGACGCGCATCCACCCCGGCGCGATCGTCCTTCTGCACAGCACTTCTCAGACCAACGCTCAGATTCTCGATGAACTTCTGGCAAAATGGGAGGAAATGGGCTATCAGTTCGGGCAATTAGATGAATTATAAAATTATACCAGCAGCATTTTCCGGATAAACGAAAGGATCGCGCCTCCGATGCTGCAGAACAGCAGAAATCCGTGGTTTGCATTGATCGCCTCCAGCGCCGCATAGCCGCCGTCCACAATCGGCTGTAAGCTGCCCGCATTCTTCGGCATCAGGTACGCTGCCGGACCGGCTACTAATACCAGAACAAGGATGATTATAAACGGGATAAATCCGCGCCCCGTATCGTATTTTTGCAGCCGTACTTTACCACCCGCGTGCTTGCCTGACAGAATCCACAGGCACCAGATCGCGCCCATCAGTACCAGAAATACGCCAATCCCTACATACAGCCCCAGACCATAATTTTCCTCGGTAATCATAGTTCCGATATAGCCCAGATCGTCGCCGCCATACCGAAATGCCTTCGCATTCGCCCAGGTGATTCCCGCCATCAGAAGAAAGCTGGCTGCCTGCATCACGCGCGCCATCAGCACAACCACGCCGGTTACTCCGGCTGCCGTCACATCCAGCACGGACGGACCGTCATTTGAGTCACTCTGCGTATGCGCCTCACTGCGCTCCGCCGCCCGTCTGGTGCGCTCTGCCTCCCGGGACTGGCGTTCCAGTTCCCGCTGGTGGCTGCGCTCCATCCGGTTTTTCTGACGTTCTGAGCGCTCCCGCTCCGACTCCAGAGCATGAAGGCGTTTTTCCATCTGCTTCTGCTGTTTTGCATCCCGCTTATCCTCTTTCGCGCTGGAAGAAGAACGTCTCGCCTCCTGTCGTCTGCGCGATGCCGCTTCACGGTCACGGCGGGCATCCTCCTGTGCCTGGGATTGGCAGCGTTCATTGTCGCGGCGCTCTTCCTCACGCTTCTGCGCGTCCTGACTCTGGCTGCTCCGCTTTTCCTGACTGTTTCGTTTCAATCCAGAGCCGGATTCCGCCTTTTTCTCATCCGATTCCATCCGAGCTGGATTCCGCTGTTCTGAATCACCGTCGTCATAGCTATTTTCCTGCTTTCTTCCCACCGTTTCCTGTTCTCGGCGTACTATATCATTTACAAGCGGAGTTCCGCAGTTACTGCAAAAATTTCCAACTGCTTCCTGTCCGCATTTTGGACACTTCATTCTATGTTCTCCTTCCTCCAAACGATTCTTTCCATCCATTTCCGCACTCATTTCTGGCATTTGAAACGCATTTAAACAATGTACATTTTTTTCTCACACAGCCAGAACTTTATTTCCTGTTTCCCATGCCCAGCTGCCAGAACGCCACTGCACTCGCTGCTGCCACGTTGAGCGAATCCACGCCGTGTGACATCGGGATTTTCACGGTGTAATCGCACGCCGCGATCGTCGATGCCGCCAACCCGTCACCCTCGGTTCCGAGAATGATCGCTAATTTTTCTTCCTGCGAAAGCGCCGGATCCGCGATACTCACGGAACGATCACTGAGCGCCATCGCCGCCGTGCGAAATCCCAGCTTCTTAAGCGTTTCCATACTGTTCTCCGCCCAGTCGCCCTTCGGAATGTACGTCCACGGCACCTGAAACACTGTTCCCATACTGACACGGCTTGCGCGGCGGTACAGCGGGTCACTGCATCCCGGTGTCAGAAGCACCGCATCCATAAAGAGCGCCGCCGCTGACCGGAAAATCGCCCCCACATTTGTAGGATTTTCTACATTCTCAAGAATCGCGATCCGTCTGGCACCTGCACAGATTTCCTCGATCCCCGGCATTTTCTTCCGTTTCACCGCACACAGCATCCCGCGCGTCAGTTTAAAGCCGGTCAGGCGCGTCAGCACATCAAATGGTGCTGTAAACACAGGCACTCCCGCACACACCGGGCGTTCCAGAATCTCCCGCCCTTCTGTCTCGATATGGCGTTCTTCCATCAGAAAAGAAACCGGCTCATATCCCGCGTCGAGCGCCCGCCCGATGACCTTCGGGCTTTCCGCAATGAAAAGACCTTCCTTTGGTTCATTATAATGAAATAACTGCCCCTCGCTCAGCCGGGCGTAGATATCCAGCTCCGGCGCTTCCAGGGTTGTAATTGAAATATGATTCATTCTGTTTTTCACCTTTTTTAATATGGTTTTCATGTTCTATCGAGTATACCACATTTCTTACAAAAAGGAAGTGCCGATTATGGACGCTGACATGAAATCATTTCTCTATTCTGCCGCATTCTATCATCCTCTTTCCGATTCCGTTCCTATTTCCGTGTAAATCTATCTTCGGCAAAAGATTTTACTTTTTCATCCCTGTTTTCCATACCGCCTATCATAACGCTGAACCCCCGCTTTATGTCAATCATCTGGGCAAAGATTTCACACAAAGTTCAGAAATAAAAAATAGGTTCTGACACATCTATGTGGGACTTCCAAAACAAAAAAACCAGAACTGTCGACTAAATCAGCTACACAGTTCTGGTTTTTCTGTTACTTATAAGAACAAAAGACTATTGTCAGCCCTCTCCTAGCGCCCCGCACACTCCATAATAATCCTCTCACACATCTCATACCCCAGCACTGAACTGTTCAGCGACAGTGTATAATTACTTGCCATCCCCCACTTCTGATCCGTGTAAAAGCGATAATTGCTCATACGGCGCTTATCAATGTCTTCTGTCATTTTGATCGCTTCCTGTTCCGTAACATTGTATAAGCCGCAGATCCGCTTTACCTTCTCCGGCATATTTCCGTGTATAAATACGTTCAGGACGTCATCCCGATCTTTCAGAATAAAGTCCGCATTTCTACCTATTATCACACACTCTTCTCTTTCCGCAATATCCAAAATGATCTTTCTCTGCGCTTCATAGATCATGTCTTCGACGGATCGTCCCATCTGGTCGCGCCCTGAAAACGCATAGGCAAATAACCCCTTCTTGGGTGACAATTCCGCATTCTCCTGGATATACTTCGGTGAAAATCCGGACTGCTCCGCAATCTGTCCGATCATCTCCTTATCGTAGTATTTCACACCCAGTTTCTGCGCCACTTCCATACCGATAAAACGTCCGCCGCTTCCAAACTCCCGGCTGATCGTAATAATTCTTTTTCCCATCATCCTATCCTCTCTCCTTACTCCAAATGTTCCACTTTATTCGTTCTGATTTTCTTCAAAAACCCATATCCCACCAGGCAGGCGGCGAGCTCTGTGATCGGAAACGCCCACCAGATAAACGAAACACCTGCCTGACCGTTTCTCACAAAGATTGAAAAGATACCTGCCAACGGCAGAATAATCACAAACTGTCTGAGCAGTGAAATCACCAGCGACTGGATGCCACTGTTAAGCGCCTGATAAATGCCCTGATATGCCACATTGATTCCGGCAAAAATAAAGCTGATGGAAATGATTCTCATTGCCCCGATAAAGTATTCTCTGGACGATCCGGCATTAAATAATCCGGCAAACACCCCTGGGAAAATCTCTGTGATTGCCATGCCCACAATCATCAGAACAACCGTATAGAACAGCCCATATTTGATTCCATCCAGAATCCGCCTTCTGCTATGCATTCCGTATGCAAATGCGATGATCGGTGTGATGGCGTCGCGCAGACCAAACGCAAGGAACAATACAAACTGCTGTACTTTGTAGAAGAGTCCATACGCCGTCTGGGCGGAAGGATTGAATTTCAAAATCAGGTTCATCACATACACCATAATAGACATGAGCGCCTGCGCGATGATCGCCGGAAGTCCGATCGCGTAGATTTCCCTTATAATTCCGACATCCGGCTTCATATATGTGAAATCATGCTCAAACTCTTTGTTTAACTTCATATGAAAAACAAATAATAAAACCGCCGATATGACCTGCCCGATCACCGTTGCATAGGCAGCGCCCGCAACTCCCATCTCCGGGACAGGTCCAATTCCATAGATCATAATCGGGTCCAGAATGATATTTACCACTGCTCCCACAACCTGACCAATGGTCGAATAAAACGAACGCCCTGTTGCCTGCAATAATTTTTCAAATAAAGAGAAAAATACGATTCCAAACGAAATCACGCAGCAGATCCGAAGGTACTCCGTTCCCATCGAAATAACCTCCGGATCGACCGTCTGCGACGTGATATATGCGTTTACTCCAAAGAGTCCGAATAACAGACATACCACATAAATAATCACACCCAGAAACAGGCTGTTTCCGGCTGCCTTTGCAGCTTTTTTATTATTTCCCTGTCCCAGCATCCTCGCAAGAAGCGCATTCGTTCCCACGCCGGTTCCGATTCCCACTGCCACCATCAGCATCTGGATCGGGAACACCAGTGTCAGCGCATTCAGGGCGGCTTCGCTTCCTACCCTCATATTTCCCACAAAGGCGCTGTCCACGATATTGTAGACTGCCTGCAATGCCATCGATAAAATCATCGGTATGCCCATCTGGATCATGAGCTGATTTACCGGCATATCCTTCATCTTGTTGCTTTCTGCCATTTTAAATAAATCCTCCTTTTTTCCACATAAAAAAGTGTGCACCTATCTCATAAGCTGGACTTACGCTGATAGGCAACACACTTTTTAATGGCATTTTTATAAAATTTAATAAAAAATGCACCTTGGCACATTCTTTATGGAACAATAAAAAAAGAGCAGCAAAAACTGGATTTACGCTCGTTTGCTACTCGTTTCGGTATTATTATATTTCCTGTTTTAAAA
>OGPP01002407.1_pt1 | contig 11202 bp, 8 predicted proteins | sample 1553021 | NCBI WGS metagenome assembly OGPP01 (sample SAMEA2580217, study PRJEB22360) | human gut metagenome | biome: human gut; feature: human-associated habitat; material: faeces | place: Denmark | collected 2008/2010
TTCCGAGGCGGAGAGCCACACGATCCATTACGGCTATGTCTATGACGGGGACGAGACCATCGATGAGGTCCTTTTGATGCTCATGAGAGGTCCGAGAAGCTATACGGCGGAAGATACGGTGGAGATCGACTGTCACGGCGGAATGCTGGTCACAAGACGGATCCTTGAGACGGTTTTAAAGGCGGGAGCGAGACTTGCGGAGCCGGGGGAATTTACGAAACGTGCGTTTTTAAACGGCAGGATCGATCTTTCCCAGGCGGAAGCGGTCATCGACGTGATCAACGCGAAAAATGAATATGCCCTGCAGTCTTCCGTGAGCCAGCTTCGCGGCAGCGTATCGAAGGAGATCCATGAGATCCGGGACCAGATCATCTACGAGATCGCGTTTATCGAGTCGGCGTTAGATGATCCGGAACATATTTCCCTGGACGGATATGGGGAGAAACTGCTTGGAGTCGTTCTTTCTGTGAAGAAGAAGCTTGAGAAGCTGATCCGGTCTTCCTCCAACGGACGGGTGGTTTCCGAGGGCGTGAAGACCGTTATTTTGGGAAAGCCGAACGCGGGAAAATCGTCTCTGATGAATGTGTTGGTCGGTGAGGACCGCGCCATTGTTACGGATGTTGCGGGAACGACGAGAGATATTCTTGAGGAACATATCTATCTTCAGGGAATCAGCCTGAATGTCGTTGATACCGCGGGAATCCGGGATACGGAGGACGTGGTGGAGAAGATCGGCGTCTCCCGGGCCATGGAAGAGGCGAAGAAGGCGGACCTCATTATCTACGTTGTGGACGGTTCGAGAGAGCTGGATGAGAATGACTATCAGATCATGGACTTTATTAAGGACCGGAAGGCTGTGGTGCTCTTAAATAAGAGCGATCTGGAGCCGGTGGTATCCGCAAAAGAGGTGGAGGAACGGTCCGGACATAAGGTAATCGGAATTTCCGCGAAGGAAGAGACGGGAATCGACCTCCTGGAAGAGGAAATCAAGGCTTTATTCTATGAGGGTGAGATCGACTTCAATGACCAGGTCATGATCACGAATGTACGTCATGTGAAGGCTTTAAAGGATGCTTTTGAGAGTATTTCTATGGTACAGAACAGCATTGAGAACGGCATGCCGGAGGATTTCTATTCGATCGATCTGATGGATGCGTATGAGAAGTTGGGTCTGATCGTCGGGGAGTCTGTGGAGGACGATCTGGTGAATGAGATCTTCAGCAAGTTCTGTATGGGTAAGTAAGAGACAGTAGGGAATTGACAAGAAAAGAGGAAATAAAATGCCGGTAGTAGAGGAGACATATGATATTGTAGTTGTCGGCGCGGGCCACGCGGGATGTGAGGCAGCGCTTGCGGCAGCGAGACTTGGATTTGAGACGATCATGTTTACGGTCAGCGTGGACAGTATTGCGCTGATGCCGTGCAACCCGAATGTCGGGGGAAGTTCCAAGGGACACCTGGTCCGCGAGCTGGATGCCCTCGGCGGAGAGATGGGAAAAAATATTGATAAGACATTCATCCAGTCGAAGATGTTGAATGAATCCAAGGGTCCGGCTGTCCACTCCCTGCGCGCCCAGGCGGACAAGCAGGAGTACACGAGATCCATGCGCCGCGTGCTGGAAAATACGGATCATCTGACGATCCGCCAGGCGGAGGTCACCGAGATCCTCACGGAGGAGATTCCGGGCGAGTACGGAACCTTTAAGGAAGAACATGAGGGGCAGCAGGAGAACGCGTATCCGGTGAAAAAGCGGATCGTGGGCGTAAAAACCTACTCCGGCGCCGTTTATAAGTGCCGTGCGGTGGTCCTCGCAACGGGCGTATATCTCCGCGCGAGATGTATCTACGGCGATGTGAGCAATCCGACTGGACCGAACGGTCTGCAGGCGGCGAACCATCTGACGGATTCCTTAAAGGCAAACGGAATCGAGATGTACCGCTTTAAGACGGGAACACCGGCGAGAGCCGATAAGAGAAGCATCGATTTCTCCAAGATGGAAGAACAGTTCGGCGATAAGCGGGTCGTTCCGTTCTCCTTCTCAACAGATCCGGAGTCGGTGCAGAAAGAGCAGATCTCCTGCTGGCTGACTTACACGAATGAGAAGACCCATGAGATCATCCGGAATAACCTGGATCGTTCCCCGTTATTTTCCGGTGCCATCGAGGGAACAGGTCCGAGATACTGCCCGTCTATCGAGGATAAGGTCGTAAAATTCCCGGATAAGGAGAGACATCAGGTATTTGTGGAGCCGGAGGGACTTTACACGAACGAGATGTACCTCGGTGGAATGTCGAGTTCCCTGCCGGAGGACGTTCAGTACGCCATGTACCGCACCGTTCCGGGACTTGAAAATGTCAAAATTGTTCGAAATGCATATGCAATTGAGTACGATTGCATCAACCCGAGACAGTTGAAATCGTCTCTTGAGTTTAAAAATATCGACGGATTATTCTCTGGCGGTCAGTTTAACGGAAGTTCGGGATATGAGGAGGCAGCAGTTCAGGGATTTATGGCCGGAGTCAACGCGGCGAGAAAGCTGCAGGAGAAGAGTGCAGTGGTTCTTGACCGTTCCCAGGCGTATATCGGTGTCTTGATCGACGATCTGGTTACCAAAGAAAACCATGAACCGTACCGGATGATGACGTCGCGTGCGGAATACCGCCTGCTTTTGCGTCAGGACAACGCGGATCTGCGTCTTTCCCCGATCGGGCATGAGATTGGACTGGTCAGTGATGCGATGTATGAGCGTGTTCTCTGGAAAGAAAACATAATCGAGGAAGAGGCAAAGCGTCTGGAGAAGATCAACATTGGCGCTGGAAAAGAAGTGCAGGAATTTTTAGAGCGCCACGGAAGCACCCCGCTCAAGACCGCGGCAACGCTGGCAGAGCTGGTACGCCGTCCGGAGTTAAGCTATGAAGCACTGGCAGAACTGGATCCGAACCGTCCGGAACTTCCGGAAGATGTGATCGAGCAGATCAACATCAACATCAAGTATGACGGCTATATCCGCCGCCAGCTGCAGCAGGTTGCACAGTTCAAGAAGATGGAGAGCCGGAAGCTGGATGAAAACTTCGACTATTCCACGGTCGGAAGCCTGCGCCGTGAGGCAGTACAGAAATTAAATCTCTATAAACCGGCAAATATCGGTCAGGCATCCCGAATCGCGGGCGTGTCACCGGCGGACATTTCGGTGCTGCTGGTACACTTAGAGCAGAGCCGCCATGCGGGACATGGGGAAGAGAAGAAAGAACTGTAAATATAGAAACGAGCGGATTCAGAGACTGCATGGAAACAGGTAAACGCATTGCAGAAACTCAAAATGTAAGATAGATAAGAACCTGAGAAAAAATAGAACATATCATAAAGGATATATTTATGGCAGAAGAAAATAAAGTAGAAAGCGGTGTGGTTCTGCCTCCGGCAGACTTTACCGAGCAGCTTCAGAAAGAAGCGCAGGAGATGGGCGTCACGTTAAATGAACACCAGATCAAGCAGTTCTACGATTACTATGAACTGTTGATTCATTGGAATACGATGGTGAATCTGACAGCGATCACGGAACAGAAGGAAGTTGTGACCAAACATTTTTCGGATAGTCTGGCACTTGTGAAAGCGGTGCCGGATCTGGCAGAGAAAGAGTATACGTTGATCGATGTTGGAACGGGAGCTGGATTTCCGGGTATCCCGTTAAAGATTGCATTTCCAAATTTAAAGGTCACGCTTCTCGATTCTTTAAATAAGCGGATCAACTTTCTGAACGAGGTAATTCAGGCATTGGAACTGGAAAAAATTCAGGCGGTTCACGGACGGGCGGAAGATGCGGCACATGATAATGTTTCACGTGAAACATTTGATTTCTGCGTTTCACGCGCGGTGGCAAATCTGTCCACGCTGTCGGAATACTGCCTGCCATTTGTCAAGGTGGGAGGCTGGTTTGTACCGTACAAATCAGGCAAACTGGAGGAAGAGATGAAGACGGGAAAAGGTGCGATCCGCAAGCTGGGCGGCGAGCTGGAGGATGTGATTTCCTTCCACCTTGCCAATGAGGATGAGCGTAACCTGGTCCGGATTCATAAGACAGAGAGGACGGGAAAGAAGTATCCGAGAAAAGCGGGAACGCCATCGCGGGAGCCGCTGAAATAAAGCAATCAAAAGGTAGAAAGAGAAAGACTGTATATGGAACACGTAGGGTATGCAGTCTTTCTTTTTCATATAGGCGGGGTTTAAACAAAAATGTATGACTGAATATTTGTCCTGGAAGATTGTGTTCCAGAAGCCGTATCAGGCATATGACAGAGGAAATCTGGAGAAACAGGTAGAGGCGATGGCAGAGCTGAAGATAATAGGAAAAATTTATAAAATTTGAGTTTTCGTTACAGAATATAGTTTTTTGTGCGAAAGCCGAGGAGATCGAGTGGGAATAATGTAGAATAAAGAGGAGCATTCCGGGGGTTTTGTTTGTATATAGATAGTGCGGCGGGACCTGGATGAAACATTAGGACCGTTCCTATCAAGAAGAAACAAACAAGGCGCACGGAAGGATGACGCTGTGAATATGAAAGATACTGGAAAATGGTATCTGCATCATGGTATGAGTATGAAAAAGCAATTTTTATGGAGATGTGGGAAAGAGAGAGTAACTGTTCGCGGGTAGGCACTGTTGGAACCGAAAGTGCCGTAAGAAAACGTGGTGGCAGCAGGAATTTGCCGTATTTAAATGCGAAGCCACGGCAAATTCCGTTACTGGGCACGTATGCATGAACAGTAATAAGCTTCGTCCTATGACGAAAAAACGCTCCGCGGTATGCATACGCATTATCCTTTTTTAAGAAAAAAACATATGGATCGCATCCATCACGGCATCCGGCTGTTCTAACTGCGGCAGATGTTTGGTCTTTGGGATGATAGAGGACTCGATTGCGGAATTATAAATCTTGTAATCCTGAATCGTCGCCTCGATCATCGGTTCCTCGGAACCGCCGATGATGAAGATGCTGTTGTCGATCTTCCTGAGAGCATTGGAAATATTGCACTTGGTATAGCGGCATTCAATACTGGAGAAGATCGCTTTCGGACATTCGCCGAGATGTGCGGCTTCGTGGCTGCGGTCGATCTGAACCGGTTTTACGGTATACGGATTGTAAAAATATTTGGTGCGGAATGCCTCTTCGATCATAGAGCGGCTGCACGCAATGTGGTAAATGAGCGTTCCAGCCAGCGGGAGATCCAGAAGAAGCTTATAAAGCTTGGCATTTTTACCCGGAAGCTGACAACAGTCGGTAAGGCTGCTCGGGTTGATGAGCATGATCTGATCAAACAGTTCTGGAGAGTTGCTGCACGCCATGATAGACAGTGCCGCTGAATCACCGGTGGAGAGAATGTTGGTCCGATGTCCGATCTCAGATTTGATAAAATCACAGATCAGCTGGACAAACAGGTAATTTGTGTAGGTCAGGTTCGGCTTCTCGGAACGTCCGCAGCCGAGAAGGTCGAGCGTGTAGACGGTGTAGGAGTGGCTGAGCTGTTCGCGGATGGATTCCCACTCATAGCCGCTCGATGCAAAGTGCAGATCGTGAATCAACAGAAGCGGTTTGCCGGAACCGCATTTTGTATAGTAGATATTTCCCAGCCGCCATTTGTAGCAGAGAGAATTCTCTTCCCGGGTCAGACCGCGGGAGGTGGCAGAAAATTGAATATATTTATTTAAAAGTGCCAGTGAAACTGCGCCGCCGGCGGACAGCATCAGGCAGGTCATGATCTTGTTTTTTGTGTTCATATAGAAAGCTCCTTTTGAATCGAAAAATTAAACTTGAAAATATCTCATCAAGTAATTCTATTATACCATAAATACTAAATTCAGCTATCGCCTTTGGCTTGGCTTCATTAAGTATTTAGGTATGACTCGCACTAGGATCGAAAACACCTCGCTAAGTGCTCATATTATATCATATTTTCCTGTATTCCAGTTCAGCTATTTCCAGCGTTTTTTCACAGAATATCTGTTCACAGATGTGTGCCCAAGTAACGGGATTTTGCCGATGCTTCGCATTTCAAATCGGAAAAATCTGCAACCAGAATTGTAGCGTTCGGAATTTTCAGTTCAGAAAATTTCTACCTGTGAACAGTTATGAACATGCCATTTTATGTAAACAAAATTTCATTGAAAATCGATATTAAAATCATTATAATGTTCACGTATCAAAAAATCAATCGATGGGGAAAGAAATGCGCGATATGATAAAGAAGGAAAATAAGTTATGCTTTCAGCATCGTATGGAACGGAAGACAGAGAAATCTTTTCAGTTGTCGGCGGGCAGGCAGCGGCTGCTGGCGGAAACGATACGCGAACTGAAGCAGGAAGGGCGCTTAGACGAGGAGAAGCTGGCGATGCAGCATGGTACGACATCCATTTACCGCCACAGCCTCAATGTTGCCTACACAAGCCTTTGGATGATGGAACGGTGGCAGATTCGCTTGGAACCAAAATCACTTGTGAGAGGGGCACTGCTGCACGATTATTTTTTGTATGACTGGCATCAGAAGGATCCCTCGCACCGCCTGCACGGCTTCCGTCACCCGAAAACAGCGCTTGGAAATGCACAGAGAGATTACCATTTAAATTGGAAGGAAAAAAATATCATCGCACGTCATATGTTTCCGCTGATACCGGTGCCGCCTCAGTGCCGCGAGGCATGGATTGTGTGTCTGGCAGATAAATGGTGTGCTCTGGGGGAGACGGTGGAGCCGATGTTTCACGTGAAACATTTTAAATGAAATTTTTCTAAAAAAGTAGGAAATGAGTTTTAAGTGTGTTATACTATTAGGCAAGACAAGAACGGGAAAAAGCTGGAAATCGCTGTGCGGATGCCTGCGGGAAGGCTTTTTCCTGTCTTTCATGTGAGATAAAACCGAGGAAATGGAAGGAATACGGTATGGGACGAACGATTGCGATTGCAAATCAGAAGGGCGGCGTAGGTAAAACGACAACGGCGATCAACCTGTCGGCATGCCTGGCAGAGGCGGGACAGAGGGTTCTGACGATCGATTTTGATCCGCAGGGAAATGCAACCACTGGTTTGGGATTGGAAAAAGAACAGATTGAAGATACAGTCTATGAGCTGCTTTTGGGCGATTGCACACTGGAGGACTGTCTGATGCGCGATGTTCAGGAAAATCTGGATGTTCTTCCTTCGGATTCGAATCTGGCAGGAGCTGAGATTGAACTTCTGGATGTGGAAAATAAAGAGTCGGTGTTAAACGGTTATCTGGAGACAATCCGCGATCAGTATGATTTTATTATCATCGACTGCCCGCCGTCGCTGAGTCTTTTGACGATCAATGCGCTGGTAGCGGCAGATACGGTGCTGGTGCCAATCCAGTGCGAATATTATGCGCTGGAAGGACTGAGCCAGGTACTCCGGACGATCGGTTTGGTCCGGAAAAAGATGAATCCGTCGCTGGAGCTGGAGGGCGTGGTATTTACCATGTATGATGCGAGAACGAATCTCTCCCTGCAGGTCGTAGAGAATGTAAAACAGAACTTAAATGAGCGGATTTACAAGACGATCATACCGAGAAATGTGCGACTGGCGGAGGCGCCGAGCCACGGAATGCCGATCAACCTGTACGACAGCCGTTCGACTGGTGCAGAGAGCTACCGTCTGCTGGCAGCAGAGGTGATCAGCCGGGGAGATGAGCTGTAGGCAGGAAAATAACGGTGAAGTGAAATTCAGAAAGGATGCCTGCCGGGGCGTCGGGAGGTTCGTGAGGAGGAAGGAAATGTCAAAGAGAACGGGGCTTGGCAGAGGACTGGGAGCTTTTTTTGGAAATGATTACGAGAATGCAGAAGCGGGAAAAAGCAGCGCAAAGCCATCGGATGAAGCCGGAAAAAAGACTTCCGTTCGTGAGACGGAACAGGAGATAGAGAAAAAGAGCCTGGAAGAGCTGGATATGGTGCTTCCGGGATCTAAAAAACAGAAAAAATCGGCGTCTGCCGGAAAGACAGCTGCGAAAACAGTGGGAAAAGGCAGCCGTGTGGGAGTTGCAAAGGCATCCGGAAAGACGACGACAGAAGGAAAAACCCGCACAGCCGGGGAGACGGCGGCAAAATCGAAGACACAGACGGCAAAAGCGGAGCCGGTCGTAAAGATCGTCGAGGTGGAAAAAGAGAAATTTCTAAATATTTCGGAGATTGAGCCAAATGTTAGCCAGCCGCGTAAGATGTTTGATGAAGAACAGCTCGGAGAGCTGGCAGAATCCATCCGCCGTTACGGCGTGCTGCAGCCGCTTCTGGTTCAGAAAAAGGGCGATCGTTATGAGCTGATTGCCGGAGAGCGCCGGTGGAGAGCTGCCAAACTGGCAGGATTTCGGGAAGTTCCGGTGATCGTGCGCGAGTATACGAGACAGCAGACGATGGAGATCGCCCTGATCGAGAATGTACAGCGTGCAGATTTAAATCCGATTGAGGAGGCGAAAGCCTACCAGATGCTGATTCAGGAGTTTGGGCTGCGTCAGGAGGACGTGGCAGAGCGCGTAGCGAAGAACCGTGCGACGATCACGAACAGCATGCGTCTTTTGAAACTGGATGAGAGAGTGCAGGAGATGCTGATTCAGGATCGGCTTACCGGAGGTCATGCGAGAGCGCTTCTTTCGCTGGAAGATGGTGAAAAACAGTACCAGTTGGCGCTTAAAACAGTAGAAAATCATTTGAGCGTCCGCGAGGTCGAGCGTTTGGTGAAAGAGCTTTTGAAGCCGAAAAAGGTGAAAAAGAAAGCAGATCCGGAACGCGATATGGAGGTCTTTTTCAAGGATCTGGAAGAGAAGCTGAAAGGGGTCATGGGAACGAAGGTTTCGATCAACCGCAAGGATAAGAATAAAGGCAGAATCGAGATCGAATACTATTCATCAGCGGAACTGGAACGTCTGATTGAGCTTTTGGAGTCATTAAGACAGTAATCACACAAAATTCGTCCCAGGGGACGGATGATGGGAAATGAGGAATGAAAGATGGAGAGCAGTATTTTTAGCGGGATTGGCATCGATCCGGGGATTATCGTGATCGTTCTGGCGATCCTGACACTCATATCATTTATTGCATCCGTCATCTGTTTTTCGCAGTATCGGAAGTTGTATCGCAGATATGATATGTTTATGCGGGGAAAAGATGCGGAGACGCTCGAAGACACGATCATGGAACTGGTGGATGAGACCGAGTATCTGCGGGCAAAGGACGGAGATACAAAACGCCTGGTGGATTCGGTTGTCTCCAAGGCGCAGGCTGGATACCAGAAAACCGGTATTGTCAAGTACAATGCGTTTAAGGGCATGGGCGGCAATCTGAGTTTTGTCATTGCCATGCTGGATGATAACAACACGGGATTTGTGCTGAATTCTGTTCACAGCCGTGAAGGCTGTTACCTGTATCTGAAGGATGTCGTAGAGGGCAAGACCGAGGTGCTTTTAGGAAGTGAAGAGAAGGAAGCACTGGAGCGTGCGCTTGGGTATAAGTAAGGAAAATAAAGGATAGAAATGAGGCGGCTGTATGTGTTGGCAGCAGCTGCGGATTGTAGTTAGAAGGAGTCAATATGCATCGTTTTTTGCGAGCTGCCGGATTTAGTATGTATCAGAAGAAGAAGGACATCCGTGCCCTGCTTCGCTGTCTGGCGAGAGAGGCGGGAACCTCCAGCTGTCTTCAGCTTGACAGGGAGACCGAATTATATGAGATCAAGACAGAAGTTGCGCCGGGGATCGGCGTGGCGATGTATGGGGAGCTGAATGAGCAGGATGAGATGGAGATAGAGTATTATTATCCCTATATCCTGAACGAGGAGGTAACCTCGCGGGCAGAATGTTCCATTCAGCGTCATACGGAGAAGGAAACCTATGCGGGGCTTCTGGATGAGTATAAGGTAGGGCTTTCGCTGATCTTTTATCTCTTGAATCCGATCGAATACAGGGAGTGTTACCGGAAAGAGCGCGAGCGCTTACAGGTGACTTCGGTCAGCCTGGCAGGATTTGCCAATCGGGGCAAGGTGCTTCTTCCGATCAAAAAGACGGCGCTGCAGATTGAAAAAGCCAAAGTGGCGGCGAAAAACCGGGATGAACTTTTGGAAGCGGCAAAAAATGGCGACGAGGATGCGATGGAGTCCTTAACAATCGAGGATCTGGATCTCTATTCGATGGCATCGCGCCGGGCGACGAGAGAGGATATTTATTCGATCGTCGATACAACTTTTATGCCAAGCGGGATCGAGTGCGATCAGTATTCGATTTTAGGCGAGATCAAAGAGGTTATATGTAAGAAAAACCGGTTTACCGGCGAGGAAATCTATGATCTCAAGGTGGAATGCAACGATCTGTATTTCCGCGTGGGTATCAATAAGATGGACCTGCTTGGAGAACCGCTTCCGGGACGTCGGTTTAAAGGAAAAATATGGATGATGGGAACGGCTCATTTTGCGTAAAGGTCTATAAAAAATCATCGGTTCCAAAAGTGCCTACCCGTGAACAGCTACACAGAAATTGCATACGGAGCATGTGAGAAGAGAAAATAGTTGCGGAACACATGAAAATGAATTATAATAAAATGCAGTATGAAAATACGATATATGTTTCACGTGAAACATATAAATCTCTGTAGCTCAGTAGGATAGAGTGTTCGCCTCCTAAGGTAGAACCATGGCGGAACCCTTTTGAAGAAAAAGGGTAGCGTTTGAGGATCACTTAAGGAAGCGAAATCTGAAAAATCAGAAGAGATAAGAAAGAGATAATTCATCACGAAAGTGATTGAGTTCATAAAGTTGGTCGCCGTGACCGAAAAGGCTGAAAAAGCCCGAAAATACGGCATTTGTTCCCATAGTTAAATGGATATAACAAGCGCCTCCTAAGGTAGCGTTACAACGCTCACCTTGGAAAAACCTTAGGAGGGAGCTGAGTCCGATAACTACGGGGGCTGACAAAAAAATTTAATACGTCCCAATAGCTCAGTTGGATAGAGCACACGCCTCCTAAGAAGTAACCATAGTTAAAGCCGTGGAACTTAAAAAGGTGGTAACAAAGAGTTCGATTTGAACAGTGGCATATAGAAATGTCGAAATAAGAAATCAGATGATTCATCACGAAAGTGATTGAGTTCATAAAGTTGGTTGCCGTGACCGAAAAGGCTGAAAAAGCCCGAAAATACGGCATTTGTTCCCATAGTT
>OGPP01002414.1_pt1 | contig 11187 bp, 8 predicted proteins | sample 1553021 | NCBI WGS metagenome assembly OGPP01 (sample SAMEA2580217, study PRJEB22360) | human gut metagenome | biome: human gut; feature: human-associated habitat; material: faeces | place: Denmark | collected 2008/2010
GCCAGCCATTCTTATACTGCATCTTAAAGCTCTCCGCGAGGGCTTCCTCCTCCTCGTACATCTCCGGCAGCATCTTTAACTGCAAAAGCTGCAGATAGAACCGGCCGTTGACGTCCTCCAGCTTTTTCCTGAACAGGCGGACCACAGCGTCCTTCTTCTCCTCGTCCGGTTCCAGACGGTACTGCAGGTACTGGTAATAACAATAGAGTGTTCCGATCCGGTCTCTGAGGGCAGAAACGGTATCCCACGCATCGTCCAGACATAAAGCCGCCTGATCCGGTCTCTCCGCGTCCAGATAAGTCTCCGCCTGCAGGAGGGACAGGATCACAGAACCGCCGTTTGCGCCGCGAATGGCATCCAGCTCGTTCTGGATCTTTCCGAGGACAGCTTTTTTCTCGTAGAGACCGCTCTCGTAGGCCTCACGGAGTTTCATGTACCGGCAGACACCGGCTTTGCTGATCTCGCCCTCAGCGCGCTTTCTATCCGGCTCCTCTCCCATAGCCTCGATCCGGATCACGGTGTCACCGTGGACGGTAAGAAGGCGGATCGCACCGAGGTTCTTTCCCTTATGCATCCTCTCCGGGTGGATCCTGAATCGCAGATCCAGACGGTTCTCTTCAAAATCCGCCTGAGTGATGACCTTCTTCGGGATCTCGATGAAATCGCCGTCAGCGCGGACTTCCATATAGAGATAGCCCCAGGTATTTTTCCGCAGGACGACCTTGTCATTCACGATATCCTTCGGCTTGTCATAGACCTTCTTTGCCGTAGATAAGGTCAGCTCGATGGGTTCCTTCACTCCCGTCGCCAGAAAGAATTCCTCCAGGGCATTCTGGCGGTTTCCGTGTCCCCTTAAGCCTTAAACAGCGGCGCTTCCGTAAAATCCCGGTACTCCATGAGGCGCAGCGCCAGTTCCATATCCTTTTTCGCCAGCTCCACAAAATCATCCATAGACTTTAATGTGGACAGGACACGGACAGACTCGATCATTTCCACACGAAAAAGAAAAGGAACCTCCAGTTCTCCGCTGTTTGTTACAAGCGTGAAGTTTCCCTTGATCAGGTCTCCGTTCTCGCACCAGGAGGTGTCGACTTCGTAGACAATATGGTTTCTTAAGCCCCCGAATGCGTTCTTTAAGATCTTCACGCGGCTGTGGCTTGAGTAGGCAAGGCCTTTGATATATAAATTGTTCTCACTTGCTAAGTATAGCTCTCTTTTATAAACCGTATCGCTCCCCAGAGTCTCCTCGATCTTCACAGGATCCAGAAACAGCTTCGGCATCTCCGCGTCCACGATTCCTCTGGAAAGGCGCATGATCCGTTCTCTCATATGTTTTCACCTTATATTTATAATCCGATTACGTACGAAGGCTGCAGGTTCCGCCAACACTTCCGATTCCGCATCGTCAGAACCAGCTGCCGGCCTGTACTTTCTTATGGTCATCGCAGACACATGTTCAGACCTGCTGATTTATTACGTGGTATCATCATAGCACATTTCCTGATCAAATTCACTACAAATTTCGACCTTTTTCATATGATGGAAGAAAAAGGGCTTGAATACCGCTGTGGAAACCTGTAAAATAGATGTATTCTACAATAAAGGAGCCCCTGCGTATGTTATCTGATCCGATCACGCTCTACAAATTAATGATCCTCTACATGCTGGACCACGTCAATTTTCCGCTGACAAACTCCCAGCTCACGGATTTTTTCCTGGATCACGAATATACGACATACTTTACGCTCCAGCAGGCGTTAAACGAACTGAAAGAAGCGGGGCTGATCCGAATGGAATCCACCCACAACTCCTCCCGCTATGAGATCACCAAAGAGGGCGATGACACTCTCTCCTTCTTCGGAAACAACATCTCCCCGGCAATCATCGAGGATATCGACAGCTACTTAAAGGAGAACAAATTCCGCTTAAGAAACGAGGTCGGCGTCATCTCCGATTTCTATAAATCCACAAATCAGGACTATATCGTCCACTGTGAAGTCCGGGAAGGCAAATCTGTCCTCATCGGCTTCGACCTCTCCGTCCCCGACAAGGATCAGGCTGAGACTATGGCCAGCCACTGGAAGGAGCGGAGTCAGGATATCTACGCTTATGTGATGAAGACCTTGATGAAAGGTTAAGATATGCGTTTTGAAGTCTGCCTCCGGCAAATTTTCTGAATTGTACGCGAAAACGGCACCTGCCGCAGGGAAATTTCTGCGGCGGATGCCGTTTTTCAGTACTTCCAAAATTTAAAGGTTCTGCTGCGCCTCTTTCGCTGCCTTCTTCGCCGCCCACTCCGCAGCTTTCTCCGCCTGGATCTCCTCCTCGGCAGTCAGAAGATCTTCTCCTGCTGCCATCTTGTCGATGAGGTTCCAGATGTCCTCTCTTCCCTGCTTTGTCTCGGCGGAAAACGGGATCAGGATATCCTGTTTTTCCATGCCGAGACCGGTGCGGATGAGTTTTACCTGCTTCTGGATCTGGCTGCGCTTGATCTTGTCGAGCTTTGTGGCAATGATGACCGGACGGAATCCGTTATAAACGACCCAGTCGTACATGGTCTTGTCGTTGGCGGACGGCTCGTGACGGATGTCCACAAGAAGGAAAACGCACTTTAACATCTGGGATTTGTGGAGATAATTCTCGATCATCCTGCCCCATTTTACCTTCTCAGACTGCGGAACCTTCGCGTAACCGTAGCCGGGGAGATCTACGTAGTAGAGATCTCCGTTGATATTATAAAAGTTGATCGTCTGGGTCTTTCCCGGCTGGGAGGACGTTCTCGCCAACGCTTTCCGGTTCATGAGCGCGTTGATCAGGGAAGATTTTCCCACGTTTGATTTTCCCGCGAAGGCGAACTCCGGCAGCGTGTTCTCCGGCAGTGTGCTCGTCACACCGCAGACGGTCTCAAGTTCCACATTTCTGATTACCATATATTTCTCCTTGTATGTAACACTTCAGCACTTTCCTTGTCACACGCAAAAACCCATTTTAGAATGACTTTGTCGATGGGATTTCTGCCTGCCAAACTATGCTTTCTTACAGTCGGCGCAGCACGTGCGCGGATCCGCTGAACCGTTACCCTTGTTTTTGCATACCAAAGTCAGCAGCTCTCCAACAGGCAGGACCTATCAGAAAGCCGCCAACCTTTGTATCCTGGCATTACACGAACGCCTCGCGTACTACATCATCCATAGTCTTCACAAACACGATCTCCATGCCTTTCGTGATCTCCTTCGAGATCTCTGCCATATCCGGACGGTTCTTATCCGGCACGAGGACCTTCTTCATATGTGCCATTCTTGCTGCCAATGTCTTTTCCTTTAATCCGCCGATCGGCAGTACCCGGCCTCTCAATGTGATCTCACCGGTCATGGCAACGCTTGCGCAAACCTTCTTTCCGGTCACCGCGGAGAGCATGGCTGTTGCCATCGTAATGCCCGCAGACGGACCATCTTTCGGCACGGCACCCTCCGGGATATGTAAATGCAGGTCATGTTCCTTAAAATACCTGCTCTCCACACCGTACCGGTCTGCCACGGAACGAACGTAAGTCAGCGCGATCTGCGCGGATTCCTTCATGACATCACCCATCTGTCCTGTCATCTGAAGCTTTCCATCACCCGGCATTACATTCACTTCGATCTGAAGTGTGTCGCCGCCGACGCTTGTCCACGCGAGACCCCTCACGATTCCGACCTCGTCCTCCTCATTGGCATTCTCGAAGGTGATCTTTTCTTTTCCGAGATACTTCTGAAGATTTCCCTCTGTGATATGCACAGTTTTTTTCTTCTTTTCCAGAAACTCCCTCGCCGCTTTTCTGCAGATCTCACCGATCCGGCGCTCCAGGTTTCTCACACCGGCCTCTCTCGTATAGTTGTGGATGATCTTCTCCAGTGCCTTGTCGCTGAAGGAAAGCATCCCCTCCGTAAGGCCGTTTCTCTCCAACTGTTTCGGAACAAGATACTTCTTTGCGATATGGAACTTCTCGTTCTCTGTATAGCTGGATACCTCGATAACCTCCATACGATCAAGGAGCGGTCTCGGGATCGTCGACGCATCATTTGCCGTCGCGATAAAGAGAACGCCTGAGAGATCCAGCGGGATCTCCAGATAGTGGTCGCGGAACTTCACGTTCTGCTCCCCATCAAGGACCTCCAAAAGTGCTGAGGAGACATCTCCCCGATAGTCGGCAGAGACCTTATCGATCTCATCTAAAAGCATTAACGGGTTTGCCACGCCTGCCTGACGCATTGCATCGGCGATGCGGCCCGGCATCGCTCCCACGTATGTCTTTCTGTGTCCGCGTATCTCCGCCTCGTCGTGAATGCCGCCAAGGCTGATCCGGACATACTTTTTTCCGAGGGCGCGGGCAACCGATCTCGCGATGGAGGTCTTACCTGTTCCGGGCGGTCCCACAAGGCAGAGGATCGGGCTTGTTCCTTTCTTTGTGAGGGCACGGACCGCAAGGAATTCCAGTACACGGTCCTTAACCTTCTCCAGACCATAATGGTCCTCCTCCAGGATCTCCTTCGCGTGAATGATATCCTGATTATCCCTTGAGACCTTCTTCCACGGCATCTCAAGCACCGTCTCGATATAGGTACGGAGAACATTCGCCTCCTGACTTCCTCCCGGCATGCCCTTGAAACGCTGGATCTCTTTTTTGATCTTTTCCTTCGTTTCCTTGTCCGCGTTCAGCTTTTCCAGCTGTTCCATATATCCATCGGCATCTTCCGTCCCGCTGTCATCTCCCAGTTCCTCACGGATCACTTTTAATTCTTCCCTTAAAATATAATCCCTCTGGTTCTTATCGATGTGCTCCTTCACTTTTCCCTGATAATCCCGCTTGATCATAAGGATCTCGAGTTCCCGCATCAGGTAGTACACGATCCGGTCATACAGATGGCTCCAGTAATCACACTCCAGCATCTCCTGCTTCACAGCAAAATCCCACGGAAATTCATTTGCTGTCTGGGTCAGAAGCTGCTCCAGATCCGTGATCACAAGAAGACTTCCGATAAAATCTTTCACAGCCTTCGGATTCGCGTTTCCGAATTCCTCTAATTTTTCCTTAACGATCCGGCTCATGGCTTCCTTCACAGTGTCGGTAAGCTGTTCTTCCTGCATCGGCGTTTCCTCGACCTCAGCTTCCAGATACGGTCCCTCCTCAAACAGAGTGAGAAGCGCCGCTCTCTTTTCGCCTTCCACCATCACACGAATGATACCGCCCGGCATTTTCACGAGCTGTTTGATCTGGGAGATCGTTCCCATCTGGTACAGATCCGCGACCGCAGGTGTTTCCTGCTCCGGATGACGCTGGGTCACGAGATATACCTTCTGGTTTCCCATCATGGCTGTCTCAATGGCGCGGATCGATTTTTCCCGGCTGATGTCGAAATGCTGTACCATTCCCGGAAGGATCGTGAGTCCGCGGAGTGCCACCGCCGGCATCGTAATTTTCTTATCTTCCATTATTTCTCCTATGAACGCAACTGCCCGGCCTCTTTCCGATGCCGGTCAACAGTTACGGGCAAATTTCTGTTGTGTAAAAGGGCTGCCGTGACATTTCTGTGCGCAGCAGCCCCTCTTATCTGCGGGATACGGGTCCTGCAGGTACATTTTTTCTCATACGGGAACGCCGTCCGTTACGCGATCTCCCCGTTACTCTCTTTTCTGGATCTTCCGGCCAATGCTTTTTTCGGCACCGTCACGTCGCGGTAAACGACTTCCGGCTTTTCCTTTCCGTCCACCGCTTCTTTCGTCACAGTGCAGATTCCAACGTTGGAATCTGACGGAACCTCGTACATCGTATCCATCATGACGGATTCCATGATTGCGCGGAGTCCTCTGGCACCTGTCTTTCTCTCAACCGCCATATGGGCGATCTCGTGGACGGCATCCGGAGTAAACTCCAGCTTCACATCATCCAGTTCGAATAACTTCTGATACTGTTTCACAAGAGCATTTTTCGGCTCTGTGAGGATCCGGACAAGAGCATTCTCATCGAGAAGATCCAAGGATACCATAACCGGAACTCTTCCCACAAACTCCGGGATCAGGCCGAATTTCGTAAGATCCTGCGGCATCGCCTGCTTTAACAGCTTGCTGATATCCGTATTTTTCTTATCCACGATCTTCGCGCCGAAGCCGATGGAACTTGTCTCCAGTCTGGACTCGATAATTCTCTCAAGGCCATCGAAAGCGCCGCCGCAGATGAACAGGATGTTCGTCGTATCGATCTGGATCAGCTCCTGCTGCGGATGCTTTCTGCCGCCCTGAGGCGGAACGCTTGCAACAGTACCTTCCAGGATCTTTAACAACGCCTGCTGAACGCCCTCGCCGGAAACATCACGGGTAATGGATACATTCTCGGATTTTTTTGTGATCTTATCGATCTCATCGATGTAAATAATACCGTACTCCGCACGGCTCACATCATTATCTGCTGCCTGGATCAATTTTAAGAGGATGTTCTCCACGTCCTCGCCGACATAACCGGCCTCAGTCAGCGTCGTTGCATCTGCGATTGCAAACGGAACACCTAAAAGCTTCGCAAGTGTCTGCGCAAGATAAGTCTTGCCGGAGCCGGTCGGACCGAGCATCAGGATGTTGCTCTTCTGAAGATCAACATCACTTTCCTTCTTCGATGTGATTCTCTTATAATGATTGTAAACAGCCACGGAAAGAACTTTCTTCGCCTCATCCTGTCCGATCACATAGTCGTCCAGAAATTCTTTGATCTCCTTCGGTTTTAAGAGGTTGATTCCGGAGAAATCCGGTCTCTCCTCCTCCTCGTTTCCGAGTTCTTCCTCAAGGATCTCACTGCAGAGTTCGATACACTCATCACAGATATAGACTCCGTTAGAGCCGGCTATCATTTTTCTTACCTGATCCTGATTCTTTCCGCAGAAGGAACATCTGATCTTTTCCTCAGGTCTTACTGGCATGTTCGCACCTCAATTCATTCTTTCTTTATGTCTCAAAGCGCTCCGGCATCAGATTCTGCCTTCGCGCCCCCCGGTCTTTAATCTTAGTGGCCGGAGATAAAGAGGTCGCTTAGAACTGCAAGCATGGAGATCACGCGGTCGATCAGACCGTATGCGGCAGCCTCTTCCGCTGTCATATAGTTATCTCTCTCTGTGTCGCGGGCAATCACGTCGAGCGGCTGTCCGGTGTTTGCAGCCAGGATCTTGTTGAGCTTCTCTTTTGTCTTTAAGATCTGCTCTGCAACGATCTTGATCTCGGTCGCCTGTCCCTGGGCTCCACCGGACGGCTGATGGATCATGACCTCAGCGTTCGGAAGTGCGAAGCGTTTGCCCTTCGCGCCGCTGGAGAGAAGGAATGCGCCCATGCTTGCAGCCATGCCGATACAGGTGGTGCACACGTCACATTTAATGTAATTCATCGTATCATAGATCGCCATACCGGCCGTTACGGAACCACCCGGGCTGTTGATGTAAAGGTTGATGTCCTTATTCGGATCCTCGGATTCCAGGAAAAGAAGCTGTGCAACAACAAGACTTGCTGTCACATCGTTTACTTCCTCCCCGAGGAAAATGATACGGTCTTTTAATAATCTGGAATAGATATCGTAGGAACGCTCTCCTCTGCTTGTAGATTCAAGCACGTAAGGTACTAAGCTCATATTTTTTCCTCCATCTTTTCTTTTATATCTGTTACCAGAGTATTCCTTTTTATGCATTTTCCGGCGAATCTGTCGCCTGTGTCTGGGACCGGCCCGGCAGAAATCCACCTTTTTCCACATATTTGGGAACTATCCCTGTATAACCGATTAGGGATTGCCGCAGAAAAACTCTCCGTAGCAACCCCCTCTGTATATGGTTCCTGGTCCGCTGTCGGACCGTTCCCCACCATGTTTTCCGTGCAGATTAGTCGTAAAGTATGTTGCTTTACTTAGTCAACGAACTTAGCCTCAGCTACAAGGAAGTCGATTGCTTTCTGAACTGCAAGGTCTTCCTTTAACTGTGCCATCTGCTCTTCGCCGAACATACCCTTGATCTGTTCTTTATCCATCTTGAAGTCCTCAGCCATCTTGTCGAACTGCTCTTCAACTGCTGCGTCGTCAGCCTGGATGTTCTCAGCCTTTACAACTGCCTCAAGAACGAGTCTTGTCTGGATTCTCTTGATCGCCTGCGGCTTCATCTGCTCGCCGATCTTCTCAGCTGTCATGCCTGTGATCTCAACGTACTGCTTGAAGGAAATTCCCTGGCTCTCAAGTCTGCGCGCATAGTCGTTAACCATACCGTTTACCTGCTCCTCAACCATCTGATCCGGAATCTCCATTGTTGCGTTCTCGATCACCTTAGCAACAACCTTGTCCTCGTCTGCTGTCTTAGCTGCTTCAATCTTCTCAGCCTGTAACTTCTCTGTAAGATCTTTCTTGTACTCTTCCATTGTATCGAAATCAGATACCTCGCTTGCGAAATCATCGTTAGCTTCCGGAAGCTCTTTTCTCTGGATCTCTTTTACTTTTACTTTGAATACAGCCGGTTTGTTCTTTAACTCTTCCACATGGTACTCAGCCGGGAATGTTACGTTTACTTCGCACTCTTCGCCAGTTGTCTTACCGATTAACTGCTCCTCGAAGTTATCGATAAATGTGTGGGAACCGATCGTAAGCGGATAGTCCTCAGCCTTGCCGCCCTCAAATCTCTTTCCGTCAACGGAACCGTCGAAATCGATCGTTACCTGATCTCCATCCTCGATACCTCTGTCCTCAACAGTGATAAGGCGGGAGTTTTTCTCTCTTGCGCGCTTGATCTCTGTCTCGATATCTTCCTCTGTAACCTCAGATTTTGTCTTCTGGACTTCTACGCCCTTGTACTCGCCAAGAGTAACTTCCGGCTTAACAGCTACAACTGCTGTGTAAACGAAAGCTTTGCCTTCCTCGATCTCCTCAATGGAAATAGACGGACGGGAAACGATCTCAAGACCGCTCTCTTTTGCAGCGTCCGGATAGCTTGCGTCGATCACTTCATCAACAGCATCCTCGTAGAATACGCCAACGCCGTACATTTTCTTGATCATGTTGAACGGAGCTTTTCCTTTTCTGAAGCCCGGGATATTGAATTTACCCTTATTCTTATTATAGGAGTGCTGTACAGCCTCCTCAAACTTTTCTGCCGGCACTTCGATTGTAAGCTTTGCCGTATTCTTCTCTAAATTCTCTACCTGTACGCTCATTTTATGAGTTCCTCCTTAAATATATCGATAGCGGGGACTTCATGATTATACCCGCCCGAATCATCTCGTAACTGCCGCTTTCCGGGCGTTACACGTTTTCCGGCATTATGACTGCCGTTCAGCGAAAAAATCCGCCCTCAGGCATCACTTCTCCGTCACGCACACATAGCGCCGCATGAAATTATAACATAAGACGCATGAAAAGACCAGACCTAAATTGTAAAAATTCCAGAAAAACACAGGGGTTTTTACAGTTTTTCTTCGGATTTTTTCATCATGAACGGAAGGATCCGCCGTTTATCTGATATACTGGATCGCTGCCCGGATCTGCTCGGCTTCCTCTTCGCTGACTAAAAGACGGATCAGCTCCAGTCCAAGGTCGATCGCCCAACCCAGCCCACGACCGGTGCTGAGCAGACGGTCTGTGATAACACCATCACCTCTGCAGTCCGCGCCCTTCATCTGAGACTCAAATCCAGGATAACAGGTCGCGCGATGACCTTCCGCAAGACCAAGCTCTCCCAATATGCTCGGCGCCGCACAGATCGCAGCCAGACGTTTTCCTGCTGCAGCATGGGATTTCAGCATTTCCGCCAGTCCCTTGTGCGCCTTTAAGTTGTTCGTTCCGACAAGTCCGCCCGGAAGAAACAATACGTCCGCATCATCTGTGATCTCCTCAAACAGACAGTCTGCCTCGATCTTAAATCCATGGGACCCTGTCACCATGTTTCTCCCCATAATGGAAACAAGCTTCACATCCACCTTTGCTCTTTTTAAGCAGTCACATACCGCCAGACACTCAACCTCTTCCATTCCGTCTGCAACAAACGCGTATACTTTTGCCATTTGAAATTTCTCACCTTTCTTTGCTGATCTGCCGCCGAAAATTCTCGGAAACTTACTCCTCACTTTTCTCATCATCCGTATACGGATAGAACTTTCCATTCAGGTAATATCCGCGTCCGGGTCCACCTTCTGACCTCTTCACATCCGTTCCGCGGTCTTTTGCTGCAGTCTGTTCCGGATTCGGAGTCTGAACTGTCTGCTCCGGACCGTTGTACCGGTATGTCTCCTGCGGCACATCGTTCCAGTTATCCGGAGCGCTGTTCCGGTTCTGTCCATAAGCATAACCGGTTCCACAATTCGAATCATACCCATTGTTCATATTTTCGTTTCCGCAGGTACCGTAACCGCCACTGTAATTTCCATTGCCGCCAACATCTCTCACGCTGTCCGGCTCCACATACTGACCACCGTAACGCGCATAATTCTGTACAAACGGTTCCCCGCCGAATCCATTCAGACGGCCGGAATACGGTCCACGGAGAACTGCGTAGAGTTCCGCGAAGGTCGCGTCAACATACGGCTGAACAAAGAAGGTACCGATACCGCAGAGCAACGTTCCGAGGAGCTGCCATCCTATGAAGGAAAGGCCGAGAACGAACGCATTCCACTTCTGTCCGTCCATCATCTCTTTTGAGAGTCTTAAAGCTTCTCTCGCCTTCATATCCGGATTCTCGGCAAGAATATACGGCACCATCAGATAGCAGTATTGGAAGTAGATGGAAAAGCAGGCTCCCACCGCGGCACCACAGGCCATCAGAACAGCGCTTCCCACCCAGTCAGACAGGAACCTGTTAAATGCAAGTGTCAGCAATCCCGGTGCCATGCACAGGAACACGATGCCCTCTGTGATCAGGGAGCGGAGGAACTGGGTCCCCACAAGCTTTAAATATCCGTTGGAAAATCCCCAGAAAAGTTTTCCAATGCCCGCCGACTGTCCCGTCACGCGGCTCTCCATATAAAATCTGTTTCGTCCGATCTCAAACAATGGCTGTACAAAAATTCCGATCACGACGGAAATGATCACAATAACGACCACAGCCCCCGCAAAAAGCCGATAAACTGCTTTCCCCTTTAATAATTCCTCTGCCAGCGCAGTTTTGCCGCAGCCACAGGGCGCACTGAAAAAAAGCACCCGTC
>OGPP01002415.1_pt1 | contig 11182 bp, 9 predicted proteins | sample 1553021 | NCBI WGS metagenome assembly OGPP01 (sample SAMEA2580217, study PRJEB22360) | human gut metagenome | biome: human gut; feature: human-associated habitat; material: faeces | place: Denmark | collected 2008/2010
GTACTTCATGAAAATACCCCCAATCCTGGGTGTCCAGAATTGGGGGTACATATCATTCCATGACAGGAAGCCGGGGCGGTTTTTTGCGCCATGCACCGGAACCCCTCTCCTCCGGGCGGGGGAGAGGGACGGAGGGCCATGCGGCAGGGTCGTGATTTGGAGGATTATTATGTACAACTGGGGGAGCGTCTTCGGATGCTCCCCTTTATTTTTGCAGGGCAGTCCGTGTGGATTGTCCTGCTTCTTTATATAAGGAGACAGATTATGATCTTTCATGCAATGACCGAACGCTACGAGGAGATCACGGTTTGCGGAAAGCCTGCGCTGTTTACCAGTATCCGCATCAAGAGAGATACTGTCCCGGACGGTCTGTATGCCTACGATGTCCGGCATGACGATGAGTGCAGGGGCATCCCTTATGAGATCGCACCCTTTGTACATTCAAAATGAGAATGCCGTGTTTCTTTTTTGTGGCATGTGTAGGATGGACAACCATACCGTCCAGCCCAATCTGTATAATGGGGGCAGAAAAATAAGTCAAATAGGAGAAGAGCGTATGAAAAAATTTTTGATGGTGCTGTTGAGCATTGCATTTGTGCTGAATCTTGCGATTGTGATTGGGCTGATTGGCGGATATGGTTCACCACGGCGGGCGCTTTACACCATCACAGACGAGTTGATGAACAGTGCCTATCGGTTCAAAAGAGGTTGGCAATTTAAGAATAGTCTACCTTGACTTTTTATCGCAATTTTCAAAAATAGCGCCAATCAAAACGGCATATTTGCGATATGCAGTTTGCGGATGTTGCTTGTGCATTAAAAACGCAAACTGCTATAGAAGATGGACAGACGGGCTGTCCATCTTTTTTTGTATACTGGGGTTGTGCAAAAGAGACAAAATTTTTTTGTAATTCTGTAAAACGACAAAAGTTCATACAAAGAATTGCAGGGATAGTTGTGTTGTGTTACAATGAGCAGAGAAGGAGAATGAACCGTGCGTAATAGTAGATTGGACCGGATACTCTATATTCAGCAGGTGCTGGTACAGGGCGGTGTGCTGAATAAACAGCAGACGGCTGACCGCTTCGGTGTCAGTGAGAAAACCATTCAGCGCGACCTTGATACCCTGCGCAACCATTTTGCAGACAGCGAGCCGCGCCGGGAAATTCTGTATAACTCCGCAAAGGGCGGCTATCTGCTGGATGATACGCTTTCACGCTTCCTCACCCGCAGCGAGATTCTGGCAGTGTGCAAGATTTTGCTGGAGAGCCGCTCAATGGTCAAGGAGGAGATGTTTCCGATTCTGGACAAGCTGATCTGGGCTTGCACACCGCTGGATAGGCTGAATCAGGTCAAAGACCTCATCAGTAACGAACGCTTCCATTACGTTGAGCCGCAGCATGGCCGGAAGTTTATCGAGAGCCTGTGGGAGATCGGCACGGCAGTAGAAAATCACAATGTTATGGAAATTACCTACTGCCGCACCCACGATGGCGAGACTCGTGTGCGTACCATCGAGCCGGTGGGCATCCTGTTCAGTGAGTATTATTTCTATCTGGCGGCGTTCATTGAGGGCATCGACAAGGACAAGCACTTCAAAAATCCACAGGATAATTCTCCGACGATTTACCGCATCGACCGTATCCAGAACTATAAGACCCTCGAACGGCACTTTGCCCAGCGGTATACCGACCGCTTTCAGGAAGGTGAAATGCGCAAGCGTATCCAGTTTATGTATGGCGGCGAGTTGCAGACCATCCGGTTCGAGTATACCGGGCCGAGTCTGGAATCGGTGCTGGACAGACTGCCCACCGCAAAGGTGCTTCAGGTGACGGAAAAGGGCTGGATCGTGGAAGCCGAGGTGTTTGGCACGGGCATCCAGATGTGGATACGAAGTCAGGGAGATTACATTAAAGATTATAAAACCATAAGGAGCGATAGAATATGAGCGAAATTCAGGTGGAAGTGTGTTTTACGGACAAGCTGGAGTCTGTCCGCGTGGGCGGAAAGAAGATGGAAATCCCGAAAGCCGTGAAGGCAAAGCCCGTCGAAGAGTGGTTTGAACCGGCTGCGGGCCGTGTGAAGTGGGGCGGACTGGGCGCTGAGATAAAGGAAATGGATTTCAGCAGAGAGAAGAATGCCGCGTACAGTTTCCTGTTCAACGGCCCGGAGGACAAAAAGCAGGAATTTATGGAGTGCGTGGAGCGCTTCTGCCTGGGCGAGGAAGCACAGCAGGAAACAAAAAAGAAGACTGTGCAGGACTACCTGCAGGAAGCTAAGAAGAATCAGCAGGCCGGCAATGCCGAAATGGCGTTCCAGCAGTACATGATAGCGGCCAGAGATTACGGACACCCCGAGGCACAGTTTGAGGTGGCCCGGTGCTATCAGAGCGGCACGGGTGTGGAAAAAAGCGAAGAAAATGCGGTCGTGTGGTACAAAAAGGCCGCAGAGCAGTGCGATGCCGAGGCACAGTGCGCGCTGGGCGAGTGCTATTATCAGGCTCTGGGTGTTGAAAAGGACGACAAAGAGGCCCGCAAGTGGTACGAAGCGGCGGCGACTCAGGGAAATGTGACGGCCCAGTATATGACCGGTCGGCTGTATGCGGCACTCTCGTACAATGTGGCGGCTGTGAAGTGGTACACCAAAGTGGCGGAGCAGGAATGCCCGGAAGCACAGTATGAGCTGGGCGTGTGCTATGAGGCCGGCGACGGCGTCGGCAAGAACGAGGCAAAGGCCGCAGAACTGTACCGTAAGGCGGCAGGGCAGGGCTATGCGGAGGCACAGAAAAAACTGGGTGACTGCTATACTCATGGCACAGGTGTCGCAAAAGACTTGGAGCAGGCGTTTGAATGCTACAGCAAGGCGGCAAAACAGGGCAATGCAAGAGCGCAGAACAATCTGGGCGTTTGCTATATGAAGGGCAATGGCGTAACGAAAGACCTTGTGCAGGCCGCTGAATGGTACGAGAGAGCGGCAGAGCAAGGGCTTGCACAGGCGCAATGTAATCTTGGCTACTGCTATAAATATGGACAAGGCGTAACAAAAGACCTTGTCAAGGCAGCGGAGTGGTACCGGAAAGCCGCAGAGCAGGGGTGGGTACGGGCGCAATGTAGACTCGGCGATTGCTATGAGTATGGAGAGGGTGTAACAAAAGACCTTGTCAAGGCGGCGGAGTGGTACCAGAAAGCGGCGGAGCAGGGTGATGCGGGAGCACAATATAAATTAGGCAAGTGTTATTATTGTGGAAAAGGCACAGAAATGAATAATAATGAAGCCGTAAAGTGGCTTCGGAGAGCATCAGAGCAAGGTGTTGCAGATGCACAGAATCTGCTTGGCGATTGCTTTTATTATGGCTGTGGTGTAGAAACGAATCATTGGGAAGCTGTGAAATGGTATGAGAAAGCGGCAAAGCAGGGCCATGCGGAAGCGCAGTGCAGTCTTGGCTACTGCCATGAGTATGGAAAAGGCGTAACAAAAGACCTGGCCAAAGCAGCAAAGTGGTATCGCGAATCAGCAGAAAATGGCAATGAATTTGCACAGTGCAATCTTGGCCTTTGTTATGAGTATGAAAAGGGAATAACAAAAGACCTTGTAAAAGCAGCTGAGTGGTACCGGAAATCTGCAGAGCAGGGATATGCACGGGCGCAATGCAATCTTGGCTACTGCTATGAGTGTGGTTGGGGTGTGACACAAGACTTTGCCAAGGCAGCGGAGTGGTACCGCAAATCTGCGGAGCAGGGATATGCGCGGGCACAGTGCAATCTCGGCTATTTTTATGAGAACGGAAGAGGCGTTGAAAAAGACCTCGCCAAGGCAGTTGAGTGGTACCGCAAATCTGCGGAGCAGGGATATGCGCGGGCGCAGTACAATCTGGGCCGTTGTTATCATAATGAACAGGGAGTGGCGAGAGACCTAAAAAAAGCTATGGAGTGGTACCTCAAAGCCGCAGAACAAGGCTGGGCAGATGCACAATATATCGTTGGAGAATTTTACAGCAATGGATATGGCGGTATAAAGGTGAATAATGCGGAAGCTCTAAAGTGGTATTATAAGGCTGCAGAACAGGGGGTTGCGGAGGCGCAATTTATTCTGGGGCTTGACTATAAACGTGGCGAAGGAGGAGTGGAAAAAGATTTCGCTAAAGGAGCAGAATGGTATCGAAAAGCGGCAGAGCAAGGCCATATGTATGCTCTGTACAATCTTGCAGTATGCTACGAATATGGAGAAGGTGTCCCAAAAGACAAGGAAACAGCAATAAAATTGTATCAGAAGGCGGCGGAGCAGGGCCATACAGAGGCAGAAAAGGATGTCAAGCGACTGGAAGGCGGCGGCCTTGGCTCTGCCGTCGCAGCAGGTGCGGCACTGGGCGGAGCTGCCCTGCTCTGGAAAATTTTGAGGGGTTAACAGCAGAAAGGAAAATAAATCATGGCAGACGAGCTTGAGGTGCTTGAGAAACAGCAGCTTTCCGCGCAGCGGTCACTGAATGACCTGACGGACCAGCTGACCCTTGCAGACCATCTGGTGTATAAAAAATATCTGACGGAACTGCAGAACTATGGCATGGTGGAGCTTTCCCAGCAGATGCTGGACGTGCAGGACCCTGCCCAGTGCATCCAGCTGTTCCAGCTGCAGAAATTGACCCTGAAAAAGGGCGAGGATATGTTCCAGAAGCTTTCCACGGTGTACTATTCCAGCATGGCGCAGGGCTGCAGTCTGGCGGTGATGATCGATGTGCCGGAGGAGAATGTCGGCGCGAATATCTATCTGGGTGTCCGTGAGGACCCTTTGAAAAAGAACATGGAGAGCCGCGATCTGGATACTTCCAGCAAGGCGCTGCAAAAGGTGCTGAGCTCCAACTTCCCCGGCTCTGAGACAAGAGGCATTCCGCGGCAGGAGGAAAAAGAGCTGCTGGACGGCGCATTTGGCGATACGCAGGAAGCTGTGGCCTCGGTGTCCTGCGTGGCGGCACTACGGGATAAATCCAAGACGGAAGACAAGGCTTTTGTGCAGGGCATTGAGCGTTTTATGGACGCGATGGACGGCGAGGTGTACACGGCGCTGTTTTTGGCAGAGCCTGTCTCGGCAGAAACGCAGGCGGAGATACGCAGCGGGTACGAAAACCTCTACAGCAGTCTTTCGCCCTTCCGCAAGAGCACATGGTCCTATAGCGAGAATCAGAGCACGGCTGTGATGGAGAGCCTGTGCAGCGGGACTTCCCACACCATCAGCGATACCGTCAGCACGACCACAACGGACGGCACGAGCCAGTCCTCCTCTGTGACGGATGGCACCCAGAAAACGAAAGGGGTCAGCGGCGGCATCAACGGCGGTGTCGGCAGCAGCTCCGGCACCTCGGTCACAAAGGTCTCGCCGGTGGCTGGCGGCATTGCAGGCATTCTGGGTCTGGGCGGCGCAGTAGCCTCGGTTGCGATTCCGGTGGCAGGTGCTGTTATTGGACCGCTGCTGGGCACGGCTGGCAGGGCCATAGGAGGCATGGCACCATCCAGAACGGCTTTCAACAGCATTGCCCGGAACATCGGCGGCTCCATGGGCGTAAACACCTCGTGGGGTACCAGCCACTCTGCCACCGAGCAGACCGGCACTTCGCACAGCACCTCCGATGGGACGTCGCATGGAACATCGGACACCATCAGCCAGCAGGAGAGCCATGGCACAACAGACACCCGCGGCATGGGGCGTACCCAGCAGGTCGAGCTGTGCAACAAATCGGTGGAAGAATTGCTGGAACGCATTGAAAACCAGCTCAAGCGCGCCAAGGAAAGCGAGGATTACGGCTGTTATAAATGTGCGGCTTATTTTCTCTCGTCTACCCCGTCTACGGCGATACTTGCGGCCAATACTTACCGTGCATTGATGGTGGGCGAGGGCTCCTCGGTGGAAAGTGGTGCTGTGAATGTCTGGCAGAACGATGAGGCACAGGTGGCCCAGCTGCGGGAGTACCTCAAGCGATTCATGCACCCGGTCTTTGCCCGTCCGCTGTGGGCGGGTGCGCCGGACAGCCTGCTGTATACGCCAGCAACACTGGTCAGCGGTCGGGAACTTCCGATGCACCTTGGCTTGCCCACCCGCTCGGTACACGGCCTGCCCGTGATTGAGCACGCAGAATTTGGCCGCAATGTACCGGACGAAACGGTGCCGGATGCGGACAAGATGGAGCTGGGCAAAATCTACCATATGGGCAGGGAGGAAAAAGCGGACCTTATCCTGAACCGGCAGGCAATGGCCTCCCATACCTTTGTCACAGGCTCTACGGGTACGGGCAAGTCCAACGCAGTCTACCATCTTCTGGACGAGATAACAAAGGATGGACGGACGTCGTTTCTTGTGGTGGAACCGGCCAAGGGCGAGTACAAGAATGTGTTCGGCAGCCGCGCGGATGTAAAGGTGTTCGGCACCAACCCCAGAGAAACTCCGCTGCTGCGCATCAATCCCTTTGCGTTCCCGCAGGACATCCACATTCTGGAACATATCGACCGTCTGGTGGAAATCTTCAATGCCTGCTGGCCCATGTATGCGGCCATGCCTGCCGTGCTGAAGGAGGCCATCGAGCGCAGCTACCAGAAAGCCGGTTGGAACCTACGCAATTCGGAGAGCGAGAAGGGAGTTTTCCCGACCTTCTTCGACCTGCTGGATATTCTGCCGGGCGTCATTGAGGAATCGCACTACTCCAAGGACACCCAGAGCGATTATGTGGGCGCTTTGTGTACCCGTGTGAAGTCGCTGACCAACGGCATTTACGGCAGTGTGTTCTGCGCAGAGGACGCGCTGAGCGACGCAGAGCTGTTTGACTGCAATGTGGTCGTGGACCTGAGCCGGGTGGGGTCGATGGAGACAAAATCGCTGCTGATGGGCATTCTGGTCATGAAGCTGCAGGAATACCGGATGTGTGGCAGCGAGATGAACAGCAGACTGCGCCATGTTACCGTGCTGGAAGAGGCGCACAATCTGCTGCGCAAGACGTCGGCGGAACAGTCGCAGGAAGGGGCAAATCTGCAGGGCAAGTCGGTGGAGATGCTGGCCAACGCCATTGCGGAGATGCGTACTTATGGTGAGGGTTTTATCATTGCGGATCAGGCTCCCGGCCTGCTGGATATGTCGGTCATCCGCAACACCAACACGAAAATCATCCTGCGCCTGCCGGACGAAGAGGATCGCAAGCTGGTAGGTAAGTCTGCCGCCCTGAAGGAGGCACAGATCGACGAATTGTCCAAGCTGCCGCTGGGTGTAGCTGCCGTTTACCAGAACGAGTGGCCGGAGGCGGTGCTCTGCAAGATTGAGGCGTATCCCATGCCGGAAAATGCTGTTTACCACAAACCCTCAAAAATGCCGCATGAAATCAACGCAGAGTTTGTATTTGGACAACTGGCAGCGGGCAAAGAGCTGGAACCGCTGAGCATTTCGGAGATGGAGCAGCTGAAGCTCTGGCTGAAACGCCATGAGATGATGTTGAAGTCGGAGGACAGCCGCTACCTGGAACAGGTCTTTGCAGGCGGCGAACTGGATGTGGCTAAGACCCGGAAAGCTGTGTTTGATTTCTTTGGTGGGATTAGCACGGTCGTTGATTACTGTGCCGCAGCCGAAAAATCGTTCACACCCCGTAAAGAATTTCTGGAACAGTTGCAGGGACAGTACGGCCTGAAAGCTGCTGCCGCAGACTGGGTGCTGAATAGCGTGATAAGCATGGGCATGAGCTTGAACCCGGATGCAAAGGCTGTAGATAATCTAAGGACGAATTTTGAACAGCAGGGAGGTCGTGTGCTGTGAGGCGAGAAATCTCAGAAACGAAACCGATGGAAGCAAAAATGCACATTGGGTTGGATGATGTCGTCAAACAGTCATTTGAGCGTCTACAGAAAGGCGCGATAGAAAAACCAGAAGAAAAACTGGATGCTGCTACGGAAAAGTCATTTGCAGAGCTAGAAAAAGAGCTGGAATACAAAAATAACGATGATGGAATGCCGTACCGTATGGAGCAGGATCTTTTGTCGGATGCAGAGTATAAAAGAAACGGATATGAGTATACTACCGATCACCTTGGAAGGTTGTTTACAGCCGAAGGAGACCTGCATCTGAAAGAGCATGATGGTCGTCTGCAAATTAAAGACAGCATCCATGACATTGGAAAAGGATATGAAAAAAGTACCGATGATCGAGGTCATGCAATTGCAGATCGCTTTGATGGGGCAAACGATTTGGAAAATCTCATTCCGCAGGATTCTGGACTAAATCGGAACGAATTCAAAAATTTTGAGAATAAACTGGCACAGGAAGTGGAAGCTGGGAAAAAAGTCAATCTGAAATTGGAGATGCATTATCCGGGAGACTCCTTCCGCCCGGATGCCATTACTGCTGTGACAACGATTGACGGAAAGCAGGAAGTTAAAGTATTTCTGAACGATCAGTATTTATAAGTCCACTGCACTTTCAGGTTATTACAATCCCGGTCGATTGCACATACAATACAAGTATCACTTCACTGAACGGAGGGTACTTGTACTATGGTGGATTACGCCGACATCGGAAAACGCATCCGTGCCTGCCGCCTTGCAAAGGGCATGACGCAGGAGCAGCTGGCCAATGAGGTTGGCGTTGTGGTCACGCACATCAGCCATATCGAAACAGGCAACTCCGTGCCCAGTCTGAAAACGCTGATCGACATCATCAACGCACTGGACTGTTCGGCGGACGAACTGCTGTGCATTGAGATCAAAAAAGCAAAGCCGGTGTTCGACAGCTGGATGACCGAACAGCTTGCAGATTGCTCTGCCGATGAGGCAAAGATCATCAAAGAAACGGTGGTCAGCCTGAAAAAATCGCTCCGGAAAGTGTACGGAAAGTCCCCTAAATACAGATATGACTAAAACTTCAAAAAACTGAATGCCAGTTGATAGGTATTGAGTGCCTGAAAAAGCACCCATAAAGTAAATGAACCGCCTCGGTTTCCATAGCAGGAAGCCGGGGCGGTTTTTCTATTGGGTAGCTTGAGCGAGCGACAACCACCAGCTTCGCTGGTGGAATAAAAACGGCTTTAGCCCTAGACAAAGAGAAACCTCCCCGTAGAATAGAGTGTGGGTTTGCCAACCACATTCTAGGAACAGGGAGGTTTATCTTTGAAATGAAAGATAACAAAGACGTAGATAGTTTAAGCCATACCACGTGGAGATGTCAATACCATGTAGTGTTTGCACCGAAATATCGGAGAATGGTAATTTACGGTCAGATCAAAAAGGATATAGGGCAGATACTGCGCCAAGAGTACATTAAAAACCAACTGCAACAGGACCAGATTGCCGATCAGTTGAGCCTTAAGGAGTTCGTAGCCCCTTAAGGGGCTTTGCTGGTATTATGCCCTTCTAGGGCTTACTCAAGCCACCGGCTCAGCCGGTGGTTTTGACTAGTCAAGAATTCAATGAATTTAGGAAAAATCAATCTTTCTTTTCCGCGGTGCGGGCAAAGAAGTTGGCGAGGACGGCACCGGAAATGTTATGCCACACAGAGAACACAGCGCCGGGGATAGTTGCCAGCGGATACTGTGCAAAGTGGGCGGCAGCCAGAGAGGTGGCCAGACCGGAGTTCTGCATTCCGACCTCGATGGAAATTGCACGGCACTTGGTGGAATCCAGCTTCAGCAGCTTGCCCACGCCAAAGCCGGTGAGGTAGCCCAGCAGGTTGTGCAGGATGACCACGGCAAGGATCAGCAGGCCGCTGGTCATGATCTTGGCGGAGTTTGCGGACACAACAGCGCAGATGATGAGCACGATGGCGGTGGTGGAGACCAGCGGCAGCACACGGACGGCGTTCTGGGTGAAGGCATGGAAGAAGTGGTTGACCACAAAGCCCAGTGCGATGGGAACCAGCACCACCTTGACGATGGACAGGAACATATTTACAGGGTTCACATCCACGCGCTGGCCGGCATACAGCAGGGTGAGCAGCGGGGTGAGGAAGGGCGCCAGCACGGTGGAAACTGCGGTCATGCCGACGGACAGTGCAACGTCGCCCTTGGACAGATAGGTCATCACGTTAGAGGAGGTGCCGCCGGGGCAAGTACCCACAAGGATGACGCCGATCGCCAGCTCGGTGGGCAGGTGGAACAGCTGCGTCAGCGCCCATGCCAGAAAGGGCATCAGGGTGAACTGCGCAATGCAGCCGATGATCACGTCTTTCGGGCGGCTGAACACTACCTTGAAGTCCTCCGGCTTCAGGGTGAGACCCATGCCGAACATGACGATACCCAGCAGGGTGTTGACCCATGCGGTCTTTACCACACTGAAGGTGCCGGGGAACAGCAGAGCCAGTGCCGCCACCACAATGACGATGGCGGCCATGTACTTGCCCACAAAGTCGCTTACTTTTTCCAATGTTTTCATGATAATACTCCTTTTCTGAACACTTGTTTTTGCGGATGCAAAGGCAATGAAACATCCGGAAAATGGCTTTCCCGCAAACAAAAACGCCTTTGTCCCTTACGGTTCGTAAGAGACAAAGGCGTATAAACTCCTCTGCGGTACCACTCTTATTGCCGGTGCAAAGCCCGGCCCCTCAGTGCGCATCCAACAATGCGCGGCCCGTGATAACGGGGGCCTGCCGTTCCCGCTTACTGGGGCGTAGATACCGCCCATTCAGCCGGAAAGCTCGGAGAGGATCTTCCCACGGACGCCCTGCACTGCCTTGCACCATCCGGCAGCTCTCTGCAGCATTCTTTCCGGGTACTCTTTCTCGTCATAGCCGAATATTTCACTGCCCCGGAGTATACTCCCACGGAGGGTGGAAGTCAAGGGATACGGACTGTCTGCTTTTTCATCTAGTTCACATCAAAAGTGAGCACGGCTCATGCACCGCCTTGCCATGGGCGGCACTGCCGACAAAAAGAAAACCGTCATCGCAAGAGAAGTTTCTCTCGTGCGCTGACGGTTTTTCCGGGACCGGGTCAGACAGACCCCTGTGCAGGAAAATGATAAATAGGGAGGTACTGCCGGAACTTCTTGCCGTGCAGGTGCGGTAAGTTACAGCAGGCTCTTGATATAAGCGGCCAGCTCTTCGTCCTTGCAGGAGGCGAAGAACAGCTCAGAGAACTTTGCACCTGCCACGGCGCCCTTCAGCAGCTCCTGATCGATGCTCTTGAGGCACTCGATGAGGGGCTTGAAGGTGGCGGCGCGGA
>OGPP01002416.1_pt1 | contig 11180 bp, 7 predicted proteins | sample 1553021 | NCBI WGS metagenome assembly OGPP01 (sample SAMEA2580217, study PRJEB22360) | human gut metagenome | biome: human gut; feature: human-associated habitat; material: faeces | place: Denmark | collected 2008/2010
AATAAAGCATATTTGTGGCCTTGGAGCAAAGGCCACAAATAGGGACTATTTATTTTACAGGGTTCGTCAGTTTAGACTAAACCTACTATTTTATTAATCAGCCTTTGGTCCTGCCTCAGCAATATTCTTAGGCATATTAGGATATTTCTTAGTAAAGTTATCCTGGAACATCTTAGCAAGCTTCTTAGCCTGTGCATCGTAAGCAGCTTTATCTTCCCATGTGTCACGAGGGTTCATGATTTCAGAAGGTACGTTAGGACATGTCTGAGGAATGTCTACGTTAAATACTTCATCATGTTTGTACTCTACATCATCAAATGTTCCGTTTAATGCTGCAGTTACCATTGCACGAGTGTATTTTAACTTCATACGGCTGCCTACTCCGTAAGGGCCACCTGTCCATCCTGTGTTAACAAGATATACTTTAGTGTTGTATTTTTCAATTCTTTCTCCGAGCATGTTAGCGTATACGGATGGATCCATTGGCATGAATGGTTCACCGAATAATGTGGAGAATGTTGGCTGTGGTTCTGTGATTCCACGTTCTGTACCAGCAAGTTTGGATGTGAATCCTGTTACGAAGTGGTACATAGCTGCGTTCTCATCTAATCTGGAGATTGGAGGAAGTACACCGAATGCATCAGCAGTTAAGAAGATAACTACTTTAGGGATTCCGCCAACACCAGGAATCTGTGCGTTGGAAATATAATCAACTGGGTATCCTACACGAGTATTCTCTGTAAGAGATCCATCATCAAAGTCAAATTCGCGAGTTTCGTCATCCATGATAACGTTCTCTACAAGGCTTCCGAACTTGATAGCGTTGTAGATTTCCGGTTCGTTCTCTGCGCTTAAGTTAATACATTTAGCGTAGCATCCGCCTTCGAAGTTGAAGATACCTCTGTCAGACCAGCCGTGTTCGTCATCACCGATTAATTTACGGTTAGGGTCTGCAGAAAGAGTAGTCTTACCTGTTCCAGATAAACCGAAGAATACAGCTGTCTCATGAGTTTCTGGATCCATGTTAGCGGAGCAGTGCATTGGAAGTACACCTTCTTTTGGCATTAAGAAGTTCATTACAGAGAATACAGACTTCTTAATCTCTCCTGAGTACTGGGAACCACAGATAACTACCTGTTTCTGTTCGTAGTCAACGATGATAGCTGCTTCAGAATGAGTTCCGTCGATTTCTGGAATACATTTGAATCCAGGTGCAACGAAGATAGTGAAATCAGCTTCGCCATAGTTCTCTAATTCTTCTGCTGTAGGACGAATTAAGAGTTCATGAATGAAAAGGTTCTGGCTTGCTAATTCGTTAATGATACGGAACTTTCTTGTGCAGACAGGATCAGCACCAGCCATACCATCAAAGATGAAGATTTCTCTGTTCTGAAGGTAAGCGATTACTTTAGAACGAATTGCATTGAACTTCTCCTGAGTGATAGGAACATTAACGCTTCCCCATGCAATGTCATCATGAACAGAAGGAGTATCAACGATAAATTTATCTTTAGGAGAACGTCCTGTATATTTACCTGTAGTTACAACGAGTGCACCAGTGTTAGAAAGCTTGCCCTCGCCTCTTCTTAAAGCTGCCTCTGTTAACTGTGCAGGTGTTAAATTGCGGTAAACTGCTTTAGGATTCACAATCCCAAGTTTTTCGATACCATATGTTTCCATAGTATTACCTCCTAAGTTGTATTTAAATTAAACTGTTGTACTTTTTATCGCGTACGTTGTCTATTGTACACTTTTTGTGTCGATTTTCCAATGAAAAAAGAATAAAAATCCCCAATAATGAAATTCTATTATTTTTTCAAACACGCTCTAGTATAACAATGCAGGATTGAAATGTCAATTATTCAAAACAAATAAAATGACCAATTATGAGTAAAAATATTAAAAATATTTAAAAAACGCGTGTATACAAGCAATATTTTTAAGGAACCTTGCTGAGAATTTCTGTTTCCTTTTCTATTTCCTGCCTTAAAATTGCAAAATTGCAAGAACCAACATTCAGAACTGCTTCGTGAAAATCAGAAATTTTAAATGATTTTCCAAGAGAGGCAGCCATCTCCTTTTCTAATTTGTTTAATTCATAATATCCAATACTGTAAGAAAGATAAGTAGCCGGATTTTCAATAACGTATTGGTAAAGTTGTTTTGTAGCGGATTTATCAATTCCGTAAGTCTTTAAATAATCGGCCAGTGCATTTTCATCATAATTTTTATAATTCACATATAAATCGCTCAGAGAGGACAGGGAGAGTGAGAGCAGGTCATTATCCCGATATAGCTGGCGGAGCTGTGCCTGTGTTTTTTCATCGACATCTTTAAATTCTGTAAAATTATAGCTGTATAACTGGGCATAAGTCCCCCATCCTTCGTCATATCCGTCACAGTGAAGAAATGTACGGAGAGGGGAAGGATTCGTACTTAAAAAATAATTCGTCTGGTATAAATGTCCCGGATAGCCTTCATGGGCAAGTGTGGAAAACATTTCGTTGGACTCCACACGGTTGTTATTGATGTAAATAATATTTGCATCTTTACTGTCAATTGGAGGTACAAGATAAAATGCACAGGCGGAAGTGCCGGAAAGAGCGTTAGGAACATTTTTTAATTCATAAGAAATGTTCTTTATTTCCGGGAAATCCACAAGAGAATCGTCTTTTAACTGCTCCATGATTTCCTTTGGTTTTGAAAGTGTCGGAACCGCACTGAGATATTCTGTATACAGGTCTTTATTTTGTGTTGTCAGGGAAGAAATATCTTTTATCGTATCTTTTAACTGTGTTTCCAAAGCTGTGATACATTCTTCCGGGGACATGTCTGTTCCGACATCGGACTGGAGAAGAAAACGATAGTAGTCCTGGCCATTTTCATATTCGCAGAGTCTCTCTTTTGTGCTGTTATCAGATGTAGTATGTTTGCTGCCTGTAGAGACCTGTAAAGCAGTTTTTAAATGCTCATATGCGGGAAATACTTTATTTGTAATGAGTAATCGGTTATTTGCGGTGTAGCTTGCTTTCTGATCTTCACTTAAAGTATCAAGGGAATCCAGACGTTCCTCAAAACTTTCAACGAGAAGATTATTTTCTTCGCTTGCATTTAAAAATTGGTTAATCTGGTCGATAGTATCAGAGATTACAAAATCAGGGCTTACAATATCTGCGTTACGGCGCTCTTCCTCAAAATCAAGAACCTGCGTAAAAAGTTCTGGAATTTGATTTACAAGTGATAAATAATCTTTAATATCTTTTTCGTTGTCAAAACGATATTCGGAAAGAGTTACAGGAATATCCGAAGGTAATCCATCTGCACCGAAAGGAGAAGAATAAAGAATATATTTTTCACTCATAATAGTTTCATTTAGATAATCCTGAAAAATCTGCCAGGTAAGTTTCTGTTCTTTTGTCAGGCTGCTTGTTGGAAAAGTATAAAGTTCTTGAAGAAGTTGTTTTGAACGTTTGCAGTTTTTCTTTGCCGTATCCGAAGAAAGCTCTCCATAAGTGGGAGAGGGTTCCTTTTTAATACCGTAAGAAGACGGATCAGAGAGTTTAAAATGCAAAGTAATTGTGTTTTCGGTAGCGAATTCTTTAAAGCAGGAATCAAGAAACTGGTCAAATTTTTTCTGCTTTGAAGAATTATGTGCACTGGATTGTCCACAACCTGCTAAACTGACTCCGCAAATAAGGATAAGAAGTAGAAAAAACAAGTGGGTAAATAGTGCTTTAGACAATGGTCTGCGATGATTTTTCTTCATAGTCGGCCTCCTTTGATAGCATTTTTATATCGGAAGATAAAAAGTATTTGGTATTATACTATGAATTATACAGGAAAACTATTAGTTTTTCAGAAAAATAACCATAGACGAATATTCGGATTTATTCTATAATAATATGTACGCGCAAAATTACCCTGTAAATACAATTGCTGTATAAATCAGGGATAAAAGATTCTAAGGGTACATTAAGGAAAGTTGACGAACAGATAACAGACCTAATGACACAGGTTGCATAGGAGGTATAATAGATAAATGAGTAAGAAACCATATTACATTACAACTGCAATTGCTTACACATCCGGCAAACCTCATATTGGTAACACATATGAGATTGTTTTAGCAGATGCAATTGCAAGATTTAAGAGAAAAGAAGGCTATGATGTACGTTTCCAGACAGGAACAGATGAACATGGTCAGAAAATCGAGTTAAAGGCAGCAGAAGCTGGAATTTCTCCAAAGGAATTTGTTGATAACACAGCAGGAGAAATCAAGAGAATCTGGGATTTAATGAACACATCTTACGATAAGTTTATCCGTACAACAGATGAGGATCACGAAAAACAGGTTCAGAAGATCTTTAAGAAGCTTTACGATAAGGGTGACATTTACAAGGGACATTATGAAGGAATGTACTGTACACCATGTGAATCTTTCTTCACAGAATCTCAGTTAGTAGATGGCAAGTGTCCAGACTGTGGCCGTCCATGCCAGCCTGCAAAGGAAGAGGCTTATTTCTTCCGTATGAGCAAATACGCTGACCGTCTGATTCAGTATATTAATGATAACCCTGATTTTATTCAGCCAGAATCACGTAAGAACGAGATGATGAACAACTTCCTTTTACCAGGACTTCAGGACTTATGTGTATCCCGTACTTCTTTCTCATGGGGTATTCCTGTAGACTTTGATCCAAAGCATGTTGTTTATGTATGGCTTGATGCATTAACAAACTATATCACAGGCCTTGGATATGACTGCGATGGTGAAAGTGGAGAATTATTTAAGAAATACTGGCCAGCAGACTTACATCTGATTGGTAAAGATATTATACGTTTCCATACAATTTACTGGCCAATCTTTTTAATGGCATTAGATCTTCCGCTTCCAAAACAGGTATTTGGACATCCTTGGTTATTACAGGGTGACGGCAAGATGAGTAAATCCAAAGGTAATGTAATTTACGCAGATGACCTCGTAGATTTATTCGGTGTAGATGCTGTTCGTTACTTTGTACTTCACGAGATGCCATTTGAGAACGATGGTGTAATCACATGGGATCTCTTAGTAGAACGTATGAATTCTGACCTTGCCAATACACTTGGAAACCTTGTAAACCGTACAATTTCCATGTCTAATAAATACTTTGGCGGAGTTGTAGCTAACAGTGGAGTGACAGATGGATTTGATAAGAATCTTATGGACGTAGCATTAGATACAAAGCATAAAGTAATAAAATGTATGTCTAAGCTCAGAGTTGCAGATGCTATGACAGAAATCTTTAACTTATTTAAACGTTGTAACAAGTACATTGATGAGACAATGCCATGGGCTTTAGCAAAAGATCCTGCAAAACAGGACAGACTTGCTACAGTTCTTTACAATTTAGTAGAAAGCATTACAATCGGTGCTTCTTTACTTTCTCCATTTATGCCAGAAACAGCAGAAAGAATTTTTGCACAGCTTAATTCTTCCGAAAGAACTATGGACGAACTTGAAATGTTCGGTCTTTACGAATCTGGAAAGAAAGTAACAGACAAGCCAGAAATCCTTTTTGCAAGACTTGATGCAAAAGAAGTACAGGCAAAAGTAGACGAGATGAACGCTTCAAGACAGGCTCCAGCTGAAGAAGAGAAAAAAGATGACGAACCAGTAATCGACATCGAACCAAAAGAAGAAATCACATTTGATGATTTTGAAAAAATGCAGTTCCAGGTTGGTGAAATCATTGCCTGCGAAGAAGTAAAGAAGTCTAAAAAGCTTCTCTGCTCCCAGGTTAAGATTGGAAGCCAGGTAAAACAGATTGTTTCCGGTATTAAGAAACATTATAGCGCAGAAGAAATGGTTGGTAAGAAGGTTATGGTTCTTGTAAACTTAAAACCTGCGAAATTAGCCGGTGTACTTTCTGAAGGTATGCTCTTATGCGCAGAGGACGAAAATGGGGAATTATCCCTGATGGTACCAGAGAAGAAGATGCCAGCAGGCGCAGAGATTTGTTAATTAAATTCTGAGTTGCCGCAGGCAGGGAAGACGCTCCCGAAGAGAGGCAATACCCTATATTTGTGACTTTCGTCGCTGCAGGTTGAATGTTCGCTTAAACGTTCGCATCCAACCCTTGGTCTAAGGTCACAGCTATAGGGTATCTTCTCTCTTCGGGAGCGTCTATTTTCCCTGTGGCAAACCAGGGATTAAAGAGGTATACTATGATTTTTGATACACATTCTCATTATAATGATAAACAGTTTGATGCAGATAGAGCGGTCGTTCTCGAATCGCTAAAAGATGCTGGCGTGACACAGGTTGTCAATGTCAGTGCAAGCTGGAAAGACCTGATGGATACCTTAGAACTTATTTCGAAAGTACCTTTTATGTACGGTGCAGCCGGAATTCATCCAGACCATGTTGGTGAACTTAATGAGGAACGGATGGAGCAGCTTCGGGAATATTGTCACAGGGATAAAATCGTGGCAGTCGGAGAGATTGGTCTTGATTATCACTGGAATGTAGAGCCAAAAGAAGTACAGCAGGAGTGGCTTATCAGACAGCTTCATCTTGCAACAGAGGAAAAACTTCCTGTAATTATACATAGCAGAGACGCATCGCAGGATACATTTGACATTATGAAAAAGGAACACGCCGGAACGACAGGCGGTGTAATTCATTGCTTTTCCGGTTCTGCTGAAATGGCAAAAGAATATGTAAAAATGGGTTATTACATTGGTGTAGGAGGTGTCGTTACCTTTAAAAATTCCCGTGTGCTGAAGGAAGTTGTAAAGGCAATTCCATTAGAGTGTATTGTAGTAGAAACCGACTGCCCCTACCTTGCACCAGCACCACACAGAGGAAAGCGAAATAGCTCTGCATATCTGCCGCTGGTGATTGAAGAAATCGCAAGACTTAAGGAAATTACAGCGGAAGAAGTAGAAAATGTAACCTATGAAAATGCTCAGAGATTGTATGGGTTAATTCATTAGGAGAACAGAAGGACAGACGAACTCTGGAAGAGAAAGAATCCATATCTGTGACTTTCGTCGCGGCGTGTTGAATGTTCGCTTAGACGCTCGCATCCAACACTTGTTCCCAGGCCACAGATATGGATTCTTTCTCTTTTACATATTGTCCCTTTCTTGATTTCGTCTCTTGAATGAGATATCCATTTCATGTATTATTATCTTATTATAGAGAAACTAAGTAAAAATTTAAGGGGAAGACTTCAACATTGATTCCCCAAATATAAAATTGCTTTCAAAATCTTATGACAGCCCAAGGAGGTCTTATGGCGAATTTAGGAAACCCGCAGGAAACGATTGCAGTTTTACAGCGGTATGGATTTAATTTTCAGAAAAAATATGGACAGAACTTTTTGATTGATACGCATGTACTCGATAAAATTATTGGTGCAGCAGAGATTAGAGAGGATGATTTTGTTTTAGAAATCGGACCGGGAATTGGAACGATGACGCAGTATCTTGCGGAGGCGGCAAGGGAAGTTGTTGCGGTAGAGATTGATACAAAGCTGATTCCAATTCTGGAGGATACTTTAAAGGAATATGATAATGTTACAGTATTGAACGAAGATATTTTAAAGGTAGATATTCGCAAGATTGCAGAAGAAAAGAATGGTGGAAAACCAATTAAAGTCGTTGCGAACCTGCCTTACTATATTACAACACCAATTATTATGGGGTTATTTGAGAGTGAAGTACCACTGGACTCTATTACAGTTATGGTGCAGAAAGAAGTCGCTGACCGTATGCAGGTAGGCCCGGGAACAAAGGATTATGGTGCTCTTTCTTTAGCAGTACAGTATTATGCAGAACCATATATCGTGGCAAATGTACCGCCAAACTGCTTTATTCCAAGACCTGCGGTTGGTTCTGCAGTTATCCGTTTAACTCGTTATCAGGAAAAACCAGTTAAGGTAAATGATTCCGCATTTATGTTTAAGATTATTCGTGCTTCTTTTAATCAGAGAAGAAAAACGCTGCAGAACGGACTCTATAATTCAAGCGAACTTCGTATTCCAAAGGAAAAGACAGTAGCGGCGCTTGAAGAGATGGGGCTTACTCCGACAATTCGTGGAGAAAAGCTTTCTTTAGAGGAGTTTGCAAAGTTATCGGATATTCTTGGAAGATAAGAGCGTGTTTGAAAAATTATTCCTGCAATCTGCACGTCCCAATTTGTGGTGTATTTTTACAGGATATTTGGTGGCATAAAAGTCATTCTGCAGAATACATTAGTGAAAAAAGGAGTATCATCATGGCAGATTATCAAAGGATACTTTCTTATTTGTATCGTTATGAAAAGGCAGAGAAAAAGGAATGCTTCGGATTTGTTAAGGCAGAACAAAAGTCAGGCAGCCTTAAACTGACGATTCAGATAGACGATGAGCGTTTATTGCAGGGAATGGAACTTAAATTATGTTTTTATGAGCGGCAGGGAGAGAGCTGGCAAGTCTGGCAGTTAGACACACTCATTACGCAAGAACATAGGGAAGAAATACATTTGACCTACCCTGCAGCTATGCTTCCGGCTGGTTTTCGGATAAAGGGACAGTCAGGAGTATTACTTTATTATCAGGATGCTTTTTATTACGGAAGTGTGTGGATTGGAGAGGAAATTCCGGCAGAAACTTTGGAGCCTCTTCGGTGGCATAAGATTGTGAATTCTGCAAAAGATAAATCTCAAATGCAGGAAAATAAATCTGGAAAAGATATTGCTGGTAAAATATCAGAAAAACAGACAGAGACAGAAAAGATTCTTCCAGATAAGATGTCAGAAAAACAAAAAGTATCAACAAGAAATATTACTGATGAAATGTTACAGGAGCAACAAGAATCAGAGGAAAATATTTTAGAAAAAAAAGGTCAGATAAACACAGAGAGTTTTGAGGAAAAGGATTTTCAAAAGAGAGCTGAGAATAAGATAGAGAACATAAAATCAGAGGAAAACTTGCCTGATTCAGAAAATGATATAGCACATAGCAATAATACAAATATAGAAGAAAGTGTTAAAATAAAAGAATTTTCAGAAGATGGTATTGAATCAAAAAATAAATCTGAACTAGAACTAAAATCAGAGTTAAAGACAGATTCTGAAATAGAATCAAAATCAGAGTTGAAGACAGATTCTGAAATAGAATCAAAATCAGAGTTAAAGACTGATGCTGAAATGGAATCAAAATCAGAGTTGAAGATTGACTCCGAAATAGAACCCCAAATAAAAATAGAAGCAGAAACTGAGCCAGAAGCCGCTTCTGTTGTTGATAATTTTGAAAAAATGTGGATAAATGCAATGAAAAAGAACCCTTCTGTGGACAATATTTTTAATACCGCTTTTTATGAAGGATGCAGGATTTCAACTGCGGATTTGGCACAGTTTGGGGAAGAAGCCAGCGTACTTAAAAGCAATCAGTTCCTTTTGAAAGGATATGGGAGATATCATCATATTCTGGCAGGAAAAGTAAGGTACGCAGGAGAAGAACGCTACTGTATCGGTGTGCCGGGAATTTATGAGAATCGGGAAAAATATATGGCAGAAATTTATCAGTTTCCAGTATTTTTATCACTTACAGAGAATCGTATGAAAACGGGAAGTTTTGGATACTGGTTGTATCTGCTGAGAGACGGAATATAAATCGACAGTTTGGCAGATTATTGCAAACGTATTTTTTGATGTGATTATGGTGATTTTATTGGGGGGAAGGGAAGCTCCCACCTGTAGGCAGGAGGATATCACAAAATATTGAAATAAGTACGTCGCTATTTTACGGGACTATGAGTTTCATAAATGGGAGAATATTTTATGAGAAAATATACAGAAGACGAAAAATTTATGAAAGAGGCAATTAAGCAGGCAAAAAAAGCAGAGGCGATTGGTGATGTGCCAATTGGCTGTGTTATTGTTCATGATGGAAAAATAATTGCCAGAGGATATAATAAGCGGAATAAGGATAAGACTGTGCTTGCACATGCAGAACTTCTTGCGATGAAAAAAGCATGTAAAAAGCTTGGAGACTGGCGATTGGAAGACTGTACGATGTACATCACTTTGGAGCCTTGCCAGATGTGTGCCGGAGCAATTGTGCAGGCGAGAGTGACGAGAGTCGTTATTGGCAGCATGAATGCGAAAGCTGGTTGTGGCGGCTCAATACTTAATCTTCTTGAAATGCAGGAATTTAATCACCAGGCAGAGGTAGAAAGAGGCGTTCTTCAAGAAGAATGCTCGGAAATGCTCTCAGCATTTTTTAGAAAATTAAGAGAAATTCAAAAAGAAAAAAAGAAAAAGCGAAAGCTGATACAGGAAGAAAATCAGACTGATAATTAGAATTAAAATGTAGCACAAAGCTGGTTGCGAGACTGGCTTTGTGCTTCTTTTATAAAATTGTAAGTTTGAAACGAATAATCAGTAAAGTACTCGGCGATTAAGTGAACGAGGATTCCTGCCTGATTTCCTAAAGAGATAATAACTAGTAACATGTAAAAGTATGCTATGCATTGTATAACACAAATCTCTCAGCAAGAATGCGGAGGCATTCTTGAATAAAAAAGCGTCATAGCAATAAAGATATATAACAATCTTCATTATTATGACGCTTTCTATTATGTGAATATAAAAATCGAATTATTAAAACCGTGCGGTCAGCTTTGTATGCTTACCAACAGACGTTACCTCTACAGTTAGCTCGAACCAGGCACCCTCACGGCACACAGGAGAGTCTCCTTAGTGCTGCTCCGTTCCCGACCTGACACGGTTCAGAGGTTCCTGTTGCGCGAGACCCAATTGTCAACACCACTTATAAAGGGCAGCTCCATCAATAAGACATCCGAGGCTGACCATCACTCCTGCTATAGCGGATTTCAGGTACAGGACGCCGCTAACTTCCCAGCTGCACGGTAAATATCAGTATACAGGATTTTTCCAGTTAAGTCAATGGTTTTTTGCTATTTAATTCATTGGAGAAACAACAGACGAAGCCATTGCCCCCAATAAGGCATATTTGTGGTGTGGCTGGAGAAGGTGAATTAAATAGTGGGAGGAGATTTGGGGATGGAAGCTGATGTATTCTGCTTACTCGAGAATGACTGGGAATAGGGGGATTGGTTCTCTCGGGCATCTGTCTAATGAATTAAATAATAAAAAAGGGGAAAAATATTTGGGAATGAGGATGGATGTA
>OGPP01002431.1_pt1 | contig 11102 bp, 8 predicted proteins | sample 1553021 | NCBI WGS metagenome assembly OGPP01 (sample SAMEA2580217, study PRJEB22360) | human gut metagenome | biome: human gut; feature: human-associated habitat; material: faeces | place: Denmark | collected 2008/2010
TCGGTTTCATGGGTGCAGGTAAATCTACGATTTCTGATTTCCTGCGGACAGTATTCGCAATGGAAGTTGTAGAGATGGACCAGATCATTGCCGAGAGAGAGGGAATGTCCATTTCTGATATTTTTGAGACATATGGAGAAGAGTATTTCCGTAATCTGGAGACAGAACTTCTTATAGAAATGCAGTCCAAGACCAATGTAGTTATTTCCTGTGGCGGTGGTGTGCCGATGAGAGAACGCAATGTAGTCGAAATGAAGAAGAATGGACGCGTTGTCCTTCTGACAGCTAAACCGGAGACAATCTTAAGCCGTGTCAAAGATAATCACGACAGACCACTTCTGGAAGGCAACAAGAACGTTGACTTTATTGCAGACCTGATGGAAAAACGTCGTGAGAAATACCAGGCAGCAGCTGATATTGTGATCGAGACAGATGGTAAGGATAAACTGGAAATCTGTGAAGAACTTGTTCAGAGAATCCGTGCACTTGACGCAGAAGAGTAAACAGGGGTAACATACAGCAGATTGTTGTCTGAGAATATCCCGAGACATACAGGTTGATACGAACGTAGTGAGTGACAACCTGTCAATAGCACAAAATTATTGTTTTTTTAATGAACATATCGAAAATGTCCAGATGCATGCCATCTGGATGTTTTTTTATCACAAAAATTGAAAGATATATCAAAAAACAGTCCATTTTGTTTAATATATCCATATGGTATTATAATCTCATCAAAAAGCTATACGAAATAGCTAATAAGAACGAATAAAAAATGGGAGGTTTCTTATGAAGAAAAAATTAGTTTTAGCGATGGCAGCAGCAATGGCAATCACATCCTGTGCAGTTCCTGCATTTGCTTCTGATGATGCAGCAGGCGGCGGAAAGATCGGAATTTCCATGCCGACACAGTCTCTGGAGCGTTGGAACAGAGATGGTTCTTATCTGGAAGAACAGTTCAAAGCAGCTGGCTATGATGTAGAGCTGACATACTCCGACAACGAAACAGACCGTCAGGTAAATGATATCCAGAACCTGATCTCCGATGGAGTTGACCTTCTGGTAGTTGCAGCTATCGATGGTGAAGCACTTAACACAGTTATGGATGAAGCAGCAGATGCAGGAATCCCGGTTATCGCTTATGACCGTCTGATCAAATCCGATGCAGTTTCCTACTATATTTCCTTCGATAACTACACAGTAGGTACTCTTCAGGGACAGTACGTAATCGATACTCTGGATCTTGACAATGCAGGTGACAAAACTTACAACATCGAGTTCACAGCAGGTGACCCGGCAGATAACAACGCTGGATACTTCTTCAACGGTGCTTACGATACTCTGAAACCTTATCTGGATGCAGGAACATTAAACGTAGTTTCCGGACAGACAGATTTCGACTCTGTTGCAACAGCTCAGTGGGATACACAGACAGCTCTCGAAAGAATGCAGAACATCCTCGCTTCCTACTATGCAGACGGAACACAGCTTGATGTAGCTCTTTGCTCCAATGACTCTACAGCACTTGGTGTTACACAGGCGATCGAGTCTGACTATGCAGGCAAAAATGACGTTCTGATCACAGGACAGGACGGTGACGAAGCAAACCTTGCAAACATCGTTGACGGAAAACAGTCCATGACCGTTTACAAAGCAGTTGCAAACGAAGCAGTCGTAACACTTGACCTTGCAGAAGCAATGCTGAAAGGTGACACAATTGATGAATCTCTGATCACAAACTCTGGCTGGGATTTCGATTGTGCATATGATACAGAATCCTATGAAACATCTGATGGAAACAAATGCCCATCCTTCCTGCTTGTTCCTACAGTTGTAACCAAAGACAACATGAAAGAAGAACTTGTTGACACAGGATACTACACACAGGACGATGACGGATACCTTCATCCAGCAGGCTGATACTTCCGCAGAGCCAGTAACTATCAACAAAAAACATAGAACTTGAATTAAATGGGCGGGGTGAATGCCCCGCCCGATCTTTTTGAAAGGGGGCGCCATTTTGGCAGACAATATTTTAGTAATGGATCACATTACGAAGGAGTTCCCCGGTGTCAAAGCTCTGGACAATGTAAATCTTGAGGTCCAGCGAGGAGAGATTCACGCGCTGATCGGTGAAAACGGTGCGGGAAAATCCACACTGATGAACGTATTAAGTGGTCAGTATCCATATGGAAGTTATACAGGTACCGTTACCTATGAAGGCGAGGAATGTAAGTTTAAAAACCTGAACGACAGTGAAGCGAAAGGTATCGTCATTATTCATCAGGAACTTGCACTGATTCCGTTGCTTTCTATCGGAGAGAATATGTTTCTCGGAAACGAGATTAAGAATAAAAGAGGTAGCATTGACTGGGACAAAACATACAGTGAAGCAGAAAAACACATGGCTCAGGTTGGACTCCATGAATCTGCACAGACGCTGATCAAAGATATCGGAACAGGTAAACAGCAGCTGGTAGAGATCGCCAAGGCATTTTCCAAGAAGGTTAAACTTCTGATCCTGGATGAGCCTACCTCTTCTCTGAATGATGAAGATGCCAAGATGCTTCTGGATCTTCTGATGGAATTCAAGAAAAACGGTCTTACCTCTATCATCATCACACATAAACTGAATGAGATCATCTATTGTGCAGACCGCTGTACGATCATCCGAGATGGTACAACGATCGAAACACTGACAAAAGGCGTAGATGACTTAAGCGAAGACCGTATCATCAAAGGTATGGTTGGCCGTTCCATGGATGACCGTTATCCGGCCAGAAAGCATAACATCAGCAAAGATGTCATGCTGGAAGTAAAGAACTGGACCGTACATCATCCGCTTTATCCGGAAAAAGTCGTAGATAACAATATTTCCTGTAAAGTACATAAAGGCGAGGTTGTTGGTTTCTCCGGACTGCAGGGTGCAGGACGTACTGAGTTTGCAATGTCCGTATTCGGAAAGAGCTACGGAAGCAACATCAGTGGTGAACTCTATATCAAGGGAGAAAAAGTAAATCTCAAGAATCCGCGTGATGCGATCCGTCATGGTCTTGCCTATGTAACAGAAGATCGTAAGACAAACGGTGTGATCCTCGGAGAATCTATTCGATTTAATACAACGCTTGCACGACTTTCCAAAGTCTGTGAAAAGGGCGTGATCAACACAGATCTGGAAGTGCACCTGGCTGATGAGATGACAAAGGAAATGGGAACCAAGACTCCTTCCAATGAGCAGAAGATCGGCAACCTTTCCGGTGGTAACCAGCAGAAAGCACTTCTCGGCAAATGGATGTTTACAGAACCGGATATCCTGATTCTGGATGAGCCGACACGAGGCATCGATGTAGGTGCAAAATACGATATCTATTGCCTGATCAACAAAATGGTAGAAGATGGAAAATCAGTTATCATGATCTCATCCGAAATGCCGGAGCTTCTTGGTATGTGTGACCGTATCTACGTTATGAGTGAGGGCCGTCTGGCAGGCGAACTCAGTGCCGAAGAGGCAACACAGGAACGTATTATGGCTTCGATCATGCAGGAGCAGAATAAGAAATAAGGTCGAAACGTGAATTCGATTCTACCGGGAAAGGGGTAAAAAAATGAAGTTTAATGTAAAAGATTTCTTAAGAAAATATACAATGGTCATTGCACTGGTGATCGTATTTATCCTGTTCTGTGGATTGACAAACGGAAGACTCCTGTATGCACAGAACATGTCAAACTTAATGCTTCAGAATGGTTATGTTCTCGTTCTTGCCTGTGGTATGTTATTATGTATCCTGACAGGTGGTAACATCGACCTTTCTGTTGGTGCTGTAATCTGCCTGGTTGGTGGTCTTGCAGCAGTACTTATCAGCAACAAGGGAATGAACCCATATCTGACCATCATCATCTGCCTGGTTGTTGGCCTTCTGGTAGGTATCTGGCAGGGTTACTGGATCGGTTACAAACGTATTCCTCCATTCATCACAACGCTTGCTGGTATGTTCATCTTCCGTGGATTTGGACGTCTGATCCTGGACAACAAGACTGTTTCTATTCAGGACAAAGGTTTCCTGAATGTATTTACATCCTACATCAACATTCCTGGACTTGACGACACAGCAAACTATTCTGCACTGATCGTTGGTATCGTAGTTGCAGTTTATGTGATCTTCAACGTAGTTCGTTCCAGAGCAAACAAAGCAAAAAGAGGATATCGCCAGAACACAGCATTTTCTGATTACAGCAAAGCAGTCATCATCGCAGCAGTTATCCTCTGGTACTGCTACAAACTGTTCCAGTACAAAGGTATCTCCATCATGTTCGTATGGGTTGTTGCAATCTGCCTGATCTACAACTTCATCACATCCAGAACAGCATTTGGACGTTACTTCTACGCAATCGGCGGTAACGAGAAAGCTACACAGCTTTCCGGTATTGATACAAACAAAGTTTACTTCATCGCATATGCAAACATGGGACTTCTTGCAGGTCTTGCAGGTCTTCTTTGTGCAGCACGTGTAGGTTCTGTAAACGGTAGTACAGGTACATCCTTCGAGATGGATGCGATCGGTTCCTGTTTCATCGGTGGTGCTTCCGCATACGGCGGCAGCGGTACTGTAGGCGGTGTAGTGATCGGTGCTCTTCTCCTCGGTGTCATCAACATGGGTATGTCCATCATGGGTATCGGTGATTCCTGGCAGTACGTAGTAAAAGGTGCCGTACTTCTTATCGCAGTTGTATTTGATGTATTATCCAACAGAAAGAACGGCTGATCGATCTGATCAGATTAACAAGAGGAGTCATTGTGCAAAAGCAATGGCTCCTTTTGCAATGCTGTCATAATTGTGTTACAATATGAAAAAATACAAAGGAATTATGATGAATTATGAAAAAATTTACACTGACAGTTTTTTGCATACTGGCAGGATGCATCTTTTTTCTGTCAGGGATCTGGGTCTACTTTCAGAAATCCATGGATAAGGTGGATCTGGGCGAAGGAGAATATGCAGCGAGTTATCAGAAGCACTATCTGATGATCTCCAATGACAAAGATACCCTGATGTGGCAGTCCATCTACCAAAGCGCCAGCGAAACTGCCAAAGAAGCCGATGCCTACGTCGAACTTCTTTCACCGGAACAGATGAAGAATTACACACAGGAAGACTGTCTGCGGATCGGGATCGCATCTCACGTTGACGGGATCATTCTTGAAGCAGACGGAAGCAAGGCCGAGCAGAAACTGATCGAAGAGGCTGCCCGCGAGGGAATCCCGGTTGTCACGATCCTTACAGACGATTCTGCATGCCGCAGGATCAGCTTTGTCGGTCTGAACAGTTATGAGATGGGAAGTGCTTATACTGACCAGATAGCAGGAATGCTGAATGAAAAAGGGACTACACAGATCCTGTTTCTTTCGACTTCCAGTTCCAAGACACAGGAGACCAATCTCGTTTACTACCAGGTAAAAAAAGAACTGGAATCCAGGAAAAAAACAGACCAGTCTGTCAATCTGTCAGAGTACTGTGTGGATAGCAGTGCAGATTTTGACACGGAAGAATTTGTCCGGGATATGTTTGTAAATGAGGAAAGTCTGCCGGATGTCCTGGTATGCATGGATGAAGTCGTGACGGAATGCGTATATCAGGCCCTGGTCGATTATAACCAGGTTGGAAATGTCAAGGTGATCGGTTACTATTATTCCGATGTGATTCTGAATGCGATCGACAAGGGAATCCTGTCCTCCACGATCGCGATGGATATGGATGAAGTAGGAAAATACAGTGTCAACGCACTGGAAGAGTATTTATCTCTTGGGCACAGCAACGGATATTACAGTGTAAATCAGCATGTGATCACAAAGGATAACACCGATGAGTACAGAACGGAGGGCGAAAAATGACAGAAAAAAAGGACACCCCTTCCGTAAATAATTCCATACAGACCAGACTGAGCGGAGTCATGCTCATGGTGCTTGTCTTTGCACTCGGGATCAATTTCTTTATTTTCAGTCAGATCCAGAATGCCGTTACCAGGATCGATGCGGTCTTTTCCAGCAATGTCGATGTGAATGAGCTTTCGGAAGCACTGGAACTTGTTGAGAACACAGTCTATGAATACCTGAATACAAAAAGTACCGAGACACTGGAAAACTATTACCGTTATGACCAGAATTACAAAAATCTGATCGAAGATCTCAACGACAAAAACATGGACAGCGAAGTAAAGATGCTCGAAAAAAACATCCGCAGGATGTCCGAGAGTTATCTGGATCAGACAAATGAGACAGTTCAGGCGAAGCGAGGAAGAAATGTAGAGAAATACAAGACTTCCTACGAAACAGAAAATCAGCTCTATGAATATATCAACACTTACATATACAAATTAAATAATTTGCGCTTTAAGACAAACTCAGCAAATTATCAGTTATTACTGTCATCGATGAATGTGCTGTACAGACTCTGCCTGATCGTACTGATCGTCGTCTATGTGGTTGGGCTTGCAGTGACGGTCCTTCTGGTGCGGAATATGATCCGCCCGCTGACCGCTCTTTCCAATACGGCACATGAGGTTGCAAAAGGAAATCTCGATGTTCCGCAGCTTCCTATTGTTATGGATGATGAAGTTGGAGTCGTGACGAGAAGTTTTAACCAGATGCTGGAGAGCATCCGCGAGAACATCGACCAGCTCAAGGAAAGCATGGAGCGGCAGGCTCAGATGAAGGAACGAGAGCTTATGATGGAGGCACACCTTAAGGAAGCACAGCTGAAGTTCCTTCAGGCGCAGATCAATCCGCATTTTCTGTTCAATTCCCTGAATGCAGGTGCACAGCTGGCGATGATGGGAGATGCGGACAAGACAGGTATATTTCTGGAAAAAATGGCGGATTTTTTCCGGTATAATGTGCGCAAGATGGAAGAAGATGCGATGCTCTGGGAGGAGATCGAGGCGGTAGATAATTATATCTACATCCTGAATGTGCGCTTTGCCGGAGATATTGTATATATCCGGGAAATAGATGAAGACATCGAAAACATCCGCATTCCAAGCATGATCCTTCAGCCGCTGGTAGAAAATGCCGTCCAGCATGGAATCCATGACTGCATGGAGACAGGACGCATTGTGATGTCTATCCACAGAAACCAGGATATGATCGATATCACGGTCAGCGACAATGGTGCGGGAATGACGGAAGAAATGATCGCGAAGGTTATGGAAGGAAGAGCAGTGCAGGATGAAGAAAACCGCTATTCTACAGGAATCGCGGTACATAATGTCATAGAAAGACTGAAGCTGTATTACAAACAGGAAGGACTTATGACGATCGAGAGTGATGGACCTGGAACCGGAACGAAAGTTCATATTGTCATTCCGATGGAAAAAGAGGAACTGGAGTAGCATAAGAAAGTGGAGGGGAAACAAAACAATGTATCGTATATTGGTAGCAGATGACGAGGGAATTATGCTGGAAGCTTTCAAAAGTGTGATATCCAGTACATTTGGGGACAGCTGTATCACAGAAACTGCCAAGACAGGAAGAGCAGTGACAGAAAAAGCAGAAACTTTTCATCCGGACATTGTCTTTATGGACATTCATATGCCGGGAATCAACGGGATCCAGGCAATGCGGGAAATACGAAAATTCAATACGACAGCACTTTTTTATGTAGTATCTGCTTATGACAAGTTTGATTATGCAAAAGAGGCGATCGATCTTGGCGTGGAGCGTTATCTGACAAAGCCGATCTCCAAGGCAAAGATCATCTCCGCGGTGGAAGAAGCCATCGAGAAGGTGGATAAGAAGAGAAATCAGAGAAGCAATCTGTTGAAGATCCAGGAAAAACTGGAAACAGTCATCCCTGTTGTGGAAAACAGCTTTGTAGGAAGCCTTTTGTTCCAGCAGGAGGAACAGACAGCAGACTACTACCGGCAGCTTCTGGATATCGAGGAAAAACAGGGCTATGTCATGGTCATCCAGTTTGGCCAGTCGTATGAAAATGGTAGGCTGATAAGCCCTGTCGGAATGAATGTGAAGGCACAGAGTTTTTATGATGAGCTGAGGGATGTGGTGAAATCCTCTTTTTCCTGTGCAGTGGGATCGGTGATGTCAAACCGTATTCCGGTGATCGTGCCGTGCAGCCTGCCTGAGAAGCCATATGAAGAAAGAATCGACCTCGTGGAACAGGCGAGAAATCTTGTGTCAAGGCTGGAAAACAGGATCGATGCCAGATTTCGTATCGGGCTTGGAAGGATCAGGCCTATGCGGGAATTGGAGCGCTCTTACCGTGAAGCACTCCGCGCGCTGAACGGAAGCAAGAGCAGAGTAATCCATATCGAGGACCTTTCGCAGAACGGTGTTTATGATGAGGAGTTTCCTGTCGATATGGAGAAACGGATCTTCCGTTATCTTGGTGACGGGGACGAAAAGAAATGTGTACAGGAGCTGAATACGTTCTTTGACTGGATGCTGGAGCATTACGCGGAGGATATGAACAACATCCGTCTGAAGGTTCTGGAATACATTATCTGGGGCGAAAAGATCGCTTTTGAGGCAGGTGCTGTCAACTATGGATTCAGCTACAGGCGGGATTATCTGGATGTAGCGATGGCATGCAGCGGTTACGAAGAACTCAGAAGCTGGTTTCTGGATAAGATGGTCAACATCTGCCGTTCCATCCGTGATCAGAAAGAGGAACAGTCGAATTCTGCTGTCAAAAAGGCAATGCTCTATATTCAGGAAAATTTCAGCAAGGATATTTCCCTGGATGAAGTTTCCGGTCAGGTAAATATCAGTCCTTATTATTTTAGCAAGATCTTCAAGGAGGAAACAGGAGAGAACTTCATTGAATATCTTACCAGGACCCGAATAGAAAAGGCAAAAGAATTTCTGAAACAGCCGGAAGTCAGCGTCAAAGAAGCCGGCGTAAAGAGCGGCTATACAGACCCGAACTATTTCAGCAGGATCTTTAAGAAGCAGACAGACATGACTCCAAGTGAATTCAAGACGAGGTACGGAAAATGAAAAAGAAAAGAGGGATAGCTCTTCTTATAACTGCCCTGATGTTTGTTCTTTGCGTGACAGGATGCGGAACACAGAAAATTGAGACAACAAAAAAAGAAACAACAGAAGAAAAAAAACTTCAGATCGGACTCAGTTTTGATTCCTTTGTGATCGAGAGATGGCTTCGCGACCGGGATATGTTCGTATCTACGGCACAGGGGCTTGGGGCAGAAGTAAATGTCCAGGTGGCAGGCGGCGATGTGGATGAACAGATCTCACAGATCGAATACTTTATCCAGAAGGAAATGGACGTGATCGTGATCATCCCGATCGACGGAGATGCTCTGTATGATGTGGTAAAAGAAGCGAAGGACAAGGGGATCAAAGTAGTCTGCTATGACCGGATGATCGCAAATGTGGATGCAGACCTCTATATCACGATCGACAATGAGATGGTAGGAACCCTGATGGGAGAGGCTTTGGTCGAGGCATGCCCGGACGGTGGAAATATCTTCGCGATCAACGGTTCTCCTACGGACAAAAATGTAGAGGAGGTAGAACTTGGTTTCCGTAAGGCTCTGAAAGGAAGCAAACTCAAGATCGTCTATACAGGATACTGTGATAACTGGCTCGCTGAGATGGCAGCAACGCATGTAAACAAAGGTCTTGAAGTGACAGACGACATTGTGGGCGTGATGTGCGGCAATGATGATCTGGCAAGCCAGGCAGTCAAAGTCCTGGCAGAAAACCGTCTCGCAGGACAGGTGGCACTGGTTGCGCAGACCTGGCAGCCTGCCAGCGGATCGTAGAGGGGACACAGACCATGACAGTCTACAAACCGATCGAGCAGGAGGCAAGCACAGCGGCGATCCTCGCAGTGGCACTCGGAAACGGTACAGACATTACCTCAAAAGACTGTGAGATCCCGGTCACAGAGACCACAGATGACGGTTCCGGCGAGATCCCATATTACAAGATCACACCGATCGCAGTGACGGCAGAAAACATGGATGAAGTCATTGTGGATGGGGGGTTCCATTCAAAAGAAGATGTTTATCTGAATGTAAAAGAATAAAAATGCAACAAAAAAGGAACCTCGTACAGTGCTTTGGAACAGGCTGTGCGGGGTTCCTTTTTGAATGATTTGATTTAGATGACCGGCAGAAAGTTACTGCTCGATCCCTTCCATATAGGAATTATAGATATCAGGATTGATCTTTTCCCTGATGGAATCGTAAACGCCCTGAGAAGCCTCGCGGATCTCTTTGCGTGTTTCATCAGAAAGTTTGATGATCTGTGTTCCGCTGTCCTCGATCACGGCGACTTTGTCTGCGATTCTGGCATCGGACTGTTCTCTTGCGTATTCTGTGGCAAGCTGGGCAGCCTCTGTCATGATCTCCTGTTCATCCTTCGGAAGATCCTTGAAGAAATCGTCATTGACGATCAGGGAGATCAGATGCGGAAGATGGTTGGTTTCTACAACATAATCCTGCTGTTCATAGAGATTGTTGGAAACGATGACCTCGTATGGATTTTCCTGTGCATCGATGGTGTGCTGCTGCAGGCCGATGTACACTTCGCTGAAACTCATCGGGGTTGGGTTTGCACCAAGCGCTTTCCAGAAAGCAAGATGGTAGCTGTTTTCCATGGTACGGATCTTCTGGCCTTTGAAGTCTGCAAGGCTGTTGACCGGTTTGTTTGTACTCATAACACGGAAGCCCTGGTCTGCCATACCAAGAAGATGATAGCCGCCTTCGGTATAGACGTCGCTGATCAGGCTGTTGAACTGTGGATCGTCGATCTTTTTACGGCAGTCATCCAGAGAATCGAATACGCACGGAAGGTCAAATACAGCAAGGTCGCTCATGAAGGAAACCTGAGGTGCAGTATTCTGAACGACAAACGGAATGTCGCCGTCTGCACAGGTCTCCAGAAGGTCACGGTCACCGCCGAGGGTGGAGTTTGCGTAAACCTGAATCTTCATTTTGCCATTGCTTAAGTCTGAGACTTCTTCTGCAAACTTCTCAGCGAAGATCTGTGTTACGGTATCCTCCGGGCTGGCGGTTGCCAGCGGCCAGGAATAACGCTGTACTTCTTCATCGGAAGAGCCGCA
>OGPP01002434.1_pt1 | contig 11098 bp, 7 predicted proteins | sample 1553021 | NCBI WGS metagenome assembly OGPP01 (sample SAMEA2580217, study PRJEB22360) | human gut metagenome | biome: human gut; feature: human-associated habitat; material: faeces | place: Denmark | collected 2008/2010
CGAACGGCGGTGTCGCTTCCTTCTACTGCGTGACAGCCATGACCGATAAATCCAAAGGGGTAAAGGGAATCTCCATGTTCCTGGTAGATGCCGGAACTCCGGGTCTCTCCACAGGACATGAGGAAAACAAGATGGGTATCCGTACCTCCAATACCTGTGACGTTGTATTCGAGGACTGCAGGATTCCGGCAGCGAACCTCATCGGAGAGGAAGGAAAGGGCTTCGGAATCGCCATGAAGACTCTCGACCAGGCCCGTGCATGGATGGGCTGCGTGGCCACAGGTATCGCCCAGAGAGGCATCAACGAGGCAGTCGCATACGGCAAGGAGAGGATCCAGTTCGGCAAACCGATCATCAAGAACCAGGCATTACAGTTCAAGGTAGCCGACATGGAGATCAAGACAGAGACGGCCCGTCAGATGGTTGCCCATGCTTTAACAAAGATGGATATGGGACTTCCGTACACGAAGGAATCCGCTATCGCGAAATGCTATGCGTCCGATATCGCAATGGAGGTTGCTTCTGAGGCGATCCAGATGTTCGGCGGTTACGGCTACAGCAGAGAGTACCCGGTCGAGAAGCTTCTTAGAGATGCGAAGATCTTCCAGATCTTTGAGGGAACAAATGAGGTACAGAGAATTGTTGTGGCAAACAACGTGATAGGAAAGTAAAAGCAATTTGCGCGTAAAGGCAAATGAATGGCGGAGAAACGGCTGTGAAAGCCGCAAAATTTCGAGATATTACATCGGTCCGGCAGTATCAGTGAAGAACTGGTTCTGCCGGAACCGGACGAATTTTGGAGGAAAACATGGAAATTTTAGTATGTGTAAAACAGGTTCCGGACGATTCCGTTGAGATCTCCCTGGATCCGAAGACAGGGGCACCGGCTCTTGACGGTGTGACACCGGTAGTAAACGCATTTGATACATATGCGCTGGAGATGGCGGTCCGCTTAAAAGAGGCGGCAGGAGGAGAGGTGACCGTTCTTTCCATCGGCGATGAGAGCGTTAAAAACTCCTTAAAGAACTGCCTAGCAGTGGGCGCTGACTACGCGTACCTTGCGGCAAATGACGCTTACCAGAGCGCTGATCCGGAGATCATCGCAAAGGAACTGAAGGCTGCGAAGGAAGCCATCGAGGAGAAGACAGGAAAGAAATTTGACATCGTGTTCTGCGGCAAAGAGACCACAGATTTCGCTTCCGGACAGGTGGGAACGATCCTGGCGAAGGAGCTTTCCGCTCCGGTAACAGCAGATGTCGTTGATATCACAGCAGGAGAGGGAAAAGTGACAGTAAAGCAGGAGACGGAGGAAGGTTACTGCATGATCGAGTCAGGGCTTCCGTGCGTTGTGGCTGTCAATAAGCCGGAGTATGACCCGCGCTATCCGACGATCAAGAGCAAGATGGCAGCGAGAAAGAAACCGATCGAGGAGCTTGCCGCAGAAGAGGCAGGAGCTGCACAGGTCGAGGTCCTCAGGGTCTACGCACCGGCAAAAAGAGCCGCAGGTGTGAAGATCAAGGCAGAAGATCCGGCGGAGGCGGTAAGCCAGGCGCTCGCCATGATGAGCGAAGCAAAAGCAATCTAATGAATGCTGGATCGGCAGAACCGGCTTTGGTCCGCGCAAAACGTGAATGTCAGCCGGAATTAAGCATGGAAGGAAATTGAGACGATGAAATATACAGATGGAAAGAATATCATGGTCTACGCCCAGAGCGCAGACGGCGCACCGGTCGGTGCAGCACTTGAGACAGTCAGCAAGGCCGCAGAGCTTGCAAAGGCAAACGGCGAGGAAGTGATCGCTGTTGTATTTGGAAAGGACACTGATACAAAGACCGTGATCACATCAGGAGCTTCCAAGGTCCTCGTGGCAGGCGAGGAAGCACTTCAGGCTGAGGAGAAGGCACAGATCCTCGCAAAACTTGCGGAGAAATATCAGCCGAAGGCAGTCTATATGGCAGGAACCCCGGAGGGAAAGATGATCGCCCCGGCAGTCTCCGCAGTCTTTGAGTCTGGCTGTGTGACAGATGTGACAGGGATCACTGCAGACGGCGTTTACACATCCCTTTCTTACAACGGAAATGTACTGAATGACATGAAGATGGGAGAGAACCTTCCGCATGTTGCGACCGTACGTTCCGGTTCTTTCGCAAAGAACTTAGATGAGGGCAGAACTGGTGAAGTCATCGCTGAGGACGCCTCCGCAGACACAGTCCGCACAAAGGTCGTTGAGACAGTAAAAGAGATCGCAGAGACCGTCAACCTCGAGGAAGCACAGATCATCGTATCCGGCGGAAGAGGAATGGGCAGCAAGGAGAATTTTGCCCTTGTGGAAGAGCTCGCAGAGGTTATGGGAGGCGTTGTGGGAGCCACCAGACCTGCAATCGAGGAAGGCTGGGTATCCAGAGCCCACCAGGTCGGGCAGTCCGGCAAGATCGTCGCTCCGAAGCTCTACATCGCATGTGGAATCTCCGGCGCCACCCAGCATGTATCCGGCATGATCGGTTCCGGCTATATCGTAGCCATCAATAAGGATGAGGATGCGTCCATCTTTGATGTGGCAGATGCGGGAATCGTCGGGGATGTCACAAAGATCCTTCCGGTGATGATCGAAGAGATGAAGAAAAGAAAAGCGGAATAAAGGTCGTATTTACAAAAGCCATGATGTAAATAGAGAGAGTCCCCCGGTATTAAAGCTGGGGGATTTTTCAGCAGTATAACTTTCTGAGCGGTGCTTTGCAGCTTACTACTATTTGCGAATCAACAGAGAATTTTATCGACTATAAATTCGCCGCAGGCAGTGTCTGGAATCTTATAAACTTCTATAACAATACGCCAGATAGAACTCAATCTATCCGGCGTATTGCTTTACTTAGGATTAGTTATATCCAGGTCCCACAGGAATATATACCTGGTCAAGCGGCGATTTCGGCGCTGCTTTTGTGGTCTCCGGAACGGTTTCCGGAACAGTCTCGACCTTTGTGGAACCCATGTTCTCAGTGTCTTCTTCGCTCGGAAGAACAACGGAGGTCGAGCTGTGGATCGTGCAGGTTCCCGGAGAATGGTACTTAGAATCATCTGTTCCGCCGGATTCGCCGTCCGGAATCACCATGAAGGTCCTTGTATTCTTCTTCGGGCAGTATTCCGTTGCAAGTTCGCCGGACTCGCTGCACACGGTCAGCTGTACATGATGGTCGCAGACCTCTGTTGGAACAGTTCCCTTTGCGAAGTACTCGGTGTAAACGGCGTTTCCTCTTGGATCATTCTCGCAGACACCAGGGATCGCAAGCTTTCCGGATTTCCGGCAGATCTGGGCAGTTGTGACGGAGGACGGAACCGGGAAACCGGTGTCCGCAAGTCCCTCATGGATCTTTGTCATGATCGCTTTCCAGATCTTCTTGTGGTAGGAAGTACTGCTTCCGATGGCTGAGATCTTCTGGTTATCGTCACATCCGGACCAGATTCCTGCCGTGTAGTACGGGGTAAATCCGACAAACCAGATATCGTTATTGTTTGTTGTGGTACCGGACTTACCGGCGTTGGACATTCCCGGAATATTTGCCACGGCACTTGTGGAGTTCAAGCTGACTCCGGAGGACGCGAACATGCGGCTGCTTTCCATGGACTGGGACATCGCGTCCGTGAGAAGGAATGCGGTGGAGTCCTTAAGTACACGCTTTGTCTCCGGCGCATTCTCCAGAAGCGCTTTTCCGTTGTGGTCCAGGATCTGGGTGAAGAACACTGGTTTCGTGTAGATACCGCCGTTTGCGATGGCCGCAAAGGCATTGGTGAGCTCCAGGTTTGAAACGCCCTTTGTGATACCGCCGAGAGCGGTGGAAGCGTTGTAGTCCGTATCTGTTAAGGAAGTGATCCCTAAGTTTCTCGCGTATTCCACGCCGAGCTGCGGTGTCACAGTCTCGATCATGCAGCGGACGGCAACAATGTTCATGGAGTAGACGATACCGTCACGGATCGTGCTGTAGCCCATGTAGCCCTTGCTGCTGTACCAGTTCCGGAACGTCTTTGTGCCCATGGTGTACGGGCCGTCGTAGTAGACACTTCCCAGGGTAGCGCCGCAGGTATCGATCGCCGGGGCGAAGGATGTGATGACCTTGAAGGTGGAACCAGGCTGGCGCAGGGTGTTTGTGGCACGGTTTAAGGAACGGCTGACCTCTTTCTGGCCGCGGCCGCCGCTGAGCGCCTTCACATAGCCGCTGGACTGGTCGATGAGGACGAAGGACGCCTGAGGCTGAAGTACATAGTGGACAGATTCGCCGAGAACCGTATCCCCGTCTTTTGTCACTGCAGCTTTGTATTTCGCGATGGCCTCATCCGCCTTCTCCTTTGAGGAGAAGAGACCGTCGAAGTTTGTCTCGCCGAGTTCCTTGCGGAAATATGTTTTTAATGTCTCATCGGAATAGTTCGTCGTTGTCTGGTCCGGATGCTGGATCGACAGACGGTAGTCGATCGAGTAGTAGACAACGTCGTAGTTTTCCGGTCTGCTGATCTCTTCATCCACCACGGACTGGATATCCGGATCCTGGGTGGTGTGGATCTCAAGACCGCCGGAGAAGAGGAGATTGTAGGCCTGCGTCTCCGTGTAGCCTTTCTTGTCCTGCAGGGCTTTTAATACCTGATCGATCAGCTCGTCGGTAAAGTAGGAGTACGGCGTCTGGGTCTCTTTTGTGACGATATCCACGTTTTTGATCCGGGAGTAAACGTCATCGGCAAGAGCCTCCTCCTGCTCTTCCTTCGTGATCTTTCCCTGCTCGTACATGTACTGGAGGATCACGCGGCGCTTTTCTTCGTTGCGTTTTCTTCCGTTCTCGGAGAGCGGGTTAAATCTCGACGGGTTCTGGGTGATTCCGGCGATGACGGTCGCTTCGGAGAGTGTAAGGTCCGAAACATCCTTATCAAAGTAACGGAGAGCCGCCGCCTTTACGCCCAGAGTGTTGTTTCCGAGGTTGATGGTGTTTAAGTAGTTTTTGAGGATGATCTTTTTATCCATGATCTTCTCTAACTGGATCGCCAGATACTGCTCCTGGATCTTTCGCTCAAGCTTCTCCCCGAAGGTGTCCTCATTGCCGCCTTCAAAGATATTGTTTTTAATGAGCTGCTGGGTCAGGGTACTTCCGCCGCCGGCACTGGAGTCACCGGTAATGATTCCGACGGCCGCACGGACCATGGAACGGACATCAACGCCTTTGTGGGACCAGAACCTGGAATCCTCGATCGCAACGAAGGCGTCGATCAGGCACTGGGGAAGTTCCTCGTAGGATGCCTCAAGACGGTTTGCTCCTGATTTTACGAGCGTTTCCGTGAGGTTTCCCTTACTGTCATAGACCATGGTGGCATAACCGCTTGGCTCGATGCTCGCTACATCGATCTCCGGGGCTGCGTCGATAACGCCCTTGAAGATTCCGTAACCGAAGCTGATTCCAAGCACCGCTGCAAACAGAACCAGGATCAGGATGATCTTTGTGAGAAGAAGCACCAGATGTGAGGTGATCTTCTGTGATCTGGAATTTGTCTTGCGGAGTGTCTTTTCCACCTCGTTTTTTCCATAATTCATTCAGGATGCCTCCTTTATCATTCCCTAATTATAGCAAAGTTTCATTCATTTATAAATAGTTATTGTGGAAAAGTTTGGTTTGTATTATGATATTTTTGACCGCAAAGTGGGAAAATATGAAGGAAAAATTACATTTTGTGGTCGGAATCGTCAAAAACATGACAAAAATATGAATGACAGGGATAACTTTCCGCAATGTGGAATTATGAAGGTTGCCTGTCCGGTTCTGCCCGGAAACCGGAAATAACGGAAAAATATACGGGACGGACAGCAGGTTTGGATGGGATATGAAGGAGAGAAGATATGGCTCTTGACAGCGTGAAAATTTTGTACAAAGGCGGCACAGCGGAGATCGAGGTGAAGAAATCCCGCTTTATCGCGAATCTGAAACCGGTGGAGTCCGAGGAGGAGGCAGCGGCGTTTATCGCCGAGATTAAAAAGAAATACTGGGACGCCCGTCACAACTGCCAGGCCTTTACCATCGGCATGAACCACGAGCTCACAAGATGCAGCGATGATGGGGAACCGGCCCAGACGGCGGGACGGCCGATGCTTGACGTGCTTTTAGGCGAGGATGTCCACAACGTCTGTGTCGTCGTGACGAGATATTTCGGCGGGACCCTGCTTGGAACAGGCGGTCTTGTGCGGGCTTATTCCGGCGCTGTGAAGGAGGGACTTGCGGCTTCCGAGATCGTTGAGAAGAAGCGCGCCTTTGAGATGAAGATCGTGACGGACTACACAGGTATCGGAAAGATCCAGTACATTTTGGGACAGGAAAATATGACGGTGTTGGACAGCGTGTACACGGATAAGGTGGAGTTTTCCGTTCTCGTCCCGGTGGCAGAGTACGATGGCCTGGAAAAGAAGATCACCGAGGGGACAAGCGGCGGGGCGAAGATCGGGAAGGGAGATGAGGTGTGGTACGGAATACTTAATAAGGAAGTGATTCTGTTTTAACGAATGGTTTTTCTGACATTTTGAATGGGTGAGAGAAAACTAACTGCCGATTGGACAGAAAAAAACACACAGAAAAGGCAGATCTGCCCCGAATTTTGAAAGATTATATATTGCATTTTGATTTCATGAATGCTATAATTTTGAGTCGGTAATGCAAAAATTAGGAAATGTAGTGTATACAATGTAAGATGACTGTGCAAAACGGGTCGGGAAATGATCGGTGAGAGGACAGTTATAGATGAAGAAAGAGGATTGATTATGAAGATCAAACGCGAAGATATCAGAAATATTGCGATCATCGCCCACGTTGACCACGGTAAAACGACCCTGGTAGACCAGTTATTAAAGCAGAGCGGCGTATTCCGTGCAAACCAGGAAGTAGAAGAGCGTGTCATGGACTCCAATGACATCGAGAGAGAAAGAGGAATCACCATCCTCTCCAAGAATACAGCCGTATTCTACAAGGGTGTGAAGATCAATATCATCGACACCCCAGGTCATGCGGACTTTGGCGGCGAGGTTGAGCGTGTCCTTAAGATGGTAGACGGTGTTGTCCTTGTTGTCGACGCATTCGAGGGACCGATGCCGCAGACGAAGTTCGTTCTCCAGAAAGCACTTGACCTTGACTTAAGAGTTATCGTCTGCATCAACAAGATCGACCGCCCGGAGGCAAGACCGGATGCAGTGATCGATGAGACTCTTGAATTATTCATGGATCTCGACGCATCTGATGAGCAGCTTGACTGCCCGTTCGTTTACGCTTCTGCCCGCGCAGGTTTCGCAAAGAAAGAATTAGATGATCCGGAAGTGGATATGAGCCCGCTGTTCGAGACCATCATCAACTATATCCCGGAGCCGGAAGGTGACCCGGAGGCTGAGACTCAGGTCCTTATCAGCACCATCGACTACAACGAGTTCGTAGGCCGTATCGGTATCGGTAAGATCGACAGCGGTTCCTTAAAGTTAAATCAGGACTGCGTGATTGTAAACCATCATGATCCGGATAAGATGAAGAAGGTTAAGATCGGTAAGCTCTATGTATTCGACGGCTTAAAGAGAGTTGAAGTACAGAACGCGACCATCGGTGAGATCGTAGCGATCTCTGGTATCCCGGATATCCATATCGGTGATACCCTGTGTTCTCCGGAGAAGCCGGAGGCGATTCCGTTCCAGAAGATCTCCGAGCCGACGATCTCCATGAACTTCATGGTAAACGACAGCCCGCTGGCAGGACAGGAAGGTAAATTTATCACCTCCCGTCATATCAGCGACCGTCTGTTCCGTGAGTTAAACACGGATGTCAGCCTTCGTGTAGAAGAGACAGAGTCCGCAGACTGCTTCAAGGTATCCGGCCGTGGTGAGCTTCATCTGTCCGTCCTGATCGAGAACATGCGCCGTGAGGGCTTTGAGTTCGCTGTCAGCAAGGCAGAGGTTATCTACAAATACGACGAGAGAAACAGAAAGTTAGAGCCGATGGAGCTCGCTTACGTTGATGTTCCGGATGAGTTTACCGGAGCTGTTATCCAGAAGCTTACAAGCAGAAAGGGTGAACTTCAGGGAATGAGCCCGACAAACGGCGGCTACACAAGACTTGAGTTCTCCATCCCGTCCAGAGGTCTCATCGGTTATCGCGGTGAGTTCATGACAGATACAAAGGGTAACGGTATCTTGAACACAAGCTTTGACGGATACGCTCCGTTCAAGGGTGAGTTAAGCTACAGAAAGACAGGCTCCCTGATCGCGTTCGAGGCCGGTGAGTCCATCACCTACGGTCTGTTCAACGCCCAGGAGAGAGGTACCCTGTTCATCGGACCGGGCGTAAAGGTTTACTCCGGTATGATCGTCGGACAGAGCCCGAAGGCGGAGGATATCGAGATCAACGTCTGCAAGACAAAGAAGTTAACAAATACACGTTCCTCCAGCGCCGACGAGGCATTAAAGCTTGTTCCGCCGAAGATTATGAGCCTGGAGCAGTGTCTGGACTTCATCGATACAGACGAGCTTCTTGAGATCACACCGACAAGCCTTCGTATCAGAAAGAAGATCCTTGATCCGACTCTCAGAAAGAGAGCCATGATCAGCAAGAAGAGCCAGATGTAATCATTGATCACCATCTGCGCGGAAACGTACGAAGATAGGATCACGAAGACGCAGCGTGATCTTATGAAAAGATAGAAAGAAAGCAGGATCGCTTCCGCATGAAAAAGTGTGGGACGATCCTGCTTTTATCATACAGCCGGATTGAGAGAAATAAGAAACCTGTGTGATGATTCCTGCCATCTGAGCAACAGAATGTGTTGATGCAGGAGCCTGGAACTCTGTCCGGCATGCATTGAAAGAGGGAGAATTATGCTTCAGATATTGATCAGTGCCTGTCTCATCGGCGAAAACTGCAAGTGGGACGGCTCGAACAACCGGATGTGCTCGATTTTATGAAAAAAATGGAAGGAAAGGCAAAGTTCCATCCGGTCTGCCCGGAACAGGCGGGCGGACTTCCGACCCCGCGGGCGGCCTCCGAGATTCATATGCCGGACGAGGTGGTCATGAACACGAATGGCGAGGACGTCACGGCAGAATTCCTCCTCGGCGCCGACTTCGCGCTCCGGGAGGCGAAAAAATATGACTGCACCATCGCGATTTTAAAAGAAAGAAGCCCGTCATGCGGCTCAGAGGGCATCTATGACGGAACCTTTTCCCATAAACTCCGCGAAGGAATGGGAAAGACTGCGGCCCTGCTTGCCGGGTATGGACTGAAAGTGTACGGGGAGAGCCGGTTAAAGGAGCTGGAAGAAGCGATCAACAACGGTGAAATACGTTGAAATATGAAATGACAGGAAAAGCAGAAGAACACTCGTGATGAATGTTTTTCTGCTTTTCTTATACTCGTGCAGACCTGCAGGCTGCAGTGATCGAGAAATTTACAGTTTTTTTGCCCGGTCAGCGATCGCCTCATGGAAATTGATGACCCGGTGGTCGTATGTCTCATTCATAAGCGGAGAGGAGATCAGGAAATCTGCAGTTGCCCTGTTGTTGGCGATCGGGATGTCATAGACCTGAGCAATACGAAGGAGTGCCTTCACGTCCGGATCATGGGGCTGGGCAGTCAGCGGATCTGAGAAGAACACAACGAAATCGATGCGTCCCTCCACGATCTTTGCGCCGATCTGCTGGTCACCGCCGAGAGGACCGCTGTTGTAGCCCTTTACCGGGAGACCGGTGGCTTCTGTGATCATTCTTGCGGTGGTTCCGGTACCGCATAAGAAATGTCCCTTTAAGATCTCTTTATTTGCCTCGCACCAGTCGATCATCTCATGCTTTTTGCTGTCATGGGCGATCAGAGCGATGTTTTTCTGCTTTCCAATAGTCAGTGTCAGAAAATCCATTGAAATTCCTCCTTTTTTGCGGGTGTTGTCGCGAAATGACCTGCATATTGTGGATGCGAATGGATGAAACAAAATATAATATGCAGATAATTCGCCTTCACAAGGTGATAATGCCATAAAATGAGAATGATGTCAAGAAAGGATACGGATGTTTCAAAATAAGTTCATGTAATATGAACGGAAAATGAACAGACCGAACGGCTGCTTGACAAATAATACGGAATGTGCTACCATCAACACTGTGTGAAACGCAATGACAGAGACAGTACAAAGGAATTCCGGTATCACAGAGAGAAGGTTCACCGGCTGAAAGGCCTTCCGAAGGAAACTTTTGTAAATTCACTCTTGAGCAGCCTGTGCGAAAGAAATTCCAGTAGTGCAGGACGGGAAGTCCCGTTACAGACGTTAGAGTGCCGCATATAAATCATGCGGAATCTGGGTGGTACCACGGAGAGTCAGCTTCGTCCCAAGGCGGGACGGGGCTTTTTTCATGTTGACAGTTCAGCCATGCGATGTTTTTTCCTGGGAAAGGTGTTGCAAGCTCGCTTGCATAAGGGCTTTTGATTTATTCGGAAATCATTTGCGAAGCAAAGGATATGAGTAAAAGCAAGGCTTTTACGAATAACCGCTTGCAAAACCTTCCGTCTTTCATCACTCTTTCATCAGTATATAGCGTTATACTAATGGGTTTTTTAATGATTTTCATCATTCGGTTTGTTTCTTGGTTTGATATGTGACTTATCAGTACATATCGCACCTCGGATGTCTAAACTTTTTTAGTTTATTTAAGATATTTAATATGCAGTTTTCAAAGAACAATCCGAATAACTTGTGTTATTCTTCTTTCTGACTGTTTGACCAGTCATCAGGTAACGGGAGTGATTATATCCTGTTATCTAATCGCTAGTCAAGCATTTTATTAGTATAGTTGACTTTTCTTTTAATAAATCTGGCAGCCACCTACTTTCCCATACCGTCTCCAGCATAGTATCATCGGCCGCTTAAGGCTTAACCATCGTGTTCGGGATGTGTACGGGTGTTTCCCCTAAGCGTATCGCCACCAGAAGCTTCATGTCTGTGACTCTGTCACAGCAGTCATCCTTGATGACTCAATAGAAAGACAACCTTTACTTTTTCTTCCTTAGAAAGGAGGTGATCCAGCCGCACCTTCCGATACGGCTAACTTGTT
>OGPP01002438.1_pt1 | contig 11089 bp, 11 predicted proteins | sample 1553021 | NCBI WGS metagenome assembly OGPP01 (sample SAMEA2580217, study PRJEB22360) | human gut metagenome | biome: human gut; feature: human-associated habitat; material: faeces | place: Denmark | collected 2008/2010
TTATATTTCACATATTTGATTTTTTCTACTTCTTTTTAACAAAAAGTTATTGAAAAAGTTATGTAAAAATTTTATAATGAACACAGCAAGGAGGAGTGAGACATGAAAGCCAGTATAAAACAGATTAGTGAGATTACAGGCTTTTCTCCGGCGACCATTTCGAATGCGCTGAATCACAAAAAAGGTGTGAATCAGAAGACCGCAGAAAGAATCTTTCAGGTAGCGAAGGAGATTGGATCTCAGAGAATAAAATTACAAAAATAAAACTGGTTATCTACAAGAGAAATGGGTTGATTATTGATGATTCCCCGTTCTTTCCTATTTTATTGAAGGGTGTAGAGAATGAGTGCCGGGCTTCTGGATATGAGATGGTTATATGTAATGTAGACCGTAACGATCCAGATTATGAGGAACAGGTAAAGCTGATTCTGAATGATACCTCTTCTGCGATACTTTTGCTTGGAACAGAGATGATGGATGAGGACTTTCCTCTATATATGAGTGGAAATTGTCCGATGGTGCTGTTGGATTGCTGGAGTTCGAATTACTCTGTGAATGCCGTACTTATTAATAATGCAGATTCTGCGGTGACGGCGGTTCAGTACCTTATTAATAAGGGGCACAGAGAAATAGGATATCTCAGAGGAAGATTTCGAATCAAGGCATTTACTTCCCGGTGTGCGGGATACAGCAGAGCACTTTCCAAGAATAACATTGAGTTAAACAGCCAGTATATTTTCACAGTGAGTACCACGATGGATGGGGCTTACAAAGATATGAAGGAATATCTGGCAAAGGGAGCGAAGATGCCGACCGCATTTTTTGCAGATGATGACATGATAGCTCTTGGATGTATCAAGGCTTTTCAGGAAGCAGGATACAGAGTACCGGAAGATATTTCGGTCGCTTCATTTGATGATCTTCCGTTCTGCGAGATTTCTTCACCGCGACTGACGACGATCAAAGTATTTAAATACGAGATGGGCCAGATTGCAGTCAGACGATTGATAGAAGTCATGAAGGACGGCGGTAAAATAAATACAAAGACACAGGTATGTACGGAGTTTGTAGAGCGCGACAGCGTAATTGATTTAAACTCCGCCTCAAAAGAAGGAGGAAATTAGAGGATGGATAAGGTAGTACTTGGTTTTGCACCAACAAGAAGAGCAATTTTTTCAGCACCAGCAGCTGTAGTATATCGAGGATTAACAGCAAAGAGATTAAAAGAGTTAAATGTAGATTTCGTAGATATTGACGATGTAAATGATGAAGGTCTTCTCTATGATGACGCTGGAATGGAAAAAATCTACGAAAAGTTTAGAGATGCAAAAGTAGATGGTTTATTCGTTCCTCACTGTAACTTCGGTACAGAATACGAAGTATGCCGCCTGGCTAAGAAGTTAAATGTTCCTGTTTTATTATGGGGACCAAGAGACGAATGTCCAGATGAGAACGGTATGCGTCTTCGTGACAGCCAGTGTGGATTATTTGCAACAGGTAAAGTTTTAAGAAGATTCGGAATTCCATTTACATATTTAAAGAACTGCAACCTTGAAGATGAGTGCTTCGCAGAAGGAATTGACCGTTTCTTAAGAGTTTGTAACGTAGTAAAAGCGTTCCGTAACACAAGAGTTCTTCAGATTTCCACAAGACCATTTGATTTCTGGTCAACAATGTGCAACGAAGGCGAATTACTTGAGAAGTTTGGAATTCAGCTTTCCCCAATCCCAATGCCAGAATTAACGCAGGCAATGAAAGATGTAAAGGAGAATTCTCCAGAAGAGATTAAAGAAGTAACAGATTACTGCCGTGAGAAAATGTGCATCAAAGTTACACCAGAACAGCTTGATAACGTAGCAGCATTAAAGATTGCTATGACAAGATTAGGAAAGAAATACGGATGTAACTGTGGAGCGATTCAGTGCTGGAACGCACTTCAGGATGAAATCGGAATCATGCCATGTGCAGCAAATGCACTCTGCAATGATGAGGGATTCCCAATCGCATGCGAGACAGATATCCACGGAACAATCACTTCTGTATTAGTAGAGGCTGCAGCAATGGGAGAGACAAGATCTTTCTTCGCTGACTGGACAGTTCGCCATCCATATAATGACAACGCAGAGCTTTTACAGCACTGTGGTCCATGGCCAATCTCCATTGCCAAAGAAAAACCAACGATCGACACACCAGTTGCATTCGATTGTTCTGGTTCCTTAATGGCACAGGCAAAAGACGGAGAACACATTTCCTTGGTACGTTTTGACGGAGATAACGGAGAATACTCCTTACTTCTTGGAAACGCTAAGACAGTAGATGGCCCTTATACAAAAGGTACCTATATGTGGGTTGAAGTTGAGAACCTTGACCGCTTAGAAGATAAACTTGTTCAGGGACCTTACATCCACCACTGCGTAGGTGTTCATCAGGATGTTGTACCTGTATTATACGAAGCATGTAAGTATATCGGTGTTACACCAGACTTATATGACCCGATCGAGGAAAAAGTAAAAGCTATCATCCGCGGTGAAAAGGTAGAAAAATAATTAGTAGTTTAAGTTAACAATTGTAATTTGATAACTATTCAGATTTGGATAATTTTTGAATGATGCTTATATGAAAAATATATAGCGAAGCAAACTTATTTGCAAAAGAGCATAAAAGATGAACTTTGAATGGTTATCGCATTCATTTACATTTATATAGGAGGCATAAAAGTGAATTTAGAAGCATTATCCTTTGAATGCAGACAAAATGTCCTTGATATGATCATGGAAGGAAGAGCCGGTCATATCGGTGGAGACTTCAGTGTAATGGATATCCTCATTACTCTGTACTTTAAACAGATGAATATTAGTCCTGATAATCTTGACGATCCTGACAGGGATTTATTCGTTATGAGTAAAGGACATTCCGTAGAAGCATACTATGCTGTTCTTGCAGCAAAAGGCTTCCTAGATATCGAAGATGTAATTAAGAACTTCTCCAAATTTGGTTCTCCATACATCGGACATCCAAATAACAAACTTCCAGGAATCGAGATGAACTCCGGTTCTCTTGGACATGGACTTCCAGTTTGTGTTGGTATGGCACTTGCAAATAAGATGGATGGAAAGACAGGCCGTGTTTACACAGTTATGGGTGACGGCGAGCTGGCAGAAGGTTCTGTATGGGAAGGTGCTATGGCAGCCGGACATTACAAATTAGACAACCTTTGTGCAGTAGTTGACAGAAACCGTCTTCAGATTTCCGGTAACACAGAAGATGTTATGGCTGATGATGACTTAGATGCACGTTTCCGCGCATTTGGATGGAATTCCATTCATGCACAGGGTAACAACATCGAATCTTTAAATGAAGCATTTGAAGAAGCAAAGACCTGCAAAGGAAAACCAACGGTAATTATCGCAGATACAATTAAAGGTTACGGCGGTGGCGAGATCATGGAAAACAAAGCTGACTGGCACCACAAAGTACCTACACAGGAAATGTACGAGACAATTTCCGCTGAACTTTTAAAGAGGAGGGACGCAGCAAATGAATAAGATTGCAAACCGTCAGGTAATCTGTGAGACATTAATGGAACAGGTAAAAGAGGATAAGAGCATTGTTGCTTTATGTAGTGACTCTCGTGGTTCAGCATCCATGACACCATTTTTCAATGCTTATCCTGAAAATAGTGTAGAAATCGGTATTGCAGAGCAGAACTTAGTAAGTATTTCTGCTGGTATGGCAAAATGCGGCAAGAAGCCTTTCTGCTTCTCTCCGGCAAGTTTCATTTCTACAAGAAGTTACGAGCAGGCAAAAGTTGACGTTGCTTACTCTAACACAAACGTTAAGTTAGTTGGTATCAGTGGTGGTATCAGCTACGGTGAACTTGGAATGAGCCATCATTCCGCACAGGACATTGCAGCAATGAGCGCAATTCCTAACATGAGAGTGTATCTGCCAAGTGACAGATTTCAGACAAAACACCTCATCGAAGCGTTATTAAAAGATGAAAAACCAGCTTACATCCGTACAGGACGTAACCCGGTAGAAGATATTTACTCTGAAGACAACTGCCCATTTGAGATGGACAAAGCTACTGTGATTAAAGAAGGTACAGACGTTGTATTAATTGGCTGCGGCGAGATGGTAAGACCTTGCGTAGAAGCAGCGGAAATCCTTGAGAAAGAGGGAATCAGCGCAACAGTTCTTGATATGTACTGCGTAAAACCTTTAGATACAGAAGCAATCATCAAGGCAGCTACAAACGCCAAAGCAGTTGTAACAGCAGAAGAACATGCTCCATTTGGCGGACTTGGCTCCATGGTAGCACAGGTTGTTGGCGCAAACTGCCCTAAGAAAGTAGTTAACGTAGCACTGCCAGATGCACCAGTAATCACTGGTAATTCCAAAGCAGTATTTGATTACTACGGAATGAACGGCGAAGGCATTGCAGCAAAAGCAAAAGAGGCTTTAGCATAATTATGAAGAAATACGTATTGGGTATTGATCAGAGTACGCAGGGAACAAAAGGTATCATTTTTGACGGTTCAGGTAAGATTATTGCCCGAACCGACCTTGCACATGATCAGATTATCAACGAAAAGGGCTGGGTAGAACATAACCCGGATCAGATTATGAAAAATGTTATCCAGGTCGTAAAGAATGTTGTGGAGAAGGCGGGCATTGATAAAGAAGAGATTCTTACCCTGGGTATCAGTAATCAGCGTGAGACCGCGGTATGCTGGAACAAAAATACTGGCAGATCGGTTTACAACGCAATTGTATGGCAGTGTGCCCGTGGTGAAGCAATCTGTAACAAGATTGCAGAGGACGGTTACGCACAGATGGTACAGGAACATTCCGGAATTCCACTGTCTCCATATTATTCTGCAGCAAAGATCGCTTGGGTACTTCAGAACGTACCAGAAGCAAAAGAGGCAGCAGATAGGGGAGAACTTGCAGTAGGAACGATGGACAGTTACCTCGTATACCAGCTTACAAAAGAACATGCGTTTAAAACAGACTATTCAAACGCCTCCCGGACACAGATGTTTAATGTGTCTGCCCTTGACTGGGATGAAGAATTAATTTCCTTATTTGGAATTAAGAAAGAAATGTTAGCAGAAATCTGTGATTCTAATGCCTTATATGGCTATACAGATTTTGATGGATATCTTGAGGAAGCCATTCCGATTCGTGGTGTGATGGGAGATTCCCACGGAGCCTTATATGGACAGGGATGTGTGAATCCAGGAATGATTAAAGCAACTTATGGAACAGGTTCTTCTATTATGATGAACGTTGGTGAGAAGCCTATTTTCAGTGACAAGGGAGTTGTTACTTCCCTTGCATGGTCTCTTTCTGGTAAAGTGAATTATGTTCTTGAAGGAAATATTAATTACACCGGAGCAGTTATCACATGGCTGCAAAAAGATCTCGGACTGATTGCCTCCGCAAAAGAAACAGAAGAACTGGCTAAGAGTGCCAATCCAGGAGATACTACCTATCTTGTACCAGCATTTACAGGTCTCGGCGCCCCTTACTGGGACAGTAAAGCGAAAGCTGTTGTCAGCGGAATTACCCGCACAACAGGTAAGGCAGAGCTGGTAAGAGCTGCACTTGACTGTATCGTTTATCAGATCAGCGATGTAGTTAATGCAATGGCAGAAGATTCCGGAATCAAGGTTGATGAGCTTCGCGTAGATGGCGGCCCAACTAAGAATGGTTATCTTATGCAGTTCCAGAGTGATATTTTAGATATTCCGGTACAGGTACCAGATGCAGAGGAATTATCTGCTATGGGGCCGGCATATGCCGCTGGAATCGCTATGGGAATTTACGAACAGACTGCATTATTTGAAAGTCTTAACCGCACCAGATTTGCCCCTGAGATGGATGCGGAGACAAGATGCACAAAATATGCAGGCTGGAAAGAGAGTGTTGGACTCGTATTAACAAAATAGTATAGGGGAATTCCCAATACTATGTTAAATTCATAGCAAAGTAAACAAAAAAATACAAGACTTTTTAATAAAATAGTATTGATTTCACAAAGAAATTGGAGTACACTTGTATTATCGCAAAACATCCTTGAGATTTGCGCAGAAGGGCTAACAGCTTCTGTGTTATCTAGCATATATTTTTCAAAATGAGGAGGAAATGAAAAATGAGAATGTTTAAGAAAGTTTTAGCTGGCTTCGTTGCAGCAGCAATAGTAGTACAAAAGATAGTGGATCAGATAAGGCAGCAGCAGAGGCTACAACAGAAGCAGCAGCTCCTGCAAAAGTTCTTAACACTAACGCAGCTAACAAGCTGATCTACTGTATCACACCATCTACTTCTAATCCTTACTTCGGTACTGTTCAGACAGCATGTAAAGAAGAAGGCGAGAAGTTAGGATACAAAGTTAAATGTGTATCTCATGATGATGATGCTACAAAACAGTCCGAATTATTCGATACAGCTATTTCCGAAGGCGCATCCGCAATCGTTTGTGATAACGCCGGAGCAGATGCTTCTATCGAAGCAGTTCAGAAAGCTTATGATGCTGGAATCCCTACATTCATGGTTGACCGTGAGATCAACAAAGAAGGTCTTTGCGTATCTCAGATCGTAGCTAACAATGACCAGGGTGCTCAGGCAGCAGCAGAAGCATTAGTAGAAGCTACAGGCGGAAAAGGTGACTACGCAGAATTATTAGGACTTGAGTCCGATACAAACTGCCAGGTTCGTTCTAACGCTTTCCACAGAGTTCTTGACCAGACAGACATGAAGATGGTTGCTCAGCAGTCCGCTAACTGGGATCAGACAGAAGGCCAGTCCAAAGCTGAAACAATCTTACAGCAGTATCCAGACATTACAGCGATCGTTTGTGGTAATGATACTATGGCTTGTGGTGCAGCAGCAGCAGTTGCAGCAGCAAACCTTGACCATGACGTATATATCATCGGTGTTGACGGATCTAACGATATGAGAGATAACATCAAAGATGGTAAAGCACTTGCAACAGCTCTTCAGCAGATTGATAAGATCACAAGAAATGCAGTTACTCAGGCTAACGATTACCTGACAAACGGAACTACAGGTCTTGAAGAGAAGCAGTTAGTTGACTGTGTTGTAATTACAAAGGATAACGCTGACAAGTTAGATAACTTTGTTTTCGCAGAATAAGAGAAGTTCGTAGTATAAATTTAATTGAATCTGTTAGGTCTGAAGGGGGTTAGGCTCTCTTCAGTGTGTGGAGGGGTGCCAATAAGTTATTCGGCACCCCTCTCACATGTAGGGAGAGCTGACCGCCAGGATTTATGATTGAATAGTGCGCTGGTTCTTATTTATATAATGCAGAGAAAAATTTATATGACTTATATAGATAACAGGGACAGCAGGGAATGAAGAAAGGAAGAAAACCATGGCAAAACGTTTGATAAGCACTGTTTTAACAGTAGTAATGGCAGCCGTTTTATTAACAGGCTGTGTGAAGGTAGTAAAGATTGGTCATGAGGGAGATCTTACAGGGCAGAAAGAGTTCAATCCTGGTGACAGTGTAGAAGCAATCTGGGATTCAGAAGTAATTCCAGAATGTGAGAAAAAAGCAGTAGATGTATCTGACATTTTAGCAAAGTATGATGGCAAGCTCACAGAAATGGGCGAAGAATTTGATGGCTTAAAGACAAAAGCAGCTTCTTATTATAACTATGCAGTAAGATTAGAAGGTGCAAAGATTACAAAAGTAGATAAAGATTCTTTCTACGGAACAGTAACATTAGAAGTTCCTGGCTACACAGGAAAGACAGTAGTTACCTGTCAGATTGGTAAATATAAGAATTCATCTATTCGTGATGATATGAGTTTCATTAACTTCTCTGATTTTACAAACCAGACAGAATGGGGTCAGGTAAATACAAGTATGCTTGAAAAAGTTGAAGAAGCAGTTGTAAAACCTGTATACGATGACCTGACAGAAGGAGCAACAGTAAACCTTGTTGGATGTTTCACTGCTGATTCCAATGATGCAATCGTAATTACTCCGGTTGTTCTTGAAGTAAAATAACAGACAGAACACAGTAAAAATCAGTTAGAGGAGGATGAATTGGATGGCTGAGAATAAAGATAAAGATATCGTAATGAAATGCCGGCACATGGAAAAGGTTTATCCTGGTACAAAGGCTCTTGACGATGTTGACTTTAACATTTACCGTGGAAAAGTTAACGTATTAATCGGAGAAAATGGTGCAGGCAAGTCCACATTAATGAAGCAGATTGCCGGAATCGAGCAGCCTTCTTCAGGAAAGATGTATCTTGACGGCGAAGAAGTAAGCTTCAAAAATACAACAGAGGCGAGAGCAAAGGGAGTAGGTATCATTCATCAGGAACTTTCCCTTTTCCCCAACTTAAACGTATACCAGAACATTTTTATGAACAACGAACAGAAAAAAGGTGTCGTTGTAAATAATGAAATACATAAACAGAAGACCAAAGAGGTTCTTGAAAGACTGGAGTATCCGATTGATCCGGAGGCGAAAGTCGGAGACCTTCGTGTAGGTCAGCAGCAGATGATCGAGATTGCCCGTAACTTAATTCAGGATGACTTAAAGATTCTCATCATGGATGAGCCTACATCTTCCTTAAGTCAGTCAGAGGTACAGGTACTTTTCAAGATCATGCGTGAGTTAAATGCCCAGGGTATTTCCATCGTATATATTTCCCATCGTCTTGAAGAGATTATGGAGATTGGTGACCACGTTACTATTCTTCGAGATGGTAAATATGTAGATGATGCAGCAGTTAAAGATATTGACGTTCCTTGGATCGTACAGAAGATGACAGGTAGTAACAAATCCTACCCTAAGAAAGAAAGAGATATTGACTGGGAGAAACAGGATACTGTTCTTGAAGTTAAAGACCTCTGTCTTCCAAAGAAAGGTGGCGGATGGCTGCTTGATCATGTAAGCTTTAAGTTAAAACGAGGAGAGATTCTCGGAATTTACGGCTTAATGGGAGCCGGACGTACAGAAGTATTTGAATGTCTGATGGGACTTCATCCAGAACACACTGGAGAGGTTTATGTTGACGGCAAGAAAATTAAGATTAAGAACATTGCAGAGCAGATCAAGAATGGTTTTGCCTTAGTTCCTGAAGACCGTCAGGCAGAAGGTCTTGTACAGACACTGGATATCGAAAAGAATATTTCCCTTTCCAGCTTAAAGACCTGCTGTAATAAGTTCGTTTTATCCAAACAAAAGGAAGACGAATATGTAGATGCACAGATTAAAGATATTCATATTAAAGTAGCAGATAAACATCTTCCGATTTTATCCCTTTCCGGTGGTAACCAGCAGAAATGTGTAATCGGTAAAGGTGTGTTGACAGATCCTAAGATTCTTCTTATGGATGAGCCGAGCCGTGGTATTGATATCGGTGCCAAGACAGAGGTATTTGATATTATCAACCAGTATGCAGACCGTGGACTTTCCATTATCTGTGTAAGTTCAGAGCTTAAGGAGATGCTGGCAATCGCCAACCGAGTTGTCGTTTTATCAAACGGTATTAAGACCGCAGAATTTACAGATGACGAGATCACAGAGGATAATCTGGTATTAGCATCCTACAAAGGTCATCACTAAAACTAATAATGTATTTTGGAATTTTTCTATGCCAGCTTAACAGAAGCCGGAAAAGTCTTCCGAAGTACATAACAAGGAAAAGGAGAAATCAAAATGAATAAGAAAAAAGATAATTCGAATCTTATGATGATACTTTTAAAGGGAAGAACATTATTCGTACTCATAATTTTATTTATATTCTTCTCTATTAAAGCCGATTCTTTCTGCACAGTTAACTCATTACTTTTAGTATGTAAGCACGTTGCACAGTATGGTATTCTTGGTATTGGTATGACCTACGTTATCATTACCGGCGGTATCGACCTTTCCGTTGGTTCCGTAGTAGGTTTAGTCGGAATGATCGCCGGTGGTCTTATCCAGGAAGGTCTTACTTTAAAATTTGCCGGAGTTACACTTTACTTCAGCGTTCCAGCTATCACAGTAATCTGTATCATTATCGGTATTATCATCGGTATTGTTAACGGTGCATTAATCGCAAAATGTAAATTAGCACCTTTTATCGTAACATTAGGTACAATGTACATCGGCCGTGGTCTTGCAAATATCCGTTCCGGCGGAAATACATTCTCAAGTATCAAAGGTCAGGAAGCACTCGGAAACGTAGGTATCATGCAGTTTGATAGCCGTGTATTCGCAGTTGGCGGATTTCCTGGTATTCCAATCGCAGCGATCCTCTTCCTTATCCTCGCAGTAATCGCAGCATTTGTACTTAAGAAAACTCCTTTTGGATGGCATATCCTTGCTATTGGTGGTAACGAAAAGGCAGCTCGTCTTTCCGGTATCAAAGTAGAGAAAAACATTATTCTTGTATACGCAATCTCCGGTGCATGTTCCGCATTGATCGGTCTTGTAACAATGGCACAGATTGCAGCTTCTCATCCAAACACAGGTGATACTTGGGAAATGAACGCCATTGCAGCCGTTGTACTCGGTGGTACATCTATGGCAGGTGGTGTTGGTACAATCGGTGGTACAGTAATCGGTGCATTCGTAATCGGTATCATCAATGATGGTATGACAATGTGTGGTGTATCCGAGTTCTGGCAGAAGGTAATCAAAGGTCTTGTAATCATTCTGGCTGTATTAATTGACCAGTTCCAGAGAAACTTACAGGCTAAGATGGCTCTTCAGGCAAGAAATGAGAATAAATAATTAATATTGTTGATAACTATTGCCATAGTTTTCATCCGGTAGACCAGTTGCCCGCTGGCCTGCCGGATTTTTGCTTTCAAATTATTTTCCTTTTAAATTAGGGGAAACAGTGTTATAATAATTTCTACTATATCTGTAATAATTTAAACTCAGAGAAATAGACAATGTATATTTCCTAATTGGGAGAAAGAAATGAAACGAGAAAAGAATATATCAAGAAGGGTCGCTCTGAATTTATGGCTGCCTATTATCGTGGTAGTCTTTATATTAGTAGCGGCCTTAGGGGTGATAGAAGTGAATCCCGGTCTTGGATATACAATCTT
>OGPP01002443.1_pt1 | contig 11066 bp, 8 predicted proteins | sample 1553021 | NCBI WGS metagenome assembly OGPP01 (sample SAMEA2580217, study PRJEB22360) | human gut metagenome | biome: human gut; feature: human-associated habitat; material: faeces | place: Denmark | collected 2008/2010
TCAGTCGCTGCTATGCAGCTTGTGTTTACTTCATTTCATAAATGAAAGGCTATTCCGACCATAAAAAGTAAGTTTAGCTTATGGCAAATATCAGCATATTTTGGTATAATTTAGGATAACTGGATTTTTAAAATGGAGATAAGCACTTGAGAGGGGAAAAGGAAATATGAAAAAAATTAGTATAAGGCAGTATATTGCCACACTTATCGTGTGTTTTCTGGCGATAGCAATATTATCTTTCTGTACGATACAGGCATTTTACAAAAAGTCGGTAAATGATACACTTTCACTTGGAGAGAGTGCATTGAAACAGCAGAAAGAACAGATGGATGCATATCTTTCAAGAGGTATGGATGCGGTCGAAGTTACAGCGATAAATATCGAGTATATGCTCAGGGAAAATTACAGTAATGACGATATACTCAGTTATCTTAAACAGGAGTCAAAGTATTACAAAGAGGATGTTGATGTAAATTTTACAGGAATTTATGGTGTTATTAACGATGAGTATCTCGATGGTATAGGATGGCAGCCGGAAAATGATTATGTGCCACAGGACAGAGAGTGGTACAAGGCAGCAGTTAAAGCAGATGGTGAGTCAACTTTTGTTCAGCCGTATCTTGATGCACAGACTAACACAATAATGGTTTCGATAAGCCGGCTTTTGGAGGATAAGAAAAGTGTCATATCTCTTGATATTGAACTTGGAACTTTGCAGCAGGAGACACAGGCTATAAAACTCAACGGACAGGGGTATGGTTTTGTGTGTGACCGTTCAGGGCTTGTGATAACACATTCCGATGAAAAAAATATTGGAAGTGATATATCAAAAGGAGAAAAGGCTGTTTTGTATAAGAAGATTGTTTCAAAAAAGAACCAGACATTTAGTTATAAAATGGGCAAAAAACATATAACCGTATTCGCGACTTCTGTTATGGACGAGTGGTATGCGGTTATGATAATAAATAATGATGTTCTTTATAAAAAAATAAGCAATCTTATTATATATGATGTGGGATTGAGTGTTGTACTCTATATGATAATAGTTGTATTTTGCACAATGTCGATGCGTGTGACAAGACGCACTCTCAATGAACTTGATGAGACAAATGATGAATTGCAGGAGATAAATGATAGTGTGCTGCAGGCTTTGGCAAAAACAATTGATGCAAAGGACAAGTACACTAAAGGGCACTCTGTCAGAGTTGCAAAGTACAGCAAAATGATAGCGGGAAGAATGGGAAAGACGAAAAAAGAGCAGGATGAGATATACAGAGTCGCACTTTTGCACGATATGGGAAAAATAAGAATACCCGATGCTATTATAAATAAGCCGGGAAAACTTACGGATCAGGAATTTTCGATGATTAAACTCCATCCCGTGACAGGTTATCATATTTTGAAAGGAATACGCAGGATTAAGGATTTAGCCATAGGTGCAAAATATCATCATGAGCATTATGACGGAATGGGTTATCCGAGTGGTCTTAAAGGAAAAAATATTCCTGAGATAGCAAGAATAATAGCCGTTGCAGACAGTTATGATGCGATGGCATCAAACAGGAGTTACAGAAATGCACTTCCACAGGATGTAGTCAGAAGTGAGATAGAAAAGGGAAAAGGAACGCAGTTTGACCCTGATATAGCAGACATTATGCTTCAGATGATAGATGAGGACAAAGACTATGAGATGAAGCAGACGGATGAATTAAAAAGAACGATACTTGTGGTTGATGACCAGAAAATGAACCTTATGCTCGTAAAGGGAATATGCAAGGATGAACCTATGTATAACATACTTACGGCGGAGAGTGGAGAAGAAGCAATAGAGATACTGCAAGAAAATGAAATCGCTCTTTTACTGCTCGACATAGAAATGCCTGAGATGGATGGTTTTGAGACACTTGCAAAAATACGTGAATTTTCAGATGTAAAAGTTGCATTTATAACTGCAACAAGAGATTATGATACGATAGAAAAGGCGAGAAAACTCGGTGTAGAAGATTATCTTACAAAACCGTTTCTGCCTGCCGTATTTTTGGAAACAATTCATGGTATTATCGATTAGATAATATGCTTGTAAAATTTATTATATGCTGTGTTATTTGCTATATTTTCAGAATTTAATTTCGTATTATGATAGTATCGTAAAAAATATATGTATTTAGATAAGGAAGGAGCAAATGATGAAGAAAAGATTTATTGCTGTCATTATGTCACTTGTTATGTGTGCCTCGCTTGTTTTACCGGTGGGATATGCTGATGTTAAAGCTGATGTCAAGTCGGCTGAGATTTTGGATACTGATGTGAGTGAGGCTTCTGACGGATGTACTCTGCTTGGTGTGTACGGTACTTATTACAGTCAGGCAATGGAGGCTCTCGATAAGCTTAACGAAATCCGTAAGGAGGCGTGCGAAGAGGGAGATGTACCTGACCCAAGAAATCCTGAGCGTATGCTTACCGCTGATGATTATGTGCCGTTGAAGTGGTCAGGAGATTTAGAAAGTGTGGCTAAGATAAGGGCTGTTGAAGCGGGAATAGCATATGCGTTTATGGATTCGGGGCATAACCGTCTCAACGATAAAAATACATTTTCCATAAGTTATAACGGGATTTCCGGAAGTGCTGAGGACCTTGCCTACAACGATACGACAGATATGGGTGAGGGTATCATGCAGTTTTATATGGAAAAACAGTATTGGGTAAAGGAAAATCCGACAGGTGAGGAGACAGGACATTATAAAAGCATAATAAATCCAAAATATAAATATGTAGGCTGTGGAGATTTCTATTCAAAAGTTGGAAGATTTTCAAATACACTTGCAACGGAATTGTCGGAAAAAGAGGGACTTGATGAGTCTATGCTTAGAGCAAAGAAAGATGTAATGCAGAAAATAGAAGTTGCAGACCAGTACATAAAAGAGTACACAATAGAGGGCGATAGTGAGATAAATACCGATGCTACGGCGAATTATACGGTGAGGGTAAAAATTCAGAGAAACAATGCTGTGCGAAGTCTTTGGGCACTTGGGATTGACAGTTTTTCATCGTCGGACACAAGTATTGCAACAGTCACTGATGATGGTGTAGTGACTGCTATAAAAAACGGAACAGTTACGATAACTGCAAAATCGGGTGACAAGGTTGTTGCAACTAAAGATATAACAGTAAAATGCACACACAACAAAAAAATAAAGAATTATACACCTGCAACCTGTCAGACAGAGGGAAAGAAAACTTATTACTGTGACAAATGCGATTATACGGAGGAAAAGAATATTCCAAAGAAAGCACATGATTATGTTTACGGTGATGTGGAGTCGGACGGAAAAAGAACCGGAGTATGCTCGGTATGTGGTGACAGTGTGCATATAACACCGCCGTCATCATTTAATGTAAAGTGGAATAATGAGTCACATACGGAGAGAGGTTACAGCGAAACATTGCCGATGGATTTAAAAAGTGGCTCAAAAATATACTGCTGGCCTGAAAGTGTTTTGGATGACAGCACTTATAATGATGTAGTGATAGAAACGGCAAACAGTAACATAGTGTCAGTTCCGGAGGAGATGACGGTCAATTCATCCGTGAACCGACTTGAGATAAAAAAAGACGGAGTCTGTGGTATTAAGATTTATCCAAAATATAACAGCCGAATTGCAAAGAATTATATATTCAGGATAGGGGAAAAAGGAAGTCTTAATATAGCAGATGCGGATGTGACATTGTCGCAGTCACAGTACACATACAATGGTGGGGAATGTAAGCCGGATGTTACGGTTACGGTTGACGGAGATACCGTTCTTGAAAAAGATGTTGATTATACCATTAGCTATGAAAACAATAAAACAGCCGGAATTGCAAAAGCAGTGATAAACGGTATAGGCATTTTTAAAGGTAGCGTAAATAAAGAATTTAGCATAGCAAAAGCAACTGATGAAGTACATACAAGTCAGGCAGTTACGGACAGTGCAAAAGCAGCAACCTGTATTGAAAACGGACTGACAGAGGGGTCGCATTGCTCAGTCTGTGGAGAAGTAATAACTGCACAAAATGTGATTGAAAAAACAGGACATAAATATGTTGACGGAAAATGCAATGTATGTGGCGACATAAGTTATATCGATGATTCAGGTATTCGTTATACATTTGATGAAGATATAAACGGAAACAAGACATTTAAAGCAGATGCCATTCCCGGAAAAACATTGACGGGAGAAGTTGAGATAAAAGAAGAAATGGCAATAGGTGATGTTAAATATCCGGTAGCATCCATAGAAACAGGGGCGTTTGAGGGACAAAGCCAGATTACAAAGATAATAGTTCCTGAAAAGATAGAGAAAATCGGAACAAAGGCATTTGCAGGCTGCAGCAGCCTTGTTGAGATAAACTTTTATCCTAAGACAGTCCCGGTAATAGAAGATAAACTTTTCGGAGATATGGATACATCAAAGATAACTGTCAACACATTAAGCAATGCTTTGGGATATTATGTTATCCGTGAAAAAGAAAATGTAACGGTGCAGAGTGGTTTAAAGAGCAGACATATTCATACAATGCAATATCATGAACCGGTATCGGCAACCTGTGAAAAAACAGGAACAGTGGCATACTACAGTTGCAGCGGATGTGGAAAACTGTATTGCGATGAGCAGGGAATAGCAGAGCTTAAAGAAAGTGCCCTTACAGTACCGGCATTGGGTCATGCATGGGAGAGTGATTACACAATAGATAAACCGGCAACAAAAAATACCGCAGGGGAAAAGTCAATCCATTGTATGAGATGTGATGCAAGGACTGATATTCAGACAATACCTGCAACAGGTGGCTCTGACGACCAAAACGGCAGTGACGACAACAGTAATAATAGCAGTGACAGTAACAGCGGCAATAATAACAGCGGAACAAGTGGTGGAGATTCACCAGGCAGTAATACTTCCAAGAAAAAGAAATATCCGAAAAAAGGCAAAAAAGTTACTGTTAAAGGAATCAGATATAAAGTAACAGGCGTTGTCGCAAAGACTAAGAAATTTGAGGTGTCATGCACGGGAAGTAAATCAAAAAAGATAACAAAATTGTCAATACCTGAATATGTAATCATTTCGGGAATTAAATTTAAGGTGACAGCAATAGACAAAAAGGCTTTTTATAAGTACACGAAGTTAAAGACCGTCACAATAGGAAAAAATGTAAAAACTTTTGGAACACAGGCATTTGCAAAAAGCAGTAAAATAAGTAAGATTACGATAAAGACAACAAAACTTACAAAGAAAAGCGTAGGAAAAAATGTTTTTTCAGGAATAAAGAAAAAAGCAAAATTTACATATCCTAAGAGTAAAAAGGCGGTGTATAAAAAGATATTTAAGGCGTAGTAAAATTATTCAGGATATAATAATGTCTGAAAGGAAAGAACGACAGGCAGATATGGTTATCAGCTTGCAGGTCTTTTTTGATATAAGGTATCAAAAAGGTGAAATAATCAAATTAATGGGTGAAAATGGCAAAAAAGTGTAGATTTTTTGAAAAACAGGTAGTATAATTATACACATATTATAAAAACAAAACTATGGCAGTAAGGAGGAAAACTAGGTATGAAAAAATCACTTGCCAGAAAATTGAGCGTATTTTTTGCCGGTATCGTATTTATCACCTGCCTTGTATTAGTAGGTTTGACTGTTATGATATTTGGCAATATTGAGGACAGAATGAAAGATGTCTTGTATGAAAATACATTACAGTCATATAAGACAGAGGTAAAATCAGAGGTTCAGTCGGCGATAAGCTCTATTGAGTATTATTATAATCTTAGTGATTCAGGAAAGATTGACGAGGCAACTGCAAAGAAGGATGCTCTTGAAGCATTGCGTAATCTCCGCTATGGTGATGATGATTCAGGGTATTTCTGGGTTGATGACACTGATTATAATCTTGTCATGCATCCTATCCTGCCTGAACAGGAGGGGACAAACAGATATGACCTCACGGACAAGAATGGTGTGAAGATAATTCAGTCTATTATGAAAACTGCCGAGTCGGGCGGCGGATTTAATGAGTTTTATTTTACAAAATCTGACGGAAAAACAGTAGCACCAAAAGTTGCATACAGTCAGAAATTTGATAAATGGAACTGGGTTATTACAACAGGAATATACTCCGATGATATTCACGAAATTGTAAATAAATCAGACGGATTAAGAAGAATAGTTAAAATATTCAATGGTTCTGCAAATTTCCTTATTGTTGTTGGTATAGTTTTGGTTCTTGTGATGCTTGTCATTTCATATGTAATCATAAAGCGGCTTGTTAAAGTAATCGAGAAAGTACGCAGTAAACTTGAATCAGTTGCACATGGTGATTTATCAAGCAGTCTTGATGAGACCGTTATAAAGAGATCAGATGAGCTTGGTCAGATGGTTGAGCATACAAACATTGCTATAGGGTCTTTTAGAGGAAGTATATCAAAAGCAAAAGATACAGCCGATATGGTAAAAAATAATAGTGATGCAATAAAAGATAAGACGGAGACAGCATTGTCCGCAACATCGCAGGTTGCAAAAGCTATTGAACATGTAGCAACGGATGTTACAAATCAGGCGGATCTTCTTGGTGAAATAGTTAAAAATGTCGGAATCATGTCAGAGGGTGGCGTGGAAATGAGCGACAGTGTAAACAATATTAGCGAATATGTAGATGAACTTAATGTTTCAAGCAATGAAATGAAAGAAAAAGTTGAACTTATGAGTGCAGGAAGTCAGGGAATGACAAGCCAGATTTCAGGAATTGCCACAAAGATAAACAACACGAATGATGCCATAAAACACATGACAGAAATACTTAATGTGATAGAAGAAATAGCATCGCAGACGGATCTGTTATCATTAAATGCAAGTATAGAAGCAGCACGTGCAGGAGAAGCAGGTCACGGATTTGCAGTCGTAGCAGGTAACATAAAGACGCTTGCAGAAAATACATCATCTGAGTTAAGTAACATAAAAGAAATAATAGATTCTCTGACAAAGAGTTTTGAAGAATGTAAAAATGACATAGAAGATGTAGTCGACAGCAACAAGGAAAATGCTGCATATACATATCAGGTAATAGAACAGTTCGATAAGGTATTTAGTGGAATTTCATTTACAAACGAAAAGCTAGTTGATGTAAATAGAATAACAAAAAATATGGCAGACACCGTTCAGGATATATCAGTTAAGGTAACAAACATAGAAAAAGGAACGGAAAGCACGGCAGCATCGACAGAAGAAGTGACAGCGTCTTCGCAGGAACTTGAAGCTCTTATGACAGGTGTTGCACAGAGTTGTGATGAGATGGAACAGCAGGCAGAAGCCCTTGTAAATGATATGAGCAGATTTGTGGTATAAAAATCAGCCGACAGGCAGATATTTGCAATCCACACTGTTATGTTGTCTGATAATGTAAAAATAGGTATCAATGCCATATGATAATGTTATCAGATAAAGATAAAGCAGATTATCTAAGAAAATTATCGTATGAAAAAATAAATCAGCCGACAGGTAGGATTTTTATTACTTGGCGGCTGGTTTTGTTTATGGCTTCAGCTATAAGTGCTTTTTCGTTATGCAAGCAAAAGTATTTGTGCATTTGTTTTTAGCAATCTTTTTTGCAGCTAAAACTTTTATGTGCATTTGTTTTTAATAATCTTTTCGTTTTGCAGTTAAGAAGTACTTTTTGCTTTCAACTTTCGGTTTGGTTGTTTAGCGAAGCTTTCCGTTGTTTTTAAATTTCAAATTATAAGGCTTGCAGAAACGGTTCATCTTTGCAATAATACGCTTTTTAGCCGCACCCTTAGCCGGTGTCGGCTGATAATTGTTAATGCTGTTTGAAGATGAAACTTTACAAGGAATAATCTTAACATCTTTAGTTTTCTTAAGCTTTTTGTTTTTAAAGGTAAAAGTCTGCTGGAAAATCATCGTATCTTTGTCGGCAGGATTTGTATTTCCACCAAAACAGAAATTAGCAAGACTGTAAACGATATATGCACCTTTGTATTTCTCAATGCCCTGTAAAGTGTGAGGGTGGTGGCCGAGGACAAGATTTGCACCTTTCTTAACTGCATAGTGTGCGATAGTTTTCTGAACATCATTGATAACACTTGTCTTTTCAATACCGGCGTGCATACTTACGACGATAAGGTCAGCTTTCTTCTTTTTCAGTTTTTTAATACCACTGTTTATAAAACGCTCGCTCGATGAAACACCATCAAGACCATTAACGGCAATCATGCCAATTTTCTTTCCTTTAGTCTTATAAACGGAAACTTTACCATAAGAAGCAAAAGGCATTTTATTTTTCTTAAAAACAGCAATAGTATCATTGTAACTGCCTTCGCCATAATCACGGCAATGATTATTTGCAAAAGAAACCGCATCGACATTGCCTTTCTGTAAAATCTTGAGATAAGACGGATTGCCCTTAAAAGCAAAAGTCTTGTCTGCACGGGTATTTCTCTTAGTCAAAGTACCCTCAAAATTGACAAGCGTAAGGTTGTCTTTCTTAAAAATACTCTTTACATTCTTAAAAAAATAAGACGGGTCTTTTTTCTCATTGTACTTGGCATAGAAATTAACACCGGATGGCGATTTGTAGTCAGAACCAAGAGTGCAGTCACCGGCAGCACTGATAGTAATCTTAGTTATGTTGGATTTCTTTTTCTGTGGTTTTTTGGCAGCAACAGGTTTCTTTGTGGCAGCCGGCTTTTTAGTTGTTGCCGGTGTTTTAGTAGATGTCGGTTTCTTAGTTGCTGCTGGTGTTGAAGCCGGGGCTTCTGTAGTAGTTGTGTCTGTTGTAGGCATTGTGTCCTGAATGTTGATAGTTGTAGATTTTGCAGTAACATTTGTTGTTGTATTTGTTGTATTCGTGTCTACTGCCTTGTCAATGAACTGTGTTATGTTTGTACCTAAAGTTGTCGTAGTGGAAGAGTTATCGGTAACAGTAATTGTTTTTTGTGATGTAGTTTTCGCCGTGACAGACTGTGTGCTGAAAAAATCAGGTGTAAAAATGCCAGTGCATAAAACTGTTGTGGCAACAGTTAGGGATATTGCCTTTTTCAATGTGTGGTTTGTATGTTTCTTTTTCAATTTATAATACCTCCTTTTGTGGAAATTTTTACAATTATCTATGGGTATTATAGCATAAAGTGGTTGTGGTTGCTTGAAAAGGTGAAAATTGGTAGAATGGATATGTAATAGAAAGATTGTGTTTTAGCACACTTGACACAATCTTGATAAGGAAAAATGTGTGCAGAAATGAGAATTATTATGAAAGAAAATACAAATTTAGAAAAGCTTAAAGCAGGGCTTAATACAGCATTTGTCGATTATGCAAACAATTCAAGTCTTGCATATAGACCGGAATTTATTTCAAATAATTATCAAAAGCTATTTTAAGGCTTGAACAGGATGAATCTGAAAATGCACTTGATTATATAATTACGGTTGATATATTTAATGAAGGTGTTGACGTGCCGGCAGTAAACCAGGTTGTTATGTTAAGACCAACAGAATCGCCTATAGTATTTATACAACAGTTGGGGCGAGGTCTTAGAAAATATGAGGGCAAAGAATATGTAGTAATACTTGATTTTTATGAGTATGGTGAGATTGACCCGATGTTGTTTATTCAATATTCAAAATCATATGACCAGTTTGTAAAATCAGTAGATAAAGACTTTACTGTTTCATTTAGCGATAAAGAGGAAGCAATACTGGAATTTATATCATCGCTTGTAAATGGAAAAAGGATACATGAACTTTTGATGATTAGCAGCCTTTTAAATAATGAAAAGATAAGTTTGGAAACTTACAAAATACTTCTCGAAGAAAAAGGTGAGAAATATCGTGAGTCAGATTATGTATCGGCATTAAATGTTTTGGGAAAAGTATTTGTAAATGCACCAGCAGAGAAAAAACGGTATAATGACATAGAATTTATAAGTACGGATGAAGCAAAAAATGGGATGTTAAGACGGGCTACACTCTTTTATTCGTTGTTTAATAATACCCGATTTGTAAATGAAATGAAGTGTCTTGTCAGATATGGTTTGAGGCGTTATGAGGATTTATTTAAAAATCATGATGAGGACAATCTTGTATTATATGAAAAATATTCAAGAAAAGATGTATGCAGGATATTAAATTGGGAACATGATGACAGCTCAACAGTTTATGGTTACAGGATTAAGCATAATACATGTCCAATATTTGTAACATATGAGAAGAAAGAGGACATTGCAAATAGCACAAAATATGAAGACCGGTTTATTAATAATCAATTATTCAGTTGGATGACAAGAAGCAAGGTAAGTCTTGAAAGTCCGGAGAGTCAGAAGATTATAAATTATAAAGAAATCGGGTTAAAAATATATTTATTTATCAAGAAAAGTGATGGAGAAGGAACAGATTTTTATTATATGGGAAAAGTTTCTCCGGTTGATTATATGCAGACGGAAATAAAAAATGATAAGGGGCAGAAACTTCCTATAATGAATTTTAAAATGAAGCTGGAACATTCTGTTCGTGAGGATATTTACGAGTATTTTGTGGATTAAGAATGTAAAAATGATTTAAATTGTGGAAAGGAATTGAAAATTGATTATGGAAACAGATAAAAAGATAATAAATGTAGTTGCAGCAGTAATATGTGACAATATAAATACACCAAAGAAAATATTTGCAACGCAGAGAGGATATGGGGAATTTAAAGGAGGCTGGGAATTTCCGGGAGGAAAAGTAGAGGAAGGAGAAACACCACAGGAAGCATTAAAAAGAGAGATAATGGAGGAACTTGCAACGGAAATAAAAGTAGGGGATTACATAAAAACCGTAGAATATGATTATCCTAAATTTCATTTGTCAATGCAATGTTTTTGGTGTGAGGTGGTGTCAGGAAACCTTGAATTAAAAGAACATGAGGCGGCGAGATGGCTTCAAAAGGAGCAGATTTATGAGGTAGAATGGCTGCCGGCGGATGTTAGTCTGGTGGGAAAAAATAGGCAGATAGTTTAAATTGAATATTAAAAGTATTATTGA
>OGPP01002464.1_pt1 | contig 10982 bp, 9 predicted proteins | sample 1553021 | NCBI WGS metagenome assembly OGPP01 (sample SAMEA2580217, study PRJEB22360) | human gut metagenome | biome: human gut; feature: human-associated habitat; material: faeces | place: Denmark | collected 2008/2010
CTGCCATAATGCTCATCAGCACGCTCATACAGTCCCATGAAATGGTCGAGGACGCAAAGGAGATAGAGGAAAAGGTAACTACCACTGTTGCCACTTCTATTCTCGATGACGGCGAGGTCGTTACCATTCTCCCCTCTCAGGAAGAACGTGAGTCCCACGCCGAGAGCGTTATGAACGACTTTGTGAATATCTCCGACAATGTTAAGGGCTTCCTTGAGATCCCTGCCTGCGACATATATGCACCCGTTGTTCAGGGCGATGATAACATCTATTATCTGACCCACACCTATGACGACAGGAAAAACAAGGCAGGCTCCATTTTCATTGACTACCGCTGCACCGTTTCGGAGGATTACACCTCTCCCAATGTGGTGCTTTACGGTCACAATCAGGAAGACGGCACCATGTTCGGAAACCTGAAGCTTTACAAAAACAACGTGGAGTTTTACCGTGAAAATCCCATATTCTCGTTCAACACCGATTACGAAGTAGGCGATTATGTTATTTACGGCTACTTTGTTACAAATGTGTACGAGAAGCAGGATTCCAACGGCGAAGTATTCCACTATCACGATTATATCGAAACGCTGAATGACGAAGCTACCTTTAACTGGTACATGGGTGAGATAGGCAAGAGAAATCAGATAATCTCCCCTGTTGACGTTGCTTTCGGCGACAAGCTCATGCTGCTTTCCACCTGCAGCACTGAGTATTCGGACTCCAGATTTGTTGTGCTGGCACGAAAGCTGAGAGAGGGAGAAACTGCTGACAGCTTTGATTTCTCCACCGCAAGGCTCAATCCCAACGCAAAGCAGATCGACTGGGACGCTATCCTTTCAAGGAACAGCACCTCTGAGGAGACCACAACGGAAACCACCACTTTCGAGACTGCTATCACCACTTCGATCATAACCGCACCTCCCGAAATGACCACAACGGTAACGACAGAACCTACCACCGTGACCACCACCGTCAAGACCAAGCAGAGCGATGCTGTTGTTTCAAAGCTGAGCCTTGCTCCGAAAATTGAGAATGGAACCACCGCTTCTGTTTACAGCGAGCCTGAAAGCGAAACGGAAGTTCCCGATTCCGATGTTTCCGACGGAGAGGAGACCACCGTACCCGAATCCGAGACTGAACAGTCAAGCTCCCGCAACACTGCTCCCTCTCTTGCAACACAGGTCACGACCACAAGAAAATCCAAGAAATAATATTGATATTCTGAAGTTTACGAGGTTTTTGCTATGTCCATGAGCGATGAAGTAAGATTTGAAAGAAAGCCTGCGAAAAAAGGTCCCAAGAAAACCTTTGCGCAATCCTTTTTTCCGCAGAAGGGCGACTCTTCATCAGAGATCATCAATAAGATAATCGTACTTATCTCCATTGTTGTCCTGATAGTCTGCGCCGTTCTTCTGGGCGATTACTTTTACCAGATGTATGAGGCAAAGCAGAACCACAATACTCTGAAAGTCATCTATCAGCAGGCGCAGCTCCAGCAGTCACAGTCCTCTCAGGACAAGACCGATGACGTTCCTGCCGAGACCGATGAAAACACTCCTCCCGAGGAGCTTCCTCCCCTTGAAGAGCTGGCTGCGGCAAAAGAGCTGCTGGCGATCAACCCCGACACTGTAGGATATGTTCGTATCCCCGACTGCGTTGATGAGCCTGTTGTCAAGGGCACGGACAATGAGTATTACCTCAAGCACAACTTCTACAACAATCAGCGCCAGTGTGGAACCTGCTTTGCGGATTACCGCAACAAGGTGGGCGGATATGAGCGCTCGGACAACATTATCCTTTACGCTCACAACCAGAAGGACGGCACTATGTTCGGAAATCTGGACTACTACCGCTGGGATCCCGCTTACTGGCTGAAAAATCCTTTTGTTTATTTTAACACCAATTACTCGGAAGACGTTTATGTTATAATCGCTTCCTTTGTAATAAACACTCTCCCTGAGCATGACAATGGAAATCCCGTTTTCGATTACCAGAATTATATTGATTTCAACGACGATTATCCTTATGACAAGTTCATGGACGAGATAACAAAGCGCAGCACTATCATTACCGGTATTGACTGCACTGAGGACGATGAGTACCTCACACTTTCCACCTGCTCCACCGAGTGGGACGAATCCCGCCATGTTATCGTGGCAAGAAAGCTTCGAGCTGATGAATCCACAGACACTATCGACACCACAAAATTCAGCAAGAACCCCAATCCGAAATGGCCCGCCATCTACTATAAATATAACGGCGGAACATATATAGACGAGTAACGACCGTCAGAGGGAATTTCTGCACTTTGTTCCCTGAAAAAAAGAGATAAAAGCTACGAGAAAGGATATTATTATGAAACTGAGAACTGTACTCAACGGCATAGCTGCGCTTGCTGTTGTCGGTGGTCTCTACACCTTTGCCTTCTGCATGAAAGACGAGGTAAACACCGACAGTATTTCGGGAAAGTTTTACGATACTTCCGCCGAAACACAGCAGACAGAGCAGACTGACACTGTTCAGACAGAAAAAGCATCAATAGATATTTTTTCTGATGCCGCACATAATAAGGTACTGAAGGAGAAAGCCGATATCCCCGAAAGCGCCGAAGAAGCACAGGTAAACAAGAGATTTGACCTTAACCCCGAATATGAGGCTGTGACCACAGCTCCCGACGAGGTGGTCATAACTCCCCTATATGTTACCGAGGCAGAAACTGAAGCTGTTGTGACAGCAGTACCCGAGGCAATGACCGAGGAGGAAGTCACAGAGGCTCAGCCTGAGGAGGCAGACGAAACGACCGCTTCCGAAACCACTGCTGCCGAGGAAGAGTTCACCGACCATATCGTTGCGGAGGTAACTGTTGAGGCTCCCGAGGCATTTGCAGACGCTGCCGAAAGCGAGGCAGACCTGCTTTCCGAGCTGGACAGAGAAACAACTCCTGTTACAGATGAGGCTGTCACCGACTCCACCGATGATATCGAGCGCAGACTGGAGCAGATGCAGGAGGACATAGACGCTTCCACACAGCCTACCGATGACTCCGTTTACGACTATTCGGACTATTTTGAGACTACTCCCGCATGGTCTGAAACTGCCCCCTCCGATACAGCTCTTACCGCCTTCGACCCCGAAGCTGGAGAGATATTCACCGCAAGAGTTGACGGAACCGTTCAGCAGTTTGACGCATATCAGCTGGTATCAATGATAGTTTCCACTGAAATGTCGCCCTCGTTCAGCCCCGAAGCTCTCAAGGCTCAGGCTGTTGCGGCATATTCATATGTTAAATACCACAACGTAAACGGACTTGTACCTACCGTTCTGGTAAAAAGAGATATTCCCCAGGAAGTGACCGACGCAGTAAACGCTGTATGGGGCAAATGCTGCTACTATAACGGCAAGGTTGCCCAGACAGTTTACACAGCTTCCTCCGCAGGCACTACAGCTTCTGCCGTAAATGTATGGGGCGGTGCAGATGTTCCCTATCTCACAAGCGTTGCCACTCCCTTTGATGCTCAGTCCGACCCCAACTATGGTGTTATCACCGTATTTACCGAGGATCAGATCCGCACAGCGCTTGAAAGCAGCTTAGGCATCACCTTATCCGAGGATCCCGCAAACTGGCTCACAGTAACCTCCAGAGTTGACGGAAATTACGTAAGCGGACTTAATGTTGATAATCAGCTCACAATTTCCGGCATGAGACTTCGTGAGAAGGTGCTCAAATACAGCATCAAGAGCTGGTGCTTCGACGTAAGCTATGCTGACGGTGAATTCACCTTTATTACATATGGCTACGGCCACGGCGTAGGAATGAGCCAGAACGGTGCAAATATTCTCGGCAAACAGGGTTATACATACGATCAGATACTTGCTTACTACTTCCCCGGTATCACAATAGAGTAAGCTTACAGAAAGGACGCCGTTATATGACCGCTTATGATATCATAATGAAAAAACGCCGTGGAGGTATCCTCTCCGACGATGAGATAAGATGGTTTGTTAACGGATATGTGAGGGACGAGATCCCCGATTATCAGATGTCGGCACTGCTGATGGCGATATGCTTTCAGTCAATGACAGCTGAGGAGACGGCAGCCCTCACAATGGCAATGATGCACTCAGGCGACACATTCCACCCGTCTGAGGAGCTTGGAGCCATTTGCATCGACAAGCACAGCACAGGCGGAGTCGGAGACAAGACTACATTGATCGCTGCGCCTATATGCGCTGCCTGTGGAATTTATGTTCCAAAGATGTCGGGACGTGGTCTCGGTCATACAGGCGGAACGATCGATAAGCTTGAATCAATTCCGGGCTTCAGCACCTCAATAAGCCATGAAAGGTTTATTGAGATAATCAGAAAAACAGGCTTTTCCATTGCAGGGCAGTCAGGCACGCTGGTTCCTGCGGACAAGAAAATATATGCGCTGAGAAACGCCACTGCCACGGTTGACAGCATTCCCCTCATATGCTCCAGCATTATGAGCAAGAAGCTTGCAACTGGCGCTGACGGTATCGTCCTCGATGTAAAGGTGGGCGATGGTGCTTTCATGAAAAATTACGATGATGCCATGAAGCTTGCTTCGGCAATGACATCTGTAGGAAAGCTGTCAGGCAGAAAATGCACAGCTGTCCTTACCGATATGGATAAGCCCCTGGGTCATGCGGTGGGCAATTCAGTGGAGGTCATTGAAGCAATAGAAGCGCTGAAGGGCAATGCTCCCGCTGACCTTTATGAAGTCAGCATTACCCTTTCCGCAGAAATGCTCATGCTTGCAGGCAAGGGCGATGAAAACTGCTGTCGCAGGCTGGCGGAAGATGCAGTACATTCGGGCAAGGCACTTGAAGCATTCAGGACAATGGCTCAGATGCAGGGCGCAGATGTAAGAGCATTTGACGACTACTCACTTTTCGGAAAGCCGAAGCGCACAGCAGAGGTAAGAGCTGACAGGAGCGGATATATCTCAAAGATATCCTGCGAAAAGACAGGTCTTATATCGCTGGCTCTGGGCGCAGGACGAAAGGTCAAGGGCGGCGACATTGACAGCACCGCAGGCATTATTTTCAGCTGCAATGTTGGCAGCTGCGTAAATAAGGGCGATGTTCTGGGAACGGTGATGACATCCTCCGAATGCGACCTTGAAGAAATAAAGCGTGATTTCCACGATGTATTTTCGTTCAGCGACGAGCCTGTTCCCGAAAGAACTGCCGTGCTGAAAATTATCAGAAACGAATAAATGCCCCTTTTTCGGGGCATTTTTTATACAATAAAAAAGAAAGGACATAATATGAACGGATATATTTATCAGCAGTCGAATATGATGTGTCCGCCACCTGACAAGGACGAAAAAAAGCAGCTGCGGCGGTACTATTTCAGGATAGCATGGATAGTTGTAACGCTGATATTCGTTTTCAGCATACTTAACACACTGATATTGCAGCTATGTGCGGCAATGCTGGGCGGCGGATATTCCAAGGAGCAGATAGACGCAGGCAAGGAAATCATCAGGAGCACTCCCCTGATGAAAGCCATATATTCCTACGTCTTCCCGTTTATTGCGGATATTGCAGCTTTCGGCGTGGGTCTGCTGGTGACAAAGACGGATATCAGGAAGAAATTCACAGTCAAGGGCATCACAGGCGGAAGCTTCCTGAAATTCACGGCGCTGTCTTTCGGAGTTGTAACAGTCGGCTCGGTCATAAATGTAATAATCTCAGCCATTGCGGCGGCTCTCAGCGGAAAGCTGTCGGACTTTTCCGTAAACAACACCAGCGCACTTAACATTGCGCCGCAAAACAATCCCCTATGGCTTGAAATACTTATCTACCTTTACATCTGCCTGCTGGGGCCTATTATGGAGGAGCTTATCTTCCGTGGAGTGCTTCTTGACGGACTGCGCAAATACGGCAACACATTTGGAATAATAATGTCCGCAGTGCTGTTCGGACTTATGCACCAGAACTTCTCACAGTGTCTCCCGGCGGTCTGCATGGGTCTGGTATGGGCGTACATTGCGGTAAAATACAACTCGCTTGTCCCCTCAATGATACTGCATATAATCAACAACAGTATGTCGGCGGTGCTTATGGTGCTGATACAAAACAGCAGCATAGACATCAGCAACCTGCAAGCCACCATCATGGGCTATATGCCGCTGGTAATAGCTTCCCTGCTGAATGTGGCTCTGCGCCTTGCCTGCATAATCGCTTCAATAGTTATCATTATCAGGTTTTATTCATCGGGCGGAAAGCTGTTCCGCACATCGCTCTACTCAAAACAGCGCACATGGAAGTATTTCTTCACATCGGTACCATGGCTTGTGGTAATCGCCTATATGCTTTACGGCACTGTAACAACTATCAGCATATAAACATATAATATCAACGGGGGCATCGGATATCAGTATACGTCCCCCGCTTCTTTTTAGAAAAATTTCTCCGCCGCTGTTTATTTTCACGATAAGCGGTAAAAATATAAACAGACGATAAATTCCGATATCGGGAAAGGATGATAGCAAAAATGTCTGTTAAAAGAGGAGAAATATATTACGCCGATCTCAGCCCCGTGGTAGGCTCCGAGCAGGGCGGCATACGTCCTGTACTTATCGTTCAGAACGATGTGGGTAACCGTCACAGTCCCACTGTTATAGCGGCTGCCATCACAAGTCAGCGTGAAAAGGCAAAGCTGCCCACCCATATCGAGGTACACGCTGATAAATGCGGCCTCTCAAAGGACAGTGTTGTGCTTCTGGAGCAGATACGGACCATTGACAAAAAGCGTCTGAAAGAACGCATGGGCGAACTGGATACGCCGTCAATGAACCGTGTTGACAACGCTTTATCCATCAGCTTCGGATTAGGTTCAGGCGGAGCTACATAACGTTCCGCCATAATATAAAAGGCTGTATCACGAAAAAAGATACAGCCTTTTGCTTTGCATTATTTTACAAAATTAACTATCATTATTCCCAGACCCAGCACCGCAAGCACAACGCCTGTAGCACGGTTCAGCGTCTTTGGCGACGCCTTGTTAGCAAATACCGCAGCGACTCTCGCCCAGATAAGCGTGAACACAATGCAGAGAATAAGCACCGGGATATCGGGCATTCCGCCCATTACCATATGCGAAACAGCACCGGTGAGCGCCGTAAAGGTCATGATGAAAACGCTGGTTCCAACAGCTGTTTTAAGCTCATAGCCCAGAACGCTTGTAAGGATAAGGAGCATCATCATTCCGCCGCCTGCACCGATAAATCCGCAGATAAAGCCTATAAGCACGCCGCAGACTATGGACTGGATAACTCTCTTCCTGGGAGAAACGCTCTCCATCTTCTCCTTGGTGGTCATAACCGGCTTTACTATGAACTTGATGCCCAGCAGGAACGTCATGCAGACGGAAAATCCGCCCATTGCCGAGTTTGGCACAAGCTTTGAAACATAGCTTCCCACAACTGTGAATACCAGCACGGAAGCCATCATTATAAGTCCGTTTTTAATGTCAAGATTTTTGTTTTTGCCGTATGTATATGCCGAAACTGCGCTGGCAAGCACATCTGAGGCAAGGGCAATTCCCACAGCCTCATATGCGGGCATTCCGAGGAACGTTACCAGCATTGGGGTTATTACCGCAGCCGCACTCATTCCCGCAAAGCCTGTTCCCAGACCTGCGCCCATTCCTGCCAGAAAGCAGACGATTATTGTTATTATCCAGCCTGACATTTTTAATTATCCCTTACCTTATTTTAACTTTGAAGCTCTCCCTGCACTTAGGGCACTGAACGGTATGCTCACCCTTTTGCTTGGGGAGCCGCAGAACTGTCTTGCACTTGGAACACTTTTTATAGCAGTGTTCCTTATCTGTCAGCATGGTCTTTGTCATATTAAATTTGCGTTTTGCCTTGTCGGTAAGCTGCATGAATTTGATATTTTCCTGCTGGCGCTTGTAGATATTCTTGGAAAACGCCCTGAACATTCCCCATATGAGCAATGCCCATATAAGCAGATTGAGTATGATCGAGCGGGCAAAAATATTGATTATCATCAGCACGATACAGGCTATCATAGTCGCCTTATAAAGGCTGTCTGGTCCGCTTCTGCCATACATAAAGTTTATAAATTTATTCCTGAGCTTGTCCATTTTAAACGCTGCCTTTCATTAAAAAGTTAAAAAGGGAAAGAAAAGAAAACCAAACATTCTTACAATAAACATTATCGCCAGCACCATTGCAATACCTGACAAAAGTCTTGGGATAAACCTGTGTATCTTCAGCTTAAAGCCATGCTTTTTATTGAGCTGTGCCGCATAATCAGCATACACCCTGTTGGTGCTGTCCATACGTGCCGCCTGCTCTGCATATTGCACCGCATCGGAGAAATTCTCCATGCCTTCGCTGCATTCGGCTGCGTAGAAATACCACCTGGCATCTCTTGCGGAGACAGAAAAACGGTTCAGCACAGCGGCAGCGTTCCGATAATCGCCGCTTCTGAGGTAGTTGTCGATACGTTCAAAGGCTTCCTCGGCGCTCATGGTATCGGAAGTGTGCATATTAAAGCCAAATCCGCCGAAAAACGCCTTAAAGATATCATCAAAGTCATTGATATCGGCATACTGGTAATAATAATTTGTTCCGTTTCTGGTATAGGTTCCGCTGGGGGCGGAGCTGCTGTATGCCGCACTGCCGTATGGGCTCTGACCCGTATCCCCTGACTTTATGCGCTCGTAAGCGTCGTTTATCTCGCTCATTTTGCGGGCAGCCTCGGGGTCATCGGGGTGAAGGTCGGGGTGGTACTGCTTTACCAGTGTACGATACTTTTTCTTTATTTCATCATCGGTAGCTCCCGGCTCAAGACCGAGAACTGCATAGGGATTTTCACTCATATCAAGTCTTCCTTTTTATCGTGTAAATAGAGCATTCTGCTATACTTTTATTTTAACACACAGAAAATCCACCGTCAACCGATAATCATAATTTTCAGCTGTTTATCACATTATTCTTTTCATTCTGTCGCAATTCTAATGGGATTTTAATGTCATTCAGGAATTCATCAGATGTTCAACAAGTATCCTTAAACCGAGAATGATAAGTATCGCACCGCCTGCGATCTCCGCCTTGGACTTGAATCTGGTTCCGAAAGCAGAGCCGATCTTAACGCCTGCGGCTGAGATAACAAATGTACAGACTCCGATGAAAAGTACGGCAGCAACGATATTAACATCAAGGAATGCAAAGGTTATGCCGATAGCAAGTGCATCGATACTGGTAGCAACGGCAAGCAGTGACATTGACTTTGCCGTGAATGACGGGTCTGCGCCCTCGTCATCATTTTTGAGCGCCTCTCTGATCATATTGAAGCCTATGAGAGCAAGCAGCACAAATGCGATCCAGTGGTCAATGGCTGTGATATACTTTTTGAAATTTACGCCGAGAAGATAGCCCACCGCAGGCATAAGCGCCTGAAATCCGCCGAACCATGCGCCGCATATCATGGAATATTTCAGCTTGTACTTAGGTGTGGCAAGCCCCTTACAGACTGAGACAGCAAATGCGTCCATTGAGAGACCCACAGCAATAAGAAATAATGACAGAAGATCCATTTTTCAAATCCTTTCAAGAATAATAATACATTCTATGAATATGCCGCTGCTTGTATGACCTTGCGGTCTTTGATTCCGTACAAAACAAAAAGACTCATATACAGACAGAACCGAGACCTCGGCTACATCTGTACATGAGTCTTATCAATTAAGGCAAACCGGACCTTTTCGGTCGGTATGTCGATTTGCCGCTTAAACCTTGTATCAGTCTAAGAAGATTACTCCCCCACGCAGGTACATATTCACAATATTGTAAGTTTAACATATTAAACATATTTTGTCAAGCGATTTTTGAAATTATTTGTAATATGAGTAAAGATTGCACTTTATCATGCCGTTGTAAAGCTTTCTGCGCTTGTTGGCAGTCTTGCCGAAGAACTTTTCAAAGTCCTCATGGGGCGAGATTATTGCACAGGGGTGCTCTCTATCAGCCTTGAACACCTTGCCCATTTCGGTATAAAGCTTCTCGGCTTCCTTTATTTCCAGCATTCTTTCGCCGTAGGGAGGATTGCAGACGGTTATCTCGCCGTCCTTGTTGTCGTAATCCCTGATATCGGCACGCTCTATCCTTATGCGCTTCTTCACCCCTGCTTTTGCGCAGTTGTCGATGGAAAGCTGAACGCACTCGGGGTCGATATCATAGCCGTATGCGAAGAAATCACTGTCACGGATAATGCTGTCCATTGCACGGACACGCTCTTCACGCCAGATATCCTGGGGGATAACGTCCCACTTTTCGGCTGCAAATGTCCTTTTAAGTCCCGGAGCAATGTTCAGCGCCTTGTATGCGGCTTCGATAAGGAAGGTTCCGCTTCCGCAGAAAGGGTCGCAGAAGATTGTATTTCTCTTGACCATTGCAAGGTCAACTATGCCTGCCGCAAGGGTCTCCTTGATAGGAGCAGCGTTGGAATTGCGACGGTAGCCTCTCTTGTGCAGTCCCGCACCCGATGTATCAAGATAAACGGTTACGGTGTCCTTGAGGATATTGAACTGTATCTGATGAACAGAGCCTGTTTCCTCGAAATAATTCAGATGATAAACGGAAGCCAGCCTGTCAACCGCTGCCTTTTTGATAATGGACTGGCAGGCGGGAACGCTGGAAAGCTTTGAGTTCAGGCTGTGACCCTTGACGGGAAATGCGTCGCTTTTGCCGATAAATCTTTCCAGAGGGATAGCCTTAACACCCTCAAAGAGAGCGTCAAAGGTATCGGCGTGAAATTCAGCAAGCTTTATCTGCACTCTTTCAGCTGTGGCAAGGCAGATATTTGCACGGGCAAGGATATCATATCCGCCCTCGAATGAGATACGTCCGTCGGTGACGGTGATATTTTCGCCGCCGATCTTCTTTATCTCAAAGTTAAGTACGCTTTCCAGACCAAAATGG
>OGPP01002472.1_pt1 | contig 10935 bp, 13 predicted proteins | sample 1553021 | NCBI WGS metagenome assembly OGPP01 (sample SAMEA2580217, study PRJEB22360) | human gut metagenome | biome: human gut; feature: human-associated habitat; material: faeces | place: Denmark | collected 2008/2010
ATCTGCTTTTTCTGGAACTTCCGATAACATTATACTTTCCACTGCCGGTTTTTCTATATATAATAAATTGTTTTGTATGTTTTCCTCTTTTCCAGGTTATCAAAACCTTTTTGTCTGACAATCTTGTATATCTCATTTTTGATACTCTTACCGGCTGGCATACAGTGACCCTTTTTGAATGAGCTAACACTTTTTTCCCTTTTAATGCAGTAACTTTTACATGATATACTTTTCCTGCTTTTATTTTAAAACTGTATCTTCTTTTTCTACTGCTTAATTTTATTGTTTTTTTTATGCCGCCTGATATTTTTATCTTATATTTATCAGCACCCTTTATCGAGTTCCATTTCAATCTTGCATGAGCCTTTCCGCTCTGTGATGCCCGGACTTTCCTAACGCAAAAAGCGTTCAACCGCATAGCTTACTCGCATTTACTATTATACCGTTTGCACGGTGATTTGTCAAGTAAAAGATAAAAACGGCGGCAGATAAACTGCCGCCGCCTTGAACTCAAGCGATACGATATAAAATATCAATATTTACGCTTACGAGCAGCTTCGGACTTCTTCTTGCGCTTAACCGAAGGCTTCTCATAGTGTTCTCTTTTACGAACCTCAGCGATTACGCCGTCCTTAGCGCAGCTTCTCTTGAAGCGCTTAAGAGCGGTTTCCAGAGTCTCGTTCTTTCCAACATGAATTTCTGCCAACTTTGTTCCCTCCCTTTGCCCTGCGGCAGAGGATTATATACGATATAACTTTTACATTATACAATATATCAAGCCATTTTGTCAAGTGTCTGCATTAAAAAGAACGCAGAATTTTCAGGTGCTTTTTTGTGCAAATTGATTACTTTGCAACGATATTTACAATTCGACCCTTTACATAGATCTCCTTGACGATATTCTTGCCCTCGATTGCTGCTGCGACATCGGGATTTGCCTTTGCCTTGGCAATAGCGGAATCCTGATCCTCGTCAACGCCTACGTTGATCTTGCCTCTTACCTTGCCGTTTATCTGAACAGCAATTTCAATGGTATCAACAACAAGCTCCTTCTCGTCATAAACAGGCCATGGCTCGTAAGCGATGGTATCATTATGACCCAGCTTCTGCCACATTTCCTCGCATACGTGAGGAGTTATGCAGGACATCATCTTGATAATGCCCTCGGCATATTCCTTGGGGCACTTGCCTGCCTTGTATGCAGCGTTCATGAAAATCATGAGCTGGCTGATAGCGGTATTGAATGCGAGAGCCTCGAAATCATCGGTGACCTTCTTCACTGTCTGATGATATATCTTGGTGAGAGCACCGTCATTATCATCGGTCAGATTAGCAGGCTCGGTAAAGAAGTTCCATACTCTTACGATAAATCTCTTTGCACCCTCAACGCCTGCGCTGCTCCAGGGCTTGGAAACCTCCAGAGGGCCCATGAACATCTCGTAAAGACGGAGAGTATCAGCGCCGTAGTCTCTTACGATATCGCTGGGGTTGATAACGAACTCGGGATATCTCTTGCCCATTTTGATGCCGTTCTCGCCCAGGATCATACCCTGGTGAACCAGCTTCTTGAAGGGTTCCTTTGTAGGAGCAAGGCCCTTATCGTACAGATATCTGTTCCATATTCTTGAATACATCAGATGACCTACAGCATGCTCAGGGCCACCGATGTAAAGGTCAACGGGCATCCAGTGCTTTAAAAGCTCCTGATTTGCAAATTCCTTGTCATTATCCGGATCAATGTATCTGAAATAATACCAGCTGGAGCCTGCGCTTCCGGGCATGGTAGATGTTTCTCTTGTACCCTTTATGCCGTTGTGGTCATACTTCTTCCACTCGGTAGCATTTTCAAGGGGAGCCTTTCCGTTCTTGCCCTTGTAATCCTCAAGCTCGGGAAGGATAAGAGGAAGCTCATCATCATCAAGTACGTGTATTCCGCCGTCCTCGGTGTGAACTACAGGAACAGGCTCGCCCCAGTAGCGCTGACGTGCGAATATCCACTCTCTGAAATGGTAGTTTGTTGTCCTCTTGGCAACGCCCATCTTTTCAAGCTTTACAGTGATGGCTTCCTTAGCCTCTTCAACGGTAAGACCTGTGAACTCCTCGGAGTTGATAAGTCTGTAGCCCTTTCCGAGGTAATCGCCCTTTTCAAAAGCCTTTTCGGAAACATCAACGTGTCCCAGCTTTTCATCGCCGTCGATTACCTGTATCATGTCGATATTGTGAGCAACAGCGTACTCAAAGTCTCTCTGGTCATGGGAAGGTACTGCCATTACCGCACCTGTGCCGTAGCTTGCAAGAACGAAGTCGCCGATGAACATTCTTACTTCCTTGCCGTTTACGGGATTTATGCAGGTAACGCCCTTGAGCTCGCAGCCTGACTTGGTCTTGTTGAGCTCGGTACGATCCATATCGTTCTTTTTGAGAGTTTCGTCGATATATGCCTGAACCTCTTCCTTGTTCTCGATACGGGGCATAAGGTCCTTGACGATCTGTCCGTCAGGAGCAAGCACCATAAAGGTGATACCGTAAATAGTTTCGATACAGGTGGTGTAGATGCTGAACTCTCCGCCGCCGACGATGTTGAATTTTACCTCAACACCTGTGGATTTGCCGATCCAGTTTCTCTGGATAGCCTTGGTGGATTCGGGCCAGTCTATCTCGTCCAGACCTTCAAGAAGCTTTTCCGCAAAAGCAGGCTGATCTATTACCCACTGCTTCATGTTCTTTCTTACAACAGGGAATCCGCCGCGCTCTGATTTTCCGTCAATGACCTCATCATTGGAAAGAACAGTGCCCAGCTCTTCGCACCAGTTTACGGGCATATCAACATACTTTGCATAGCCGTCAAGATAAAGCTGCTTGAATATCCACTGAGTCCACTTGTAGAACTTGGGGTCAGAGGTAGCGATCATCTTTGACCAGTCATAGTCAAAGCCCAGCTCCTTGAGCTGCTTTGAGAATGTCTCGATATTCTTCTGAGTGAATCCGTTGGGGTGATGACCTGTAGTTACGGCATACTGCTCAGCAGGCAGACCGAAAGAGTCATATCCCATAGGGTGAAGGACATTGTAGCCCTGCATTCTCTTCATTCTTGATACTATGTCGGTTGCTGTATAGCCCTCAGGGTGTCCCGCATGGAGACCTACTCCCGAAGGATAGGGAAACATATCGAGGGCATAGAACTTGGGCTTGGAAAAGTCCCAGACATCTGTTTTGAATGTCTCATGCTCCTCCCAGTATTTCTGCCATTTGGGTTCAACCGAGGCAAAATCGTATCTTTCCAAAATAATCATTCCTTTGCTTTATTTGATGCGGAAAACCGCAGGTATAACATTATTTGAAGCGTCTTCTGCGCCGACCTATCTTTACGCCGTGGCTCAGAATATCGTCTATCTCGTTTTCGGGGTCGGAGCAGTAGGTGCTTATCCTCCTGTTAAAGAGCAGGAAAACGAACAGTCCCGCTGACACTACCGCCATTATGAGATATGCTGTTTTCTTGAAGTTGTCGGGAAGAAATCCCCTTACGTGTATCTCTGTCATGAACCACGCAAACCTGTCAAACGCTCCGCCGAAGCTTGCAGCTCCCAGCGCAGTATTTATGGGCAGCATTATCAGCAGCATGAGCCGTGCTATCTGGCTGCCCCTTACTATGAGCCATGCAATTCCTGCCTCAACAAGAGCAATGCACATAGGCAGAGGCGTTGGGTCTGCTGCCAGATATATGAGCGCAAGAGCGATAAAGCAGCCAAAGAACATCACTGCGTCCTTTTTGAAGGCCTGCAGCTGTTCACGCTCCTTTTTCACCTCATCAAGGTACTCCTGCCGCCTTTCGGCAGCGCTTTTCTGAGGCGGAAGCTCCGCCATTTCCCTGATAACGGTCTCCCGGCGGTTGGCGCTCTTGTAATCCTCCGCAGGAGGCGGCTCGGCAGGATTACCGTCCATATCGGTCATGCTTGGCGCTGCCACAGCTTCAGTCAGATCATCGGCTGCGGCGCTGTCACTTTCTTCGTCAATATCCCCAACCTCGGAGGAAAACACCGTTTCCTTCGGAAGAGGCGGAAGCTCAAAGTCGTCGTTCATATCATTCATCGGCTGTCATCAATGGTATAGTCATGAACAGCGGAATTGAACATAAAGAAATATGTCATTACGCCGTTGAAGATAATGCCAAGGATATATATGAATCTTGTCACGCCTATTAACGAGGACGCTTCAATTCCCATATCATCTAAGAGCTGATTTGCGTTTGCAAGCATTATAATTCCACGTATGCAATCAATAAGATCCCACACATAGAGCCATGCCAGCGTGCGGCGTGATTTTTCGCTCTGCTTCATGAATTTCAGGGCATGGTAGATGATAAGTCCGCCCAGTACAATGCCCAGAAGTCCGACTAAGCTTACCTCCAGGTGTCCGAGAATGGTAAATGCACCAAGGACAATGGAAATGATGCCCAGCACATTTGCCTTGCCGTGACCTCTTTCATATTTTTCGGCATTCATCTGCTCGGTTGCGGCAAAAAAGTCGTTTGTTCTCTGAGCCGAACCCTGATCGTTCCTGTTGTAAACACTGCTGTAGCTGGCAGCGCCGTTGTTCTGAGTGCCTGTGCTTGTGCCGCCCGAAACAGGAGTATATCCGCCCGATACGGGAGCCGCAGGCTGAACATTTCTTTTTGGTGCGCTGTATGAAGATGCGCCCATTTCGGAAATGCCGCTCACGGAAGCTGTGCCTGTCATGCTGTTTGCGGCAGGACTTCCGGTTGCGGAAGTATTGTTTGACGAAGCACCCATTTCAGAAATTCCGCCCATAGGAGAAACGCCTCCCATTTCGGATATCTGAGCAGATGTCTGCACAGATGCCTGTACAGGCGCCTGCTTCTGAGGCTCAGCCTTTATGGGCTGAACGGGAGCAGAGCCGTCCATCTCGCTGAGGACAGGCATTTCTATATCAGAAAGGTCCTCCCCTGCGCCAAAGGCAGGTGATGTGCGTGCAGGCTCGTCAAGCCCCTCAGATGCGTCGGGAACGTCGCTGTAGTCATGTTCCATCTCGGGAAGATCAAGAGAATCCATATTAAGTTCGTCCATTATTATACCCCTTTTCATATATTGCTGTTAAAATATGCTCTTACACTTTTGTCAATCAAAGTAAACCACAAGGGAACGAAGCTTATTGCTGTCACAATAAGCTCAACTGCGATATACGAGCTGACGCCGTTATGGGCATTGCCCGCTGCCACAATTAACGCACCCAAAAAGCCAAGTACCTGAAGTCCGAAGTCCACTGCCGCCAGCACGCCGAGAATGATCCTCGATACGTTGCTGCCCAGCATATATGTGACTGTCAGCACCATATACAGCGCAATAGGTATAAGCAATAAAAGCGCTATGACCGTTTCCACCGAGCCTGATGTTGTAAAGCTCAGCATCAGCATTGCGAAAAATGCCACCACCGCAGGAGCGGTAAGTATCACGCCGATTACCCTTGTCTTTATCATTCCCTTTTTTATAAGCTGCGGGTCATAGGTGTATATGACCTCCTCAGCCTCAGGCGGAAGCACTCCCGGAGGAACAACATCGCCCTTTGGATTTTCGTCGCCGTAAAGATTAGCATAGCTGTTGTTATTGTTGTCCATATTTACCCCTTATGTCAATCAGTCTATCATAGATGAAATATCTATCTCCTCGCCGTCTCTCCAGAGGCGCTCCAGGTTGTAAAACTCCCTCTGGTCTCTTGAGAAAACGTGCACGATGATATCACCGTAGTCAAGAACTATCCAGTTGGAACCGTTGTTGCCCTGTATCTGATTTGGTGCAAGTCCCGCTTCCTTTAGCCTGAACTCGACCTCGTCCGCCAGCGCCCTGGTCTGGGTGCTTGACGTACCGTCGGCTATTACGAAATAATCCGCAAGTACGGAAAGCTCCTTTATCTTTATTACCTTGATATCCTCGGCTTTTTTGCTGTCAAGAGTTTTTACGATAAGCTCCAGAGCTTCATTCTGCGTCATCTGCATTACTCCTTTCACTTGTCCTGTTTAATTAGTGCTGTATAATAATTGTACGTCTGCATGGAATTTTCGGGGATAAACGAGCCTTTGGCGATAACGTCGCTGAGAGTGAACCTTGCGGCTTCCAGCATTGCGCCGTTTATATCCTCAAAAGCAAGCCGCCTCATTCTTCCCACGTCCTTATATGTCCTGTCCTCGGAAATAAGGTCGGCAAGATACACACATTCCTCCAGGCGTGACATTCCTGCTCTGCCTGTGGTATGGTAGCGGACGGCATTGAGAATATCCTCATCATGGATATGGAGCACATTCTCGCCGTACCACGAGCCTGCCGCCGCATGATAAAGGGCAGGTATCTTCTGCTCCGTTTCATCAATGCCCTGACGGCACTTTTGAGCCATGGCAAGCTGTTCATCGGTGGGAACTTCCTTGCAGATATCATGCACCAGTCCCGCAAGGTAAGCCTTTTCGATATCAGCGCCGTATTTCTCCGCCAGCTTCAGTGTGGCGTCCGCCACATTAAGGCTGTGGGTGTATCTTTTCTTGGAAAGCCTTATTTTAAGGATATCCCTTAATTCGTTTATATTAACACTGCACATCTGAGCATCCAAAACTATCACCGTTTCTGTAAATTTTATTACACACTATATATTTTACTACATCTTCCTCAATATAGCAAGATATATCCTGATTGTTTAAAATTTTTTCACGAATTTCGGTTGACGAGATGTCAAATGGTTGGGTCTTGATGATATGCACCACGCCGCCCAGCCGCCTGATATTGTCCGCATAGCCGTTTATCCTGCCCATATCCTCATCGGAGCGTGCAGCCGCAGCAATCTCAGCCATCTTTATGATATCCCCTGCCCTGTGCCATCTGGGGAGCGACTCCAGCGAATCGCTTCCAACTGTAAGTATCAGCCTGTCACCCGGATATATCTCACGCAGATGCTCCAGCGTTACCGCCGTGTAGCTTACTCCGCCCTTGCTTATCTCGTAGTCGGATACCTCACAAACAGGTATGCTCCCGAAAGCAAGCCTGCACATCTCCATACGGTCTTTACCGTCAGCGGGAGACATGGCATTTGCCTTGAAGGGGTTCAGGAACGCAGGCATAATGATAACTCTGTCAATCTGCGGGATAGTATCCAGCAGCGACCTTACGGCATTGACGTGCCCCTTGTGAACAGGGTCAAAGCTGCCGCCGAAAAGTGCTGTTATCACTTTTTCTTGTTTGAGGAAGGAAGCTCAATCTTAGGCTCCTGGGGATTTCTCTTGAAGAGTGTGAGCTTGTTGCCTATTACCTGCACTACCTCGGACTTTGTGCCCTCTGCCAGAGCTTCGGCAGCCTCTGCGGCAGAAAGCATTGCAGCGTCCAATACCTTTATTTTAACGATCTCTCTTGCCTTGAGAGCATCTCTTACCTGGTCGATGAGATTTTCTCCGATACCGCCCTTGCCCACCTGAAAAATGGTGTCCTCCTTAGCGGCAATTCCTCTTAAATAAGCTCTTTGTTTGCTTGTAAGCATAATTTCATTTCCTTTCAGCCTTGTATAATATATGCGGCATATCCATGCCGTAATAATGCTTCACGAAAGTACCCGCAGGGGTCATTCCGTTTCTTTTTGCCACATTCTGTGACGGTATATTGTTGTCTCTTATGATAGAGTATATCTCATTGAAGCCCGGCACATTGAAAGCATATTCCCTGCGGGCAGAAGCCGCCTCGGCAGCATACCCCTTATGCCGGCAGTCCTTTCGGAAAAGATAGCCTATCTCGTGCACCATTCCCCCGCTGACAAGCTCCTCGGGAACTTCCTGCATCGTAATGCCGCACTGACCTATCATACATTCATTCTCTCTGAGAATGACAGCCCACTGCCCGAAGTCATATTATTCATACCGCTTCATCTGGCGGTCAAGCCACTGCCTTACCTCTTCATCGGAAAAAGCGTGCTCATAGGCGTACATAACGTCCTTATCCTGCAAAATGGCACGGAGCGGCGCAATATCCTCATTGCCCATTCTTCTCAAATAAAGACGGGGCGTAACGATCACTGCTCCCTGCATTTGTTTCTTTCCTCCGTTTCTCTCATTGAAAAGACACAGCCGCAGTAATTCTGCCTGTAAATGCCGTATATTTTTGACAGCTCTGTTGAACGCTTGTAGCCGTTTTTCTTCTTGAAATCGGAGAAAAGATAGCTTACGCCGTATTTCTCAGCCAGCTCCCCGCCTATCTCATTGAGCTTCCCGGCGTTCTTGTGAGGACTTATGGAAAGCGTGGTGGTAAAGTAGTCAAAACCCTTTTCCGCTGCAAGCTTTGCCGTTTTTTCAAGTCGCAGTCTGTAGCAGGCAAAGCATCTTTCGCCGCCCTCGGGTATTTTTTCAAGCCCCTTTACCGTTTCATAAAAGCTCTCGCTTTCATATTCCGCACCGATGAAGCTTATGGGATTTTCCGCAGGCATCAGCGAGATGAATCTCTCCTGCTCCGTGCGGCGCTTGAAAAACTCCTCGGGCGGGTAAATATTGGGGTTATAATAAAAAACCGTTATTTGGAAATAACGGGAAAGATACTCCAGAACATAGCTTGAGCAGGGAGCGCAGCAGCTGTGGAGCAGCAGGGACGGCGTTCCGTCACGGGCTGCGATCGTTCTCTCAAGCATAGCCTGATAGTTTATATTATCTGTCATTTAAAAAATTCCTCAATGGGTAATTACTTCTTTTTGGTCTCAGATGTTTTGGTATCCGAGGTCTTTCCGCCTGTTTTGCTGTCGGAAGCACTCTTCTTTGAGCTTGCGGCAGGTTTCTTTTCATCGGCAGAAGCGCTTGTGGTCTCTTCTGCAGCTGCGGAAGTCTCCTCAGTCTCTTCGGGAGCGGTTGTTACCTCAGCTTCATCGGAAACGGCGGTCTCAGCCTCTTTCTCGGCTTCCTCAGCCTTGGTTTCCTCAAATGCGGTCACATCTGCCTGGATCTTTGAAAGCAGTGTTCTGTATGCAGAGGACTTGAAGTGCATTCCGTCCGACTCGGCATAGGAATAATTGAAATATCCCGTGGAGCTTTTCAGCACGGAAGCCGCATCAACGAAAAGCATATCCTTTTCGGTGCAGTAGTCGCTAAGGCTGTCGTTATACTCGTTTATCTTTGCCATAACGTCAATATCCTTGACGGTAGCGGCATACTCGGGAGTAACGGGAGGCACGCTGATTATCATGACCTCTGTATCGGGGCAGGCGGTCTTGATGAGCGTTACCAGAGTATCGGTGGATTTGAGCATATTATCCACAGAAAGCCACTGGATACCGTTGGAGCCAAGCATTATATACACACGCTTTGGTGTGGTATATGTAAGCATATCTGAAATGCCGATGTCGCCGAAGCAGGTGGAAACTGTTTTTGTAAGCACTGTTGAGGGGTTAAGACCCACCTTTGCAAAAACGTTCCTGTCATTCAAAAATCCGTAAAGGGAATATCCTGTAGAAATAGAGTCGCCGATGAACAGATCTTCCGAGAAGAACTCACTGTCATAGTCCGTAGGCGCAGCTGTTGTAACGGGCACCTCTGCCATTGGTACCGAGCAGTCGGTAACGACCTCAGATGCGTGAGCAGCTGTAGTTGCGGGAACGGTAGTCTCAGCAGGGATCTGAGGAGAAGTCTCGGTCACTGCGGGAGCAGTTGAAACCGTGGTCTCGGCAGATATCTCGGTCACAGCCTCAGTCTGGGAGCTGGCTGCCTTTTCCGCCGACACTGTTTCGGAGTCAACAGTCTCATCTTCCAAAATTTCTGTGACAGCCTCCGTCACGGTCTCGGAAGAACCGAGAGTAGGCTCAGTCTCAGCCTCTTCCTCGGAATAATATTCATAATCCACAGCCTCGTCAAAGTCAGCCGTCTCATTTTTGCCTGCGCAGCCTGCCAGCATTAAAACGGACAGAACGGCAGCCGCAAGAGCCAGCATTCTCTTCGGGGATATCGCACACGCTCCGTCGTTGAAGTTATCGGACATTTCTGTATTCCTCTCTGTTTCTCAGAAATATTATATGTAAAGCAAATAGATTCTCACGTACAAAGATATTATAACATATATTTGGCAAAAGTAAAACTGTCATTGATACAGAAAATGGTGCTAATTTTTCGGTAATTTTCTATGATTTTTGATAAAATGCCGAAAACACAGGGCAAAGATTTTCGTAAATATGACGAACCTTTTCAAAATCTGCCGCATATACTAATATTAACAGTTTATACTATGAATTTTAACGCAAATTTCATCTATAGCTATGTAAAATAAGTATAATAAAATTAGTGAAAAAATTGCAATTTCAGGAGGACGGGGAATATGAACAAAAAGAAATTAAAGGGCTTCACGCTTATCGAGCTGATAGTGGTTATTGCCATCGTTGCAGCGCTTGCCGCAATACTTATCCCGACGATGATAGGCTACACCCGTCAGGCGAGAGCGCAGACTGCCATTGCCAATGCAAAGAACGTTTACAGCGGTGTGGCACTGGCTCTTCTCGATATGCACACCAATGACGAAGAGGTCATGTCGGCAGGCGACAGCGGTGTTTTCATGGGGGCAAACAGCACTGTTGCACAGACATCAAGCGGAACTCAGATAGACATAAGCAAATTCATGGGCGAGGATTTTTCGGGCTACTACGGCTTCAAGATATCCGCTGACGGAAATTCCGTGGAATACGCTGTCTGGAGCAGCAAGCCCATAAATGCAACTCAGGTGGGCATTTACACGGAAGACCAGATACTTGCCAGCGCAAAAAGCCAGTGCATCGGCAGCTGCCCTGTGGAGTAAGGAACAAAAAAAAGCAAAGGACTTCGTAAAAACAAATACTTGCGAAGGGCGGAGCTTTTATGTCAAACAGTGCGGTACGGCTTGGACTGCGGCTGATGATATTTTCATTGGCAGCTTCATACAT
>OGPP01002478.1_pt1 | contig 10905 bp, 10 predicted proteins | sample 1553021 | NCBI WGS metagenome assembly OGPP01 (sample SAMEA2580217, study PRJEB22360) | human gut metagenome | biome: human gut; feature: human-associated habitat; material: faeces | place: Denmark | collected 2008/2010
GAAAGATTTTCTCCATGAAATACCGAATAGAGCGTGATAAGAAGCACCAACAACAAAAAAGCACCATTAAAAATATTTTTCTTTACTCCTGACATTTAATCTCTCCCAAATACAACATTATTAACTTTATCAAAAAATCTCCATATCTTTTTATAAAAGTTAGTATGTGTCCCTATAAAATATGACAGTTCAGCAATCGCGGCCCCTGCAAACACATCAATTATATAATGCTGCTTCGTAAACTGCGTTGATGCAAACACGAGTACCGCAAACACTGCCGAAAAAACTTTGTACCAAACCGGTATATGTTTCTGTTTTCTTATCCCGATGAAACACATCCAGCTTACAAGACAATGTATCGACGGAAACAGATTTGATGCAGGGTCAGCCGTATATACGAACCTCATAAGAATACTTGAAAGACCGTTTCTAGTAATCTCAGGTCTTACATTGGTAGTAGGAAGCAATATAAAAAACACGCCACAGATAAGTCTTGACAGATAATCACCTGTTGCAAACTTATACCAGTGTTCTCTCTCAGTCCTTGATATCATTATGTAGTTGACCGCCCAGAAAGCAAAGCATATAAGATATATGTATATCCATTCCTTAACAAACGGCAGACTCTTATCAAACTTAGTCGATAAGTCATAATGCTTAGCATTTTTCATAAGAAGCTGAGTTCCTGTATATATTGCCGAATTAAGCACAAAGCATGAAATAAGTGAGACAACCGTCTGCTTAGGAATAAGTTTTCCCACAGATTTTTCATACCATATTCCAAACCTTGTACTTCCTGTCTTACTCTTTTTTTTATCTCTCATATCTCTAATTTCCCTTATCCCTATTATCATCATTATTCCCGCCGGCATTATTCTCGCTATCCGGTTCGCCGCCATCATTCTCACCATTTAGCCCGCCGCCATCATCATATTTTTCCATATCCTCATACATTTCATCCTCCTTATGCACTTCAGGATGAATAACCCTGTAAATAATCGTGTACGCATAAAGAAGTAACGGAATCATAATCGTCATACCCACACTCGCCATAAAGTAAGACAGGGGGCCTCGGGGCTGGAAAAAATCCCCCGCCACAAACGAAGCAACATACATGCCAACCAAAAGAACACACATAACAATAGCCACAACCTGTTTTATTTTTTTCAATCAAATCACCTCACAACTACTCAAGAGTTTCGCTCTCAACCTTTATTTTATTAAAGTATTCAGAAATATTCCTCTCATACCCATTGTCTGACGGCACATAAAACTTTCGTCCCACAAGTTCATCCGGAAGATACTGCTGTCTTACATAATGATTCGGATAATCATGTGCATACTTATATCCCGTGCCATGACCGAGTTTCCCGGCACTTTTGTAATGTGCATCTTTTAAATGATTTGGTACTCCGCTTATCTTCTCATTCCGAACTGACTGCATTGCCTCGTCTATCGCCATTATTGCCGAATTACTCTTTGGTGCTGATGCCACATATGCAGCCGCCTGTGCAAGCACTATCCGTCCCTCCGGCATACCAAGTCTTTCCACTGCCTGCGCCGCACTTACCGCTACTACAAGTGCCTGTGGGTCTGCGTTTGATACATCCTCGGCTGCACATATCATTATTCTCCTTGCGATAAATTTTACATCTTCACCAGCATAGAGCATCCTTGCAAGGTAATAGACCGCCGCATCCGGATCTGAACCACGCATACTCTTTATAAATGCAGATATTGTATCATAATGATTGTCACCTGTCTTATCATATCTTACAGGTCTTTTCTGGATACATTCCCCTGCTGCTTCAAGCGTTATATGAATAATACCGTCAGCTCCTCTGTCGGTCGTGAGTATTCCAAGTTCAATGGCATTTAAAGCTGCCCTTGCATCTCCATTTGCCATGTCTGCAAGAAATTCAAGTGCCTCATCGTCTATCTTAGCATTGTACGAACCCATTCCCCTCTCTTTATCATTTACGGCACGAAGTATCAGTTCTTTTATGTCCTCTGTATCAAGTGCTTTTAATTCAAATATCCTTGACCTTGATATAAGCGCACCATTTACCTCAAAATATGGGTTTTCAGTTGTCGCACCAATAAGAATGACTGTTCCGTCCTCGACAAACGGCAACAGATAATCCTGCTGTCCTTTATTAAACCTATGAATCTCGTCTACAAAAAGGATAGTTTTTTTGCCATACATTCCTGCGTTGTTTTTGGCTTTTTCTATAACTTCCTCCATATCCTTTTTTCCTGCACTTGTCGCATTTATCTGTAAAAACTCTGCACTTGTCGTGTTTGCGATAACCTTAGCAAGTGTTGTCTTTCCTGTTCCCGGAGGTCCGTAAAATATGATAGAACCAAGTTTGTCAGCTTTTATTGCACGATATAAAAGTTTGCCTTTTCCGACAATATGCTGCTGCCCCACCACTTCATCGAGCGTTCTCGGTCTGAGTCTTGATGCAAGCGGAGATTCATCTTCTTTGCTCTGTTCACGCATATAATCAAATAAATCCATGATGTACTACCTTTCTAAAAGATTACCGGACTGCCATCAAGCATTGCAAAATATATTTCCTCTCTGTCATCTATCCCAGCCTTGCCTGCCGTCGCTTCTACTATCTTTTTCTTTAATTCCTCACATTTATCAAGCGGTACTATAAATGTCATTACAACCTTATCAGTGTACTGTGTATCTGTTATCGTTATGTCCATATTTGCTGCAATATACTGTAATTTGCCTACACCATTGTAATCAGTGTCTATCACAAATTTCTTTCCGGCTTCTTTAGTAATTATACTGCTGTTTGCAATTCCCTCTTTTGCCGCACCGGAGTATGCTCTTACAAGTCCTCCCGTGCCAAGAAGTGTTCCACCGAAATATCTTGTGACAACAACAAGGATATTTATAATGCCCGCCCCATCGATAACTTCAAGTATAGGCTTTCCCGCCGTTCCCTGCGGTTCTTTGTCATCACTGCATCTTTTTGTCTGCCCGTTTTCTCCTATAATATAGGCAAAACAGTTGTGTCTTGCATCCCAGTATTTTTTTCTTGTCTGCTCAATAATCTCAAGAGCCTCATCTTCGCTCTCTACCTTAAACACATTTGCTATAAATCTTGATTTTTTTTCAACTATCTCCCCTGTTCCGCCTTTATAAACTATCTTGTATTCTGACATTTACTCCTCCGTACATTCTGAAACTGTGCAAACATTGATACTGCTGCACTGACTATAACTAAAACATAGAAGCTTGAACCCCTGCTGAGAAGCATTGCTGATACCGCGATGCTGTGTCCCATGACCGGTGCAAACAGTGCCACGAAAAAACCCTCGTTTGCTCCGACACCTCCCGGAAACGGAAGGATGTCTATACATACCGACACGAAACTTTGAAGCATTATTATCTCCAATGCCGAAAATCCACTGCCGCCAAGTGCCCTATAGACAAACCATGTTACTGCAAAGTACGAAATCCTCTGAACACAAGTCGTTAAGAATACAATTATTGCAACCTTTACATGGGTACGCATATAGACTGCACCCTCTTTGTATGAATCAAGCAGAGCGTCAAGTTTCTTTTCTGCCTTTTCTTTATGTCTTACTATCTTTAATTTATGTAAAAACCATGTTCCCATATAAGCAAGCTTTTTTGCACCCGTTTCTGAAAAAACTATAATTGTATATAAAACTATCGAAACAACATTTACCGCCATCCCAATAATAAACAGCCACATATATCCGCCGATATATTTTACGGCAAAATCAAAATGGAACAAAAATACATACAACTCAAATACGACGAGTACGACTTTGTATATTATCGTCCAGAAAAGAAGTGTCACTGAAGATGCTCCCGCATTTATCCCCTCCTCATGCATATAATATACCTGCATGGGCTGCCCACCGGATGCCGACGGTGTTATCGCATTAAAGAAAAATCCTATAAACGAATATTTTACACATTTTAGTCCCTGTTTCTTGAAATCGAGCGAGTGTAATATTATCTGCATGGAAACTCCCTCCATGATAACATAAACAAGTGCCGCAAACATCGAGAGAATCATATCAAATTTCTTAGCACCTCTCATCGCATTTAATATGTCATTTAAGTCCTGGTCTTTTAAAAGCACATAAAACACTGCCGCTAAAAGAACCGCCATAAATATTACATTTAAATAGTATTTTTTATTTTTGCCCATTCTTCCTCCCATCCTGTCATTTCAGTAATACACCGGTAAAATCATCATCACCTTTAATTATTCGCAATCCACTCTGCTCCCTGCCATAACTCTATCAGCTTCTATTTTTGCAAAATCAACACCGTATGCATCCGCTTAACAAACATATGCATTTATTTCAAAACAAATCGTTTCGGTGCCATAAAATATGCAAGTACATAGCCTGCGACAAGCCCTACAACAGTTATCACCATTATTATTGCAGCAAAATACTGTGGAAGCGTATCTATCTGCAAGCATGAATATGATGCCACATATATAACACCCTTACATACTGAATATCCGACTCCCGTCTCTTTTCCGCCCTCTGTGTACGGCTGGAAAATATAATACATACAAAGATATACCACTGAATAAAAGATACTCAGCAATACTATGCAGGCTATTATCGAAAGAAGCTTTACCCACTGGTCTGCCTTTCCGATGATTATCGTATCTATCACAAAACCGACACATAATACAACTACCATAGGAAGTTCGCCTTTTAACATAAATCTCAGTCTTATCCTGAAATTTTTAAGTATGGCATCAGGTCTTCTGTAATAACCGTATTTCATAAGACTATGGTCGCAATTATAAAATAACGCTCTCGTTATGCTTCTTCCTGATGTAATGCAATACATAAGAAATACAAAGATAGTCATAACCCTGTCCATTGCATTCCACATATCATTTGCAAATGAATTAAACTCCTTTGCCGTTGAGCCTGCCTTAAATACGATAAGCCCCACTATGCTCGCAGCCATTATGATAAATGAAATAACCGTTTTTAATTTTCTCGGTCTTGAAAAAATCTTTTTGTGCCGCTCAAAAAATATCGCATTGAGATATTCATATCCCTCTTTTTCTTCAAAAATCTTCTGTCCTGTTTCTTTTTTGCTAAGGTCATCCGCCTCAACATTCTGATTTACCTTTACAAGCGCATCTACGGCAGCCTTCTGCTCCATAACCATATTAAAACCGGCAAGTCTTTTGGCAACAAGCGGATAATTTTGATAATTTACAATATATCTTATTGATAGTACCGCCAGTACAACTGACAATATAAGAAACACCGGATTTGTCGCTACAATGCGTATATCAGGGTAAACTATCCCGTCAATGTCAAGTACATATTTGAGAAATATCAACAGATAAAAAGTTCCATATGCCACAAAAAACATAACTACCATATAAATATTATAAAATATGCCCGGCAGCTTTTTATCCGTAAACGGCATACCAAATCTGTCGTTTAAGAAAAGTCTTACCGCCTCTCCTATAAACCTGAACGCTGCAAATCCAAGCATATAAAGAAACACCGTCATTAAACTTTCATCAAATATGATATGCTGTGCCACGCTCATAAATACCGTGTAATATATTATCTGTGTAATCTGCGATTTAAATATTTTTAATAAAAAATACTTTTTTGCATCAATCCTCAGCAGACCGACAAGCAGATAATCTTTTTCATCACAGGCACATATCGTACTGTTTACAAATGAACCCAGCAAAAAATTCATAAAGAAAAATATCCAGAACAACATGATACTTTGTCCCGTGAAAGCATTTTTCCCATCGTCCAAAAAAATATAAACAACAGCAGCTCCTAAACATATGGCGGCTAAAAAATATAAAAGTTTATTTATCATATCTCCAAGCACTGACCGTATTGCCGCCAACACCGCAAGCACTCTTTTTAAAGATACTCTCGCATAAAGTTCCTCAGGTATGCATTTTCCGATAACCGGTATGCTCCTAACCGTATATATAAATTTGTTTATTCTCTCGGCAAACGCAATCTGCATCTGCTGATACATCAATTCAAACATTCTTCTTCCTCCTGACTACGAAATTTCTGAGCAATTTGCTATAAAGATTCAGGTGTCAAATCTATTTGTCATCTCTCATAAGCAAATATTCGTGCAAAAAATAAACTCTCGAACTTATTTCTCACATTTATCAATCAAAATCATATGGATCGTAGTCGTCAGTCCTGCTGTCTGATTGTGTATGATTTTCGGTATTGCCATCGGTCATTAAATTATCTTTCTCATTTCTATTTTTATCATCCGAAAGATTTTGTTCATACAAACCTGCATCTGCACTCCACATATCAATATTTTCTGTATCTTCATCACTTTCGGCACTAAGCATCTGTATAAGCTTTTCTTCAAAGTCTGCACTGTGATAAACCTCATCTGCCACTCCTGCAAGCTTTCCTCCGTGAAGAAGCACTATCTCATCACAAAGATCTTTTGCAAGCTGAAGTATATGTGTAGAAAAAATGATTATATGATCCTTTTTCATATTCATAAGCATTTCTTTCATCTCATGTGCGGCGACAACATCAAGTGATGTTAGCGGCTCGTCGAGAAGTATAACCTCAGGGCTTGCAATAACTGTCGCAAGCATCTGCATCTTGTTTTTCATTCCATGCGAATAGCCTTTTATAAGTTTGTCAAGGTCACTTCTGTCAAAACACACCATATCTGCATATTCCTCTGGTGTTTTAATATTTTTTATTTTCTTTTTGTTTATATCAGTAAAAAATCTGATAAACTCATAACCTGTAAGAAACTCCGGAAGTATGGGTGTTGAATAGACATAACCTATCTTTTCATAATCCATGCTCTCACTGTTTTCTTCATCTGTCATATAAATCTTTCCGCTGTCAAAATCCATCTCACCGCTTATACAGTTAAAAAGTGTTGTCTTTCCTGCACCGTTTCTTCCCAGCAGACCATATATTTTTCCTTTCTCGAACGAGTAGTCCGCACCTTTTATAACTCTTTTTTCTTCAAAACTCTTTATCAAATTTTCTACTTTTAATTCCATTACCTTTTCCCTTTCCCTATTTTCTTATCTGTCCATCTCCGTTTATGAGGTATTTCATCGTTGTAAGTTCCCTAAGTCCCATAGGTCCTCTTGCATGAAGCCTCTGTGTTGATATTCCTATCTCAGCTCCAAATCCAAATTCACCGCCATCGGTAAATCTCGTTGAACAGTTTACATATACGCACGCACTGTCTATCTCCCTCTGGAATTTCTCAGCATTTTTAAGGTCATTTGTAATGATACACTCAGAATGTCCCGTAGAATATTCTGATATATGCTCTATCGCCTCGTCTATATCATCAACAACTTTTACAGCCATGATATAATCATCAAACTCCGTGGCATAATCTTCCTCTGTAGCAGGCTTTATGCCTTCTCCGAGTATCTCAACGGTTCTCTCACATCCTCTTACATCAACATTAAACTTTTTAAACTCCTCCATAAGTTTTGGAAGAAACTCCTTTGCAACCGACTTATGCACAAGACAAGTCTCAAGTGCATTGCACACGCTCGGACGCTGTGTCTTTCCATTGTTTGTGACTGATACCGCCATGTCAATATCGGCACTCTCATCTATATAAATATGGCAGTTACCGCTTCCCGTTTCAATAACCGGCACCGTGGCATTTTCAACCACCGCTTTTATAAGTCCTTTTCCTCCTCTTGGAATAAGCACATCTATGTAACCGTTCGCTCTCATCATCTGATTTGAACTCTCTCTCGATGTATCTTCGACAAGCTGGATTATATCTTTCGGCAGACCACATTCCTCTACTGACTCCCTCATTATGTCCATAAGAATTTTATTTGAGTTTATCGCTTCTTTTCCACCTCTGAGTATCGTTGCATTTCCACTCTTTATACAAAGCGTTGCCGCATCGACCGTGACATTTGGTCTTGACTCAAAGATAATACCGATAACTCCCATCGGAACTCTTGTCTTTGTGATACGCATACCGTTCGGTCTGGTGTAACCCTCGATAACCTCGCCGACCGGGTCATTTAACCCGGTCAGATATATGCACGCATCAGCGATGTCACTTATCCTTTCAGGTGTAAGCCTGAGTCTGTCGACCATTGCATCAGTTATACCATTTTCCTTTGCCTTAGCCGTATCTTTTTCATTTTCTTTAAGTATCACATCAATATTTTTTCTGAGATTTTCTGCTATCTTTTCAAGAATTTCATTTTTCTTAGCCGTTCCTGCCGTCGCTATACTCTTTTTTGACGCCTTAGCTGCTTTACCAAGCTGTTCGATATAATTCATCCGTCTTTCCCCCTCATTCTATAAACGATTTCAGGTGATTGCAAAACCAATGTGTTGTGCCGGGTGCACAATCTAATCATATCTTTACGACAGTTCCGCATACACCTATATAACGATTTGTTTCAATAAAAATCTTCAATATTTTAATAATTATATAAATTTTTTCAGTCAATAACTTTTGAGCACGCAACTGCTATAGAACCAGGTCCTATATGACACGCAATGCTTAATGACAACGGATAAAGGTCAACCTCAGTCACTCCGAATTTTTCGATTATCTGCTGTTTTAAATCCTCTGCCGCCTCAGGATTTTTGGTATGTGCTATCTCCATGTGTATGTTTTCCATATGGTCAGTACCGCCAAATCTCTTGTTTATGTCATCTTCTATTGCTGCAAGCATCTTCTTGACACCCTGCTTTTTTGTCTTGGCTATCGCATATGCGTCAAGTTTTTCTCCCTGAATCGTAAGAACAGGTTTTAACCTTAGTGCAGAGCCAACTGCTGCTGCCGCCGGTGTTATCCTGCCGCCCTTTTTGAGATATTTAAGCGTATCGAGCATTATATATATACTCGATTCAAACTTAACTTTCTCAAGCTTTTCTTTTATCTGAACTGCCGTAAGTCCTCTTTTTACAAGTTCCATAGCATCAAGCACTGACTGACGCTGTGTGACAGATATTCTCTGGTTATCAACAACCTGAACTTTTCCATCATAATCATCTGCCAGCATCAATGCCGTATGGCATGAACTTGAAAGACCGCTCGACATAGGTATATAAACCACCTCGTCAGCCTCCTCAAGTGCCTCATCCCATATCTTCATGACGCTCTCCGGTGACGGCTGGGATGTCGATATGTCAACATCATTTTCAAGTTTCTCAAAAAATTCTTCCTGCGAAAGACTTATCTCCTCAAAATAAGTCTTTCCATCAATAAGAAAAGGCATAGGCAGAACTTTAATCCCAAGTTCTTTTGCATCTTCAAAATTTATACCACTGTTACTATCCGTAATAACCGCAATCCTGCTCATATTAATCTCCATTCTTGTGCTGTTTTTTGTGCAAACTGCTTTTAAGCCGACCGGTTTACACTGAAACTCATTAGATTATACCCTAAAAGTCGCTTTTTTACAAGAAAATAGCCGAATATTATACTTGTAGCTGTGGCAGTCATGTAGTATCATATGATGCAAGATAGTATTAAATAGTATTAAATAAATTTTTTATAAATAATGGAGTAATATCATATGCATAGATTTTTAAGAGCTGTCGGTTTCAGCAACATCACAACAAAACAGGATATGGATAAACTTCTTGGTATCACTATGGATAAACCGTCCGTCAGCAAACAGATTTTGTCTAAGGATGGCAGAAAGATTACGGAACTGAGCCGTGAATTTGCACATAATACAGGACTTACGGTGCGTGGTGAATACGACAAGCTCGGCTTTTTTCATGTTGACCATTATTTTCCATATTGCTACAGCTCACTTATCACTATGAGAACTGAAGTCACAATAAACCGGCGTGTCGATACAAGTGCTTTTACAGGTATGTGTGATGATATACGCATGGCTGTTTCTGTTATTTTTTATCTGCAAAATTCCGTAGATTATATTAAACTTAATTTTACTGATAATACTCCGCACAGGGCAAATCTTGCACTCTCAGGTCTTTCACTTGTTGGACGCATCTTACTTGGCATAGAAAAAACTGATGACAGCATCGAAAGATTAAGACATGAAACACGCATGAAAAGACAGCTTATCATTCAGGCAAAAAACGGAGACCAGGATGCCATCGACAATCTAACTCTCGATGAGATAGACCTCTCCGGCCAACTCATGAAAAGAATTATGACAGAAGATTTGTACTCTATAGTCGATTCCACATTTATTCCATATGGCTCGGAATCAGACAACTATATGATAATAGGTACCATACTTAACTGGTCACTTACGACCAATCCTTACACAAATGAAGATGTTTTCCAGCTTCTTATAAACTGTAATGATGTTGTTATGAACATCTCCATAAACAGAAAAGACCTTGAAGGAGAACCTATGATAGGTCGTCGCTTCAAGGGCGTTATCTGGATGCAGGGACACGCTGACTTTATTTCAACCAGCCTGGTATAAGATACGGTGTATCTTTTGTCTGTGCCTTATAAGTTGATTCGTCTTTATTGAGATACACTTTATCATTAGTCGAAGCAGATGCACCTGTTTCTGCCATATGACCGGTTGAATTTGAAAAAGTATATTTCACATGACAATCACAACTTTCCTTTGGCTGTGTTCCTCTTGCAAAATATTCGGTTTTTATATCATTTCCATCAAGTGCTCTGTCACAAAGACCGTAAACCGCAAGCTTGCCGCACTTCTTACATATTTTTCTAGTTATTATGTCTTCCGGTTTCTTAAAGTTTTTATTCTTCAATTTTTTGACTTTATGAACTTTCTCCATAATATCACGCCACATTATCTTGCTTGCACTTCCTGACATCTGCGTAAACATCGAATCATAGCCAAGCCATATTCCTGCCGTATAATACGGTGTATATCCCTCAAACCA
>OGPP01002481.1_pt1 | contig 10903 bp, 9 predicted proteins | sample 1553021 | NCBI WGS metagenome assembly OGPP01 (sample SAMEA2580217, study PRJEB22360) | human gut metagenome | biome: human gut; feature: human-associated habitat; material: faeces | place: Denmark | collected 2008/2010
CGCTCGATGACCGGCAACTGCAAGACGCTGGCGCTGCTTGCCGACGAGCCCGGCTTTGTTCGCATGAATCCCGCGGACGCCCAGGCGCGCGGCATCAAGAATGGCGACATCGTCTCGATCCACAGCCGCCGCGGCCAGGTATACAGCCGCGCCGACATAAGCGACCGCATCAACAAGGGCACGGTCTATATGACCTACCAGTGGTGGATCGGCAAGTGCAACGAGCTGACCATCCACAAGGTCGACCCGGTCTCGCACACGCCCGAGGACAAGTTCTCCGCCTGCCAGGTCGACGCTACACCCTGGACAGCGTCACCAGCGAGACCACCATCGAAGTGACCTTCGCTCCCGACGTCACCCGCGACGACCTCCAGGCTCTGGTGGACGCCGCCGCTCCCCAGGACGTTGAGCCCGGCGCCGCCAAGTTCGATGACGAGACGCACGTGAACCAAATCGTGTAGTCCCGTTCTCGTTGGCTTTTTGGGCCGGGCGTCCCGTACGTTCGGGAGCCCGGCCCGTTATTTTGAAAGGAAGTGGGGATGAACCGCTTCATCGACATCAACCCGGAGAGGTGCATCGGCTGCGGGACATGCCAGTCCGCCTGTGCCGACGCCCACCGGATGCAGGGTCTTCAGGATACGCCGCGTCTGGCGCTCGTGAAGACCGGCGGTATTTCGGCCGCCCTTGCCTGTCACCATTGCGAGGGTGCCCCCTGCGCCGAGGTTTGCCCGGTGAATGCCATCGAGCACGATGGCGATCGCATCCACGTCAAGGAGCAGGAGTGCATCGGGTGCAGGCTGTGCGCCATTGCGTGCCCCTTCGGAGCCATCCATCCCGATGGCACGTCTATCGCCGGTGTCGCAGGCATGTGCGACCCGACGCCTTCGTATCCTAAGTCCCTGAGCAGCCTGCTTACGTGGGCTCCTGGCCAGTACACCTGCGCCGTCAAGTGCGACCTGTGCGCCTTCGATCCGGACGGCCCGCATTGTGTGGCGGCGTGCCCCACCAAGGCGCTGACCGTCATGGGCGGCGCGGCCGATCGCGAGCTCGACGAGGCCAAGCGCCTGCGCTCGATCGAAAACGGTCCGGTCGTCGACGTTACCGCTGTGGCCCAGGGCCTGTCCGAGAAAGCAGAAGGGAGCGTAAACAATGGATAGCATGACGCTGTTTATCGCATCGCTTGCCGTCTCGTGCATCGGTGCGCTCGCCTCGGTTCTGCTGATCAAGGCCGATAACGCCGCCAAGACCGCCGGCTGCCTAATCGGCGCCGTCGCCGCGGTGCTTTCGTTTGTGGCCGGTATCCAGTCCGTGCTGGGCGATGTCACGTCGGTCGACACCATCGTGTTTTTCCCGTTTGCCCATTTCCAGCTGCTGCTCAATCAGCTGTCCGGCCTGTTCGTGGCGCTCATCTCGGTGCTCGCGTTTGCCGGCTCGATCTACGGTCTCAACTACTTTGATGAGTACCCGGGCAAAAAGGGCCGCGCCGGCTTCTTCTTTAACACCTTCGTGGCGTCCATGATGCTCGTCATCACCGCCGACAACGTGTTTTGGTTCCTGGTCGCTTTTGAGCTCATGTCGCTGACCTCGTACTTCCTGGTCGTGATCGAGGAGAACGAGAACTCCATCCATGGCGGTTGGCTTTACTTTGTGATCGCGCACGTGGGCTTTGTGCTCATCATGGCGAGCTTCCTCACCATGACCAACTTCGCCGGCGGCTCGTTTGCCTTTGCGGATTTCCGCGCCACGCAGTTTAGCCCCGCGGTCGCATCCGTGTGCTTCGTGCTCGCCTTCTTTGGCTTTGGCGCCAAGGCCGGTATCATCCCGCTGCACGGCTGGCTGCCCAAGGCACATCCCGAGGCACCGTCCAACGTGTCTGCCCTCATGTCCGGCGGCATGATCAAGATCGGCATCTTCGGCATCCTCAAGGTGGGCCTCGACCTGCTCTCCGCCTCGGGCGTTCAGGTCTGGTGGGGCCTTATGGTCATGGTCTTCGGCGCGGTCTCGTCGGTCCTCGGCGTGGCCTTCGCCCTGCAGGAGCATGACATCAAGCGCCTGCTTGCCTATCACTCCGTCGAGAACATCGGCATCATTCTGCTCGGCGTCGGCGCCTCCATGGCCGCCATGGCGCTCAACTCTGTCGGCATCGCCGTCCTGGCCCTGATGGCCGCCCTCTACCACACGTTTAACCACGCGATGTTTAAGGGCGAGCTGTTCTTGGGCGCCGGTGCGCTGCTGTACTCCACGGGTACGCGCAATATGGAGAAGATGGGCGGCCTGTTCCGTCGTATGCCGGCAACGGCCGTCTGCTTCCTCGTTGGCGCGCTTGCCATCTCGGCCATCCCGCCCTTCAACGGCTTTGTGTCCGAGTGGTTTACCTACCAGTCGCTGTTTAACGCCGCCATGCAGGGCGACAAGGCCGTTATGATCGTGGCCGTGTTCGCTGCCGTCGCGCTTGCCATTACCGGCGCGCTGGCTGTCACGTGCTTCGTCAAGGCCTATGGCGTCTCCTTTGCCTCCGCGCCCCGCTCCGAGGCCGCGGCCAATGCCAAGGAGGTTCCCGCCCCCATGGTGTTTGCGCAGGGCCTGCTCGCGGCCATCTGCGTCGTGCTGGGCATTGGCGCTCCCGTGATCGCTCCCGTGCTGGTTGATGTCGCCGCGTCCGTGCTGCATCCGTACGGTGGCGTGTTTGCCGCCGAGGGCATGGAGCTCATGAACCAGTACTCCGGCGCTGCCACCTCCACGCCCGCGATCGCCATTGCGCTCGTGGTGCTCGTCGGCCTTGCCTGCGGTTATCGCAAGCTCAAGACCGTCGGCAAGGTGCAGAAATCCCAGCCTTGGGCATGCGGTTATGCTCCCAACGAGCATATGCCCGTCGTGGCCACGACCTTTGCCTCCGAGGTGTCCTGGTTTATGCAGCCGCTCTACACGCTGCGCGACCGCTGCACGGCCGTCTGCTGGTCCATCGCGCACTTCTTCCAGAAGCTTACCGGTGTGGCCGAGGCTGTGGAGCCCGTACCCGACAAGGTTCTCGTCGATGCCCCGCATAAGGGTGTCGAGAAGCTCGCCGACCTCGCGACTAAGCTCGAGGGCGGCAATTACAGCATCTATATCTGCTACATCGTCGCGGCACTCGTGGTGTTCCTCGTGCTCGCCGTGCAAATGGGTTAAGGAGGGGAGAGCATGAACAACATCGTACTTGCCGTTCTGCAGGGCGTGGTCGTCATGGCCGTCGCGCCGTTCTTCTCCGGTCTCGGTCGCGTTATCCGCGCCAAGATGCACAACCGTCGCGGCCCCAGCATCATGCAGGACTACCGCGACCTGGCCAAGCTCTTTGCGCGCCCCGAGTCCCAGAGCGAGGACGCGAGCTTTGCGCTGCGCATTATGCCGCCGCTGTTCTTCGCCGTCGCCTTTATGCTCGCGATGGGTCTGCCGCTCTTTACGGCACAAAGCCCCATCCCGGTCTTTGGTGACGCCATCACCATCATGTACAGCCTGGCGCTCGCCCGCTTCTTCTTCGCCCTCTGCGGTGTGGATTCGTCCAACGCCTACGCCGGTATCGGCGGCGTCCGCGAGCTGCTCATGAGCGTGCTCATCGAGCCGTCCATGCTGCTGGCGCTGTTTGCCGCCGCCCTGGTGTGCGGTTCCACCGACATCGCCACCATGGGTCAGCACATCATGACGGGTGCCATCGACGCGCCGGTCGCCGTGATCCTCGCCGGCATCGCCTTTGCGATCGCCTGCTACATGGAACTCGGCAAGCTGCCGTTTGATCAGGCCGAGGCCGAGCAGGAGCTCCAGGAAGGTCCGCTCGCCGAGCTTTCCGGCCCGTCGCTTGCGATGGCCAAGCTCGCCATGTCCATGAAGCAGGTCCTGGTCGTCGCCTGGTTCTGCGCAATCTTCGTCCCCTGGGGCGAGCCCGCGACCGTGGGCGCCGCCGCCGTTCTGGGCGCGGTCATCTTCCTGGTGAAGTGCCTGATCGACTTTGTCGTATGCGGCGTGATCGAGAACTCCTGCTCGCGCTCGCGTTTTAAGGTGCTTGGCAATCAGACCTGGGCCGTCGTGGGCATCGCCGTTCTGGCGTTTGTCTTCGTGGTCGTCGGCGTGTAGGAGAAGGGAGAAACAATGTCATTTGCAGTCAGTCTGTCCCTTCTCGGCTTGGTCGCTATCGCGGCCCCGATGGTGGCCTCGGTGCTCGTCGCCCTGTTCCCCCGTCCGTACGCCAAGTGGTTCAGCGTTTTGGGTGCCGCCGTCTCGACGGTCTGCACCATCGCCCTCGCCGCGAATTTCGCTGGCGCCGGCATGCCCGACACGCAGGTCCCCCTGATCTCGTTTGGGCAGACCCTCGTCATGGGATTCACCTTCGATCGCATGAGCACGCTGCTCGCGCCCGCCTTTGTGGGTATCGGCCTGCTTGTCGTGATCTATTCGATTCCCTATATGAGCGAGAACAACCGTGAGCATCCCGACGCACCGCGTCGTCGCTTCTACGCGTACCTCGCGACCTTCATCGGCGCCATGGCCGGCCTCGTGTACAGCTCGACCCTTTTGGGCCAGCTCGTGTTCTTTGAGATCACGGGTGCGTGCTCTTGGGGCCTCATTAGCTACTACATGACGCCTACGGCCAAGAAGGCCGGCATGAAGGCCCTGATCATCACGCATATCGGTGCGCTCGGCCTGTATCTGGGCGCCGCCATCGTGTTTGCCCACACCGGCACCTTCGCCATCACCGCGATTGCCGGCCTCGATGCCAAGCTCAAGGCTATCGTCCTTTTGCTCGTGCTGTTTGCGGCCTGGGCCAAGTCCGCACAGGTCCCCATGTACATGTGGCTGCCTTCGGCCATGGAGGCGCCGACGCCTGTTTCGGCCTACCTGCATGGTGCCTCGATGGTTAAGGTCGGCGTGTGCGTGTTCGCGCGCGCACTCGTCTCTGCCGGCGAGATTCCCGAGATCGTGGGCTGGGTCGCCATTGTCGACGCCATGGTCACCATGCTCTTTGGTTTCCTTATGTACCTGCCGCAAAAGGACATGAAGCGTCTGCTGGCCTTCTCCACGATCGCCCAGCTCTCCTATGTGTTCTTTGGTCTGGGCCTTTCGGTCTTTGGCAGCCAGCTGGCCTTTGACGGTGCCGTGTGCCACATCTTTAACCACGCCTTCGCCAAGACCCTGTTCTTCCTGATCGCCGGTTCGTTCTCCTTTACGCTCGGCACGCGTATGCTGCCCAAGCTTCGCGGCATCGTAAAGAAGTACCCGATCTCGGGCGTGGGCTTTGGTGTCGCGGCACTCGCCATTGCCGGCGTGCCGCCCATGAACACGTTCTTCTCGAAGTTCCAGATCATCGCCGGTGGCTTCTCCGTGGGTGCCGGCAACGTCGCGATCCTGGTGCTCGTGTGCATCATGGTCGCCGAGACCGTCGCCACCTTTGCCTGGTTCCTCAAGTGGATGGGCTATTGCCTGCCCGGCGAGCCGAGCGAAGAGGTCGCTGCGGGGGCCCCGCTTCCCCGCGCGATGGCGTTCGTGTTCATTGTGCTCATCATCATGGTCATCGTCAGCGGCCCGCTTTCGGCCAGCTGGATCGGTTAGGAGGTAGAACGACATGGGTTATTCGATCGTCAACATCCTTGGCGGCCTTCTGATCGTCACGTCCACCATGGTGGTTGTCTCCAAGAACATCAAACATTCCATCCACTGGTATGCGGTGCAGTCGCTGGTGCTCGTGGGGCTGCTCGCCACGCTCGGTGTCACCACCGGTGCGCAGGAGCTGCTTATGTGGGCTGGATCTGCCTTTATCACCAAGGTCGTCCTGGTCCCTTATATCCTCAACCGCGCATACAAGAAGATGGGCGAGCCGAGCGACGCATCGCTCAAGGCCGGCCTTAAGCCCGCGTGGGCCATTTGCATCATCGCCGTGGAGGTCGCGATTTGCTTTGCCGTCGTGACGCAGATCAGCCTGCCCACGGCCGAGGTCGCAACGCCTGCGCTCGCCATTAGCTTCGCTCACTTCTTTGTGGGCCTCACCTGCATCATCTCGCAGCGCAACATCATGAAGCAGATCTTTGGATACTGCCTTATGGAAAACGGCAGCCATGTGACGCTCGCGCTTTTGGCCCCCACCGCTCCCGAGATCATCGAGATTGGTATCGCCACCGACGCCATCTTTGCCGTCATCATCATGTCCATTGTCGTGCGTCGCATCTGGGACGACTCCCACTCGCTCGATGCGCGCGACCTGTCCGAGCTGAGGGGGTAGTCCATGGAAACGTTGATTCTCGCCCTGCTCGCGACTCCTTTGGTGTTCTCGCTGGTCATGGCTTTTTTGCCCAAGAACACGTCCTATAACGTGTTTGCCGGTCTCAACCTGGTCTCCGTCGCAGCCGTCCTGGTGCTGTCGATTATGACGGCCGGTGACGTCCTTATGAGCGGCGAAACCGCGAGCGCTCTTGGCCTGTGGTTCCACCTCGATTCGCTGGGCGCCATCTTTGTGCTGCTCATCGGCTTTATCGGTTTTCTTACGGGGCTGTTCTCGCTGCCCTATGTAAAGGCCGATATCGAGGAGGGCTCCATGCCCGCCGAGCGCGCCAAGCAGTATTTTGCACTGTTTAGTCTGTTCGTGTTTACCATGCTGCTCGCGTGCCTGTCCAACAACATGATCCTCACGTGGGCCGCCGTGGAAGCAACCACGCTTTCCACCGTGTTCCTGGTGGGTATCTACAAGAACAAGACGGCCCTCGAGGCTTCTTGGAAGTATGCGATGGTCTGCCCCGCCGGCGTGGCCTTCGGCCTGTTCGGTACGCTGCTGATCTACGCCAACGCCGCCGACGTGATTCCCAACGCCCACGAGGCCGCATTCCTGTCGTGCGTGCTGCCGTATGCCGACCAGTTCGACCCGACGCTCATGCGCCTCGCCTTTGCGTTTATCGTGATCGGCTTTGGCACCAAGGCCGGCCTGTTCCCCATGCACACTTGGCTGCCCGATGCTCACTCCCAGGCCCCGAGCCCTGTCTCGGCCCTGCTCTCGGGCGTGCTGCTTAAGTGCGCCATGCTTGTGATCATGCGCTTCTACGGCTTTACCATCCAGGCCGTGGGTGCCGAGTATCCGCAACTTTTGCTGCTGATCGTCGGCACGCTGTCCATTTTGGTTGCGGCACTTTCGATGTTTCGCCAGGACGACCTCAAGCGCCGCTTTGCGTACTCGTCTGTGGAGAACGTGGGCGTTATCGCCCTGTGCCTGGGTATCGGTGGCCCGCTGGGTATCGCCGCGGCCCTGCTGCACTGCGTGTTCCACGGCTTTACCAAGACGCTTGCCTTCTGCGTGTCCGGCAACATCCAGCACGCCTTTGGCACGCGTAGCCTGGCCAAGATTCAGGGTGTCGTCGAGGTTGCCCCCGCAACAGCCGCGCTCGCCGTCCTGGCGCTGCTCGGTCTTGGTGCCTTCCCGCCCTTTGGCATGTTTATCTCTGAGTTCCTGACTTTTGTCGCCGGTGTTACCGCCGGTCCCATGTGGCTGGTCGTCGTGGTCGCCCTCGGTCTTACCGTGGCCATCTCCGCGCTCACCCGCATCGCGCTCAAGTCGGTGTTCGGCCATGCGCCCCAGGGCATGGGCAAGCATGAGGCCCCGGCGCTCATGCTTATCCCCGAAATCATCCTGGCTGTCATGATCTTGTGGTTTGGCATCGCCACCCCGCTGCCCCTCGTGCACGGTGTGGAGACCGCGACCGGCATCGTACTCGAGCAGAGCACCGAGGAACTTCACGCGACGCCGATGTACCGCGCTGTGTTCGGTACCGAGACCGCTCAGAGCGAGGTGGAGTAACGAATGATTGAAACTGAGAACAAGGTGTATGCCCGTCGCTGCGAGAGCCATGTCGAGGCCCTGCGCCGCGCCGTTCCGGGCTGCATCGAGAAGGTCGAGTGGCAGTGCGAGGACCAGCTGACGATCACCGTCAAGCAGGACAAGCTGCCCGAGGCCGTCCACTACCTGTACTACGAGCGCTACGGCTGGATTCCCGTGATCATCGGCAACGATGAGCGCAGCCTGTGCGGCCGCTACGCCGTGTACTACGTCATCTCCATGGAGGGGGAGGATCCCGGCTGGGTGACCGTGCGTACCGAGGTCGATCCCGCCAAGATGACGTTCCCGTCCGTGACGCCGTTCGTCCCCGCCTGCGTGTGGGGCGAGCGCGAGCTGCGCGACATGTTTGGCCTGATCCCCGAGGGTCTGCCCGATCGTCGCCGCCTGGTGCTGCCCGATGACTGGCCCAGTGGCCTGTACCCGCTGCGCAAGGACTCCATGGACTACCGCTTCCGTCCCGCTCCCGCGAGCGACATGGAAAACTACGAGTTCTTGGCCGACACCAAGGGCAAGGAGACCACGCTCGTTCCTATGGGACCGCTGCACATCACCTCCGACGAGCCCGGCCACTTCCGCCTGTTCGTCGAGGGCGAGACGATCGTCGACGCCGACTACCGTCTGTTCTACGTGCACCGCGGCATGGAGAAGGTCGCCGAGACGCGCCTGAACTATGACGCCGTGACGTTCCTCGCCGACCGCATCTGCGGCATCTGCGGCTGCGCCCACTCGGTGGCCTATGCCGAGGCCGTCGAGCGCGCCCAGGGCATTCATGTCCCGCCGCGCGCCCAGTACATCCGCGCCATCATGCTCGAGGTCGAGCGCCTGCACTCGCATCTGCTCAACATTGGCCTGGCATCGCACTACACGGGCTTCGACTCCGGCTTCCAGCAGTTCTTCCGCGTCCGCGAGAAGTCCATGGACCTGGCCGAGAAGCTCTCCGGTCACCGCAAGACCTACGGCCTCAACGTGATCGGCGGCGTGCGTCGCGACATTTTGGCCGAGCAGAAGCTCTCCACGCTCACGACCATCCACCAGCTGCGCTCCGAGGTTCAGGAACTCGTCGACATGCTGCTCTCCACGCCCAACTTTATTGAGCGTACGAGTGGCATCGGCATTCTGGATCGCAAGATCGCACGCGACTTCTCGCCGGTCGGCCCGCTCATGCGTGGCTCGGGCTATGCCCGCGACGTGCGCTTTGACCATCCCTTCGACGGCTACGCCGATCCGGACGTCCAAAAGATGCACGCCGCTACGGCCGACACCTGCGATGCCTTCGGCCGTACCGCCGTCCGCATCCAGGAGGTCTACGATTCGATCGACATGATCGAGACCATGCTCGAGAACTGCCCGTCGGGCCCCATCCTTACCACGGATTGGGAGTACACCCCGCACAAGTACGCCATCGGTGCCACCGAGGCGCCGCGCGGCGAGGATGTGCACTGGGCCATGCTCGGCAACAACCAGAAGTGCTACCGCTGGCGCGCCAAGGCGGCCACGTACAGCAACTGGCCGGTCCTGCGCTACATGTTCCGCGGCAACACCGTGGGCGATGCGGCGCTGATCGTCGGCTCGCTTGACCCGTGCTACTCCTGCACCGACCGCGTGACGGTGACCGATGTCGCCGCCAAGCGCGACCACGTGCTCGACAAGGAGCAGTTCGAGAACGTCTGGCGCGACAAGTCGCCGCTTGCGGGCGAGGGCACCATGGCCGCTCCGCTCGATGAGGAGGCGCTCTAATATGCTGAAGCTTTGGAAGGTTAACGCCAAGGCCGGCGACGCGACGGTCAAGTACCCGTTTGCGCCGTTCCCCACCAACAAGGACATGCGCGGCAAGCCCGAGCACAATGCCGAGCTCTGCATCGCCTGCGGAGCCTGCGGCGTGGCGTGCCCGGCCGATGCCATTCGCATGGACACCGACCTTGCGGCCGATACCATCACCTGGTCGATCGACTACGGTCGCTGCATCTTCTGCGGCCGTTGCGAGGAAGCCTGCCCCATGGAGGCCATCAAGCTCACCGAGGAGTTTGAGCTGGCCGTCATGAGCAAGGACGACCTCACCAGCAAGAGCGTCTATACGCTCGAGCACTGCTCGCGCTGCGGCAAGCCGTTTGCCCCGCACAAGGAGATCGACTACGCCAAGCGCCTGCTGCAAAAGGCCGGCGGCATGGAGGCCATCCAGGCTGCCCGTACCGTCGGTATGTGCCAGGAGTGCAAGCGCGAGCTCGACGCCCTGCGCGCCGCCTCGGCCGTAAAGACCGGCAACGCGCACGGCATGGCTGCCAACGAGACGCTTGCGTCCGGTGGGCCCCAGGGCCCCGGCATGGAGTATCTGGGCGGCCACGGCGTGAACCCGGAGTATATCGACCGCGAGCTCAACCCCGATGCGCCCGAGATTCCCGCCGGTCCTGCACCGGTCGAGGGCATCATCATGGATTTTGATACGAAGGAGGAGTAACCATGGCCGAACCCACGCTTTTGCCCGAGCGGCTTCAGTACCGCCCGACCAAGATCGAGCTCGACGAGAGCATCGAGAAGGCCAAGGCGACCCTTCTTAAGAAGATCAAGCGCTCGGTGTACGTCTACCGTGTTGACTGCGGCGGCTGCAACGGCTGCGAGATCGAGATCTTCGGTTCCATCACGCCCGTCTTCGACGTTGAGCGCTTTGGCATCAAGGTCGTGCCCTCGCCCCGTCACGCCGATGTGCTGCTGTACACCGGCGCCGTGACGCGTGCCATGCGCATGCCGGCCCTGCGCGCCTTTGAGGCCGCACCCGATCCCAAGATCGTGGTGTCCTATGGCGCGTGCGGCTGCACCGGCGGTATCTTCTACGACAACTACTGCGTCTGGGGCGGCACGGACAAGATTCTGCCGGTCGACGTCTACATTCCCGGCTGCCCGCCCAGCCCTGCGCAGACCGTCTACGGCTTTGCCATGGCGCTCGGTCTGCTGGACCAAAAGCTCCATGCCGAGACCACGGTGGAGGCCGCCGGCGAGCAGGCCGATATCCTGCATCCCGGCGTGCCGTACAAGCTGCGCGTTGCCATTGAGCGCGAG